>Ga0123353_10012189_pt1 | contig 12195 bp, 10 predicted proteins | sample TergutLab28metaG_3_FD_92763 | JGI IMG/M metagenome (GOLD analysis project Ga0123353, IMG submission 92763) | Labiotermes labralis P3 segment gut microbial communities from Petit-Saut dam, French Guiana - Lab288 P3 | ecosystem: Host-associated > Arthropoda: Insects > Digestive system > Gut ... | reverse complement strand
CGTTTCAAACGCGCACCCCCTTCACGCGCCGCGATTCCATGTGGCATACCGCAGCCGCCAGAAAGAAGGCAACAAAACACAGGTTGTACAAAATGGACGCGAAACTCAATTGCCCCAGAAGAAACGGCTCATAACGCTTAAACAAGCTTATAAAATGAAACACGCGCACGGCGGGAAGATAATTCATGCTGCCGGCCAGCGCGTCCAGCACCCACATAGCCATGTTCGCGCCGAAAGCGCAAACCCAGGCGGTGACCTGGTTGCGCATCAGGCCGGAGATAAACAAATCCAACGCGATAAAGGCGCAGCCCTGAAGAATAAAACCCATCATGCCGATGAACCACTCTAAAAAATAAACACGCCCGTACAGTAAAATAATGCCGACATACACTTGCAAAAGCGTCACGGCCGCCAGGAGTACGGTGAACGCCGCCAGATATTTCCCCAGAATGATGCCGGTTAAGGACACGGGGCTGGTTAACAAAAGCTGATCCGTTTGCTTTTGCCGTTCTTCCGCCAACAGCCTCATGGTTAGCACGGGTGATAAGAGCATCCAAAGAAAGGTCATTTGCCCCAGGAAGGTAAGCAAGTCCGACGATAAGCTGCGCAAGTTAACCATGTAAAACATGATGCCGCCGATAACGGTGAACACGCCGATGAAGACAAACCCCGCGGGCGTGAGGAAAAAAGACCTTATCTCGCGTTTATAAATGGCAGTCATTCGGCTGATCCTCCCCGGCGGAGGTTTCTCCGCTTGTAACGTTTAAAAAGATTTCCTCCAGCGCGTCCCGAACCGGCGATAACGCCAAAATCGGCGCGTCCAGGCCGGCCAGCAGCGTGAAAAGCGCGCGTTCCGGCGCGTTCCGGCTGCGGACGGATAAAATCAATTCCGTCTTATCGCCGAAAGCGGACACTGTCTCCGTTCGGCATACGCAGTCAAGGCTTCGTATTGCGGGCAAAAGCACGGAGGCAGGCTTCTGGATGACCGCACGCAAGCGGGTAAGCCCACCGAGATCCCCAAACGCGTCCGATCCCTCATCGAATACCTTTCGCCCCTCATGCAAGATGATGATACGGCTGCATAACTGCTGCACCTCCGAGAGGATATGCGAGGAGAAGATGATGGTGCAAGTCTTTCCCAACTCGCGTATGAGCCCGCGCATCTCCGTTACCTGCCGGGGATCCAACCCAATGGTAGGCTCGTCTAATACCAGTATTTCCGGCGCGCCGCATAGCGACTGCGCGATGCCAAGCCTTTGGCGGTATCCCTTCGACAGGGTGGATATACGGCGGTTTATGACTTGCTTAAGGCCGGTCTTTTCCGCGATTTCATCCGTATGGGCCGCAATCGAATGCCGCTTTATTTCCTTCAGTTCACAAACAAAACGCAAATAACCCTTTACGGTCATCTCATCATACAGCGGCGGCCGTTCCGGCAGATAACCTATCAAACGCTTCGCGTCACGCGGCTGCTTTTGCATATCGTACCCGCCAACCATGACAGTCCCGGCGTCCGCGGGCATATACCCCGTCAAGATATTCAGCGTTGTGGTTTTTCCCGCGCCGTTTTGCCCCAACAAGCCCACAATCTGCCTTTTATCCGCGGAAAGGGTAAAATCACGCAAGGCGTATAAGGCGCCATAGCGTTTCGTTATACCGGTCAGAGAAAATTCCATAATGGCCTGCTACCCCCTTCCGATACGTTTTATTATATCAAACGGGTAAGCGGCAGGTGTGAATAAAGTGTAAAATGGATTGCTCGGCGCGTTGACAGGCAGCGGCTGAGTTTGTATGATGCCAATGCACCTGCCAGAGCCTCTATACACGCGGCATTTTACCGATATTCGTCTTTCTGAGCGCCGCGTACAACGCTCCGCCTCCGGCGTATACGGCCAACGCCTGGCCCGCGCCGACCTGCAGGATACACAGCGCGAGAGGGACCTGCGGGGCATAATAGACGTGTACGAGGATACCCACCGCAACGGCGTTGACCAGCACAGGCGGCAGCATGGCTATAAAGACGCTTCGCCCGCGCAGTTTATAGGTTAAAATTGCCGCCGCCAATGTTGCCAGCGACCCGAAAATCACATCCGGCAGAACGACCGCGGGCGCTAAAAAATTAGCTAAAAAACACCCGACAAACAGGCCCGGAACCGATTCGGCCAAAAAAAGCGGCAGGATGGTCAGCGCCTCGGACAAGCGGCATTGCACACTGCCATAGGAAAGGGGTTCCAGCGCCAGTGTCAGCAAGGCGTACAGTGCCGCGACAGCCGCGCCGATGCATAGGTTTTTCGCCGTTGGCCGCCAAGCCTTCATAAAACGCTCCTTTACAGGTAAGAGTTATTTTCAGTATAGCATTATTGTTACGCAACAAACAAGCCGTTTCAAACGGCGGGGAGGGATTCGGTGATTTATATTTATATCTTCGTATCTTTCATCATCCTGTGCTTGGCAGGATTATTTTTACTTGCGCCCGGCCGTCAAGGCAAGGACGCGGAACGGCTGAAAGCCTACCGCTATGCGCATCGCGGGCTGTTCGACCCCGTAAAGAGCCCCGCCGAGAACTCCTTTCAGGCTTTTGAGGCGGCTGTCGATGCAGGCTGCGGCATGGAGATGGATGTTCAGTTGAGCGGCGGTGGAACGGTTGTCATCACGCATGACCGGACGGCGCTGCGGCTGTTCGGAGACCCGCGTGCCATTGCCGCCATGAAGGACGAGGAATTAACGTTTTTACCGACACTGGAACATACCCTTGCGATGGTAGCCGGCCGGGTACCCCTTATCATAGAGCTCAAGCCATACGGACGGCGTGGGGAGCTATGCCGAAAAACGCTGGCTTTGTTGTCGGATTATAAGGGAATATACAGCATCGAATCCTTCGACCCGCTTATTGTCAGATGGTTTAAACGCCGCGCGCCGCAGGTTATTCGAGGACAGCTTATGGGCAAGCAAAGCGTTCTCTTTTTAAATTTCATCGGCAGGCCGCACTTTTTAGCCTGTCAGGTACGCATGGCTAACGGATTGCTTTTCCGGTTGGTAAAGCGTTTGTATCACCCTATCACCGCCGCCTGGACAATACGGACTCGGGACGAGGAATTCGCGGCAAAACGGGATTTTGACCTTGTTATCTTTGAGCAGGAAAGAGAATGATACAAATAAGGTGAGGTTTGCGACAATTTCACAGGCTATGCTATCAGCGAGACGGACTGCAAGGTGATGATTTGACCGTTTCCCGTCTCAATTCAATGACCTAAACGATAAGAGAAGGTCATCATCATAAAGGAGCGCAGCCAGTGAATAAGAATATTCGGCAATTCAAGGAGATTACAGACTTTATTTCGAATGTCCGCTTTAAACGCTCTTTAATGGGCGCCAACTTGAAGGATGTGCGCGCATGCATGGAAGACTTGAATGCCATGTACACCGACGCGTTGATAGACCAACAGAAAGCGCAAGCCGACATTATTAAAACACTGCAAGAGCGTCTGACGGACAGCGAGACGCAAGCCGCAACCGCGGTAAAAGAATGGAACATGATCCGTGACCGCTCCGAAGGCAAGGATGCCGATGCCGCGACGCAGCCGGAACGGGAAGTCGACGGCGATATCGACGCGCTGGTTCAGGTTCTTTCCGAAATGACCAGAAAACGGGAGACAATTGTCGCCCAGGCGGAAAGAGAAGCGCGCGCCGTGGTTGCCGATGCCAAACGCGAGGCCCAACTATTACTGACGGACGCGAAAGCACAGGCTGCAAATGATTTAAAACAGGGAAAGACATTGCTTGAAGAGGTAAAAAAGCTTAAAGCGCATGCGCTGCAAGTTATTGAACTGACGCATATGGATTTTACGGAGCTATCCGACCAGTCGGATATGCTATACGAGCGTATCAACAGCTTGATTAATAAAACAGATGGATACCCGGGAGCCCCCTATAAGGCTCACGAGGTTCCCTTTCCCGCTTAAGTACCGTCAAAGGGGATAAATATGAAAAAAATAATGCGACTATTTGTGAATATACTCATGATTCTCTTGATTGCAGGCGCTGCCGTCATGATTGTGCCGACCATCTTCGGCATACAAACGCTGCCGTCATTGACTGATAATATGCAGCCGTCCATACCGTCCGGCAGCTTGGTCTTTGTGGTTCCCTCGGATCCTAAACTGATTCAAACGGGCGATGTTATTTCATTTCCGTTACCTACGAATGTACTTGCCACAAGTCGAGTCGAGCAAACCGATCACGATACGCAGCGCTTTACTGTCAAAGCCGATAACAGCGGCACCGACGACAGCCTTTCGGTCTTTTTTGAAAATGTCATCGGCGTCGTTAAATTCTCCATCCCCTTGCTGGGCTATGGCCTCAACTTCTTCCTTTCCGCAAAAGGGCGGATGGCAACCGCAGCCGTCGGTGTTGCGATGATACTTTTGTTGCTGCTCATCAACGATGCCAAAAAGGCCGGGAGGGGGAAAAATACACATCAGATGCAACACATACCCGGTGTGGAATTAAACATCTCTACGGAATTGCCGGACAATACCGAATTGGATGTGCCGCCTTTTAGTTTAAGCGCTGAACCGCCCGTACATGAAACATTCCGTTCCGTGCGCCGCGCAGGAGAAAAATATTCCTACACCCAACGTTATACCCCGCGATTTACACAAAAAGAAGACCTAACGATGACCAAACGCACCGAAGAATAATCCCCCTTACGGTTGACGTTTATTAAAAAAACAACATATAATCGGCTAAACCGCGGCAAAAACTTTTCCCGGCATGAGGGAGGCGTTTGGCTATCACCGGCAAATTATCCGCGTTAATTAAAAAGTACGAGGAAGGTTTCCGTTACGTGCTGGTGGGCACGATAACCACGGTCATCAGTTTTAGCGTTTATACGGTAGTGCTTCTTTTACTGCACGGAACGCCCGGTGACTACCAAATAGCCAATGCCGCGTCCTTCGTGCTCAGCGTGCTTTTCGCGTTCTTTATGAACAGGCGTATCGTATTTCGCGTACATTCTACCGGCGCGCGCGAGGCTTACCGGCAAGGCGCCGCCTTTTTTTCGCTGCGGCTGATATCTTACGGCATCAGCGCGGGGCTTCTGGCCCTGATGGTTGATCTTTGGGGAATGGATAAAATCATTTCAAAGATCATCGAGAACATCTTTATCATTCTGATGAACTATATTGTCAGCAAACGATTTATTTTTATTTCCCCCTCCGCCAGGCAAAAAGAGGGGGAGAAAAACATATAAACCGGAATAATATAAGAAGGAAGTGCGGTCTTTTAAAGCGAATGGGACAATTCTCATGATATGAGATATTATTTTACCGGATACGACCGGATTGCCTTACAGGGAAGGAGATATGGGGATGACAAAGCTAATGAGGCTGTTCGCGATATTATTATGCGCGCTGTTGCTGCTGTCCACTCCATTGGAGGGCTTGGCCGAGCATCTAAGTTTAATTGGGGAGCAGGAGGAACTCGTGTTTCTCGAAGACCCAACGGATACAAGCCAAATCCCGCCGGGTGACAACCTGAAGGAGGAGGAAAGCCCCGGCGGCCCGAAACCGGAAGCGCCGAATCAGAATGACCCTGCAGATGTCGGCGGCGGGGGTAGCCCCGACAACGGCGAGTCCAAAGGCCCGGCTCCCGATACAAAGCCTTTATCCGCCCGACTGGTTTGCGATGACAAAGTTGTCACAGCTGGCTTGCCCGCCAAATGGCATATATCCGCCAAGGGCGGTGCCGCGCCGTATGTCTACACCATTTCGATATTCACCCCGGATAGTTCAACGCCTTATATGGAACTCCCAGCACAACACAGCCATAAACTGGAATGGACATTTACAGAGACGGGCGTATATTATTTTAGTATAACGATAACGGATAATGAGGGCGCGCATATCCTCTTGACCGGTGACCGCTTCAAGGTGCTGCCCGCCGGACATACACCTGCCGGAGACCCTCCCCCGGATGAACAGGAAGACTTGTCTGATAAAACGGATCCTTTGGGTGATGAAGAGGGCTTTGACGCCGGTTTTCAAGCGGGGTTAACCCTCTCCATAAATGAAACGGAAGGATTTGGCTTCCCTCCCGAAGCATCACCGATAAATTTCCCAAACACAGGATTAACAGATTCTGAAGGCCAGCTCCCGGGCTTGACCGTAACGGCCGCGGACCTTCTGCAGGAAGAACCCTTACGCGTGACACTGGATAACCCCAACCGCACCATCAGCACGGGCGTTGAAGTAAACTGGGCGGCCGAAGCACAGGGCGGCGTTGAGCCCTATGCCTATGCGTTTAATATACGGACAAACACGGAGGAACATCAGGCTTACCAACTCAGTCCCAATGAATGGTGCTACGCGTTTTACGATGACGGCGATTACACCATAGAAGTTATCGTTACCGATGCGGCAGGCCATTGCGAGACGGCTCAAAGCGCGATACGCGTCACGTCTCCCGCGCCTTTGGTCTTTACTTCTTCCTTAGATATCAACAGTATAAGCGACTTAAACGTTTGGAAAGGCGAAGGCATCGCCGCTCAGGGATGGCTGGAAGGCTCTGTGATACCGCGCGCGCTGCTAAATCAATTATCTGCCGCCTATGTATCCTTCACATCGACTTTTTTGCAAAAAGGCATTCCCGCGACATGGACATGCAAGGCTGTCGGCGGAGATGGTGTGTATCAATTTCAGTTCCAAGTCGTCAAGGCCTCCAGGATACAGGGCAACACAACATACGGGGTTTTTGAATACACCACGCCCGTAACACGCGATCCCGTCTTTACCTACGCCATTAAAAGCGATGTGGAACCGTATTACTACTGGCTGAATGTCATGATAACGGACGAAAGGAACCGTTATGTTGTTTATCAAACCAGAATGTTCGATGTGGCCAAACCGGAGATGCTGCAAAACGCCAAGACAGTTCCGGGTAAGGTAAAACAAATTGTCGCGTCCTTAATAAAGCCGGGCATGAGCGACCGTGAAAAGGCGGCCGTTCTGCATGATTGGTTGACCCACAACGCGAAATACGATTACAGCTTTACCTATTACCATGCCGACGGTGTGCTCCTGTACGGCAAGGGGGTCTGTAACAGTTTTACGGAAGCCTATCGTATGCTTTGCGCGGAGGCGGGAATCCCATGCCTGACATTAAACTCGGCCACGCAAAACCACGCGTGGAACGTGGTGATGGTCGATGGGGAATGGTATCATGTGGATGTAACATGGAACGCCGTATCGCCGCCGAGCCGGAAATACTTTTTACTTAAGGACAATGAAATCGCCAAGGACCATTATTGGTCTTCCGACCCGTTAGGGCCTTTTCCGTTCAGCGGTATCTTCCAAACCGGCAAGGGCGCGGCGGTGGTTGAAACGCTGCGTTTATCGCCGGAAAAGTTGAATATTGCCGTCGGCGCCACACTGGTACTGAGCGTATCATTCTTGCCAACCAACGCTTCCGCTCCCAAACTCACATGGTCCTCCTCCAACACCTCCGCAGTCAGAGTGGACAGTTCCGGTAGAATTACAGCGGCAGCGCCGGGTCAGGCCGTCATCACCGTCACCACCCAACACGGCGTAAAGGCACAGACGACTCTAACCGTCGTCACTACAACCGCAGGCGGCACAACGACCTATCAGGCGGTAACCGGTGTCAAGCTCAATACCTCCGCCGTTAATTTGGCAATAGGTAAAACATATCAGTTAACGGCCACCATAGCGCCTTCAAACGCTACCATCAATGATAAGTTGTTTACATCCAGCAACACAAATGTCGCAACCGTTTCAACCACTGGCCTTATAACGGCCAGGAACACCGGTACGGCTGTGATTACCGTTAGAACGGCGGATGGCCATAAAACCGCGGCCTGCTCCGTTTCTGTCCCGGTACCGATTACCGGTTACTATTTACCGGAGAAACTGCCCGCCAAGGCAATCAAGGGTAATATCTTCGCGGTGCAATTGCCCGCGGGCGCCAAGTCTTTATCCATCGTCTCGGCAAACTCCTCCGTCGCGTCCGTTTCGGGCAGCAACATCGTTTTTAAGGCGTCGGGAAAGGTGAAACTAACTATCAACTACTTACCCGCAGGCGCTAAAAAACCGAAAAAGGTCACAAAAACCATAACGGTCACAACCAAGGTGACGGACATTTCAATCAAAACCATCAGCGCTACCCTACCCAGAGGCGGTAAGATAACGTTAAATGCCTCCGTATCACCCTCGGACGCTTCTCTAAAGACAGTCATCTGGACCACCAGTAACAAAACCATTGCCACGGTATCATCAAAGGGCGTCGTCACGGGGAAGGCTCCGGGTCTATGCACCATTACAGCCACTACCAAAGATGGCGGGTATACCGCCAAGGTGATGATTACCGTATCCCCGCTTTATGAACAAAGCGTCAAGCTTAACAAGACTGCGCTGTCTCTTTTAAAAGGTAAAACCTTTCAATTGAAAGCGGCCTTCACACCGGCAAAAACGGATTTTAAGCTCATCAAATGGACATCGAGCAACCCCGCTGTGGCGTCTGTCAATGAGGCGGGAAGGATAACGGCCAACCAACCCGGCGTTTGCGTGGTGACGGCCACCAGTGTAAACGGCAAGAAGGCAGCATGCCAAGTAACGATATGGCCGCAGAGGGTAACGGCCGTGAAGATCGGTGTCGTTCCCGCAAATCAATCGGTGGGGTCCGTTGTGAGGCTGGCCGTCACGGTGACTCCCGCGAACGCGGATAATAAGGCGCTGCGATATACCACTTCCAACCCTGCCATAGCAACGGTAAACGCAAGCGGGCAAGTAACCTTTATACGCCCGGGGACCGTTACCCTAACCGTCACGGCGGCGGATGGCAGCAACAAATCCGCTTCCAAAAAGTTTACCGTAAAATAAGCGGGAGGCATGCATGATTACCCCCCATTACACCAAAGATAATCTGCTTAGCGTCCCCCAATCCATTCAAGCCCGATACGGCGCCGTGCCGCGGCATGCGACATTGCCCATGCTGGACAGTTTGTTGTCTGAAAAAGCTAAAAACACCGTACTCATCCTGTTGGACGGGTTGGGAAGCGACGCGCTTTACGCCCATGCACCGGACGGTTTCCTTTGGCGCAACCGTATGATGGATTTAACAACGGTGTATCCCAGCACAACGGTCGCGGCGCTCACCTCCCTTCAATCCGGTTTATCGCCCGCCGAACATGGCTGGTTGGGCTGGTCTTGCTATTTTAAAGAAATCTCTCAATGTGTCGATTTGTTCACAAACCGTCAAAGCGGTACGGATGCCCCGGCGGAAGAGGGTATCGTGGCCAAAACGATAAGCTATCCCTCCTTGTTAAATCAACTGCGCACCGCTGACCCCGGCCTTCAATGCCACGAAGTGTCGCCTTACAGTAAGCCCGCCGCGCAACGGTTGAAGGATGTCTGTAAGCGTATCGAAGTGTTATGCCGGCGGGAAGGCAGCCAGTATGTATATGCTTATCATCCCCAACCCGACGCGTTGATGCATGAACTGGGCTGTCATGACACACAGATTAAAGAACTCATCCTTTCTTTGGATAAGCAAATGGAAGCCCTTTGCGCGGCGCTGAAAGACACGCTTGTCATTATCACCTCGGACCATGGCATGACGGATGTTGATATGCTGGACATCGAGGATTACCCTCAGATTGCAGAATGCCTCCGCGCGCCGATAAGCCGGGATTTCAGAAGCCTTTCTTTCCATGTCAAAAAGGAGTACCTTGCCGATTTTCCAAACAGATGGCAAGACGCGTTTCATGATTATAACCTCATGTCCGCCCAAGAGGTGCTTCATTCGGGTTTGTTTGGGCCGGGCCGCCCGCACGCGCGGTTTATGGACTTTATCGGAGACTACGCGGCATTCGCAACAGGAAACCGTGCGCTGTGGTATGGCAGGCCGCTGCGTTTCAAGGCGGCGCACGCAGGGCTCAAACACGAGGAAATGATTGTTCCGCTTATTGCCGCGCGCTGCTGACTAAAGCCATACCGCCGTTTTGTACCGTAAAAAAACATTGAGTCTTGACGGCGTTCATCAATCGTGATACCTTGTTTCCGTATCCAAAATACAATTTGGATGCAAACGAACGGAGGTGCTTGTATGTCCTCATCGGCGCTGTTCCCGGCCGTTGCGCAAAATAAGCCCATTCGTGAAATCGCCTATGATACATTAAAACACGCCATCATCACCGGGGATATCCCCGCGGGCGCGCGTATTGTTGAAACCGAATACGCATCTAAGATGCACATCAGCCGAACGCCCCTGCGCGAAGCCTTGCGCAAACTGGAGCGTGACGGTTTGGTGGAGTATCTGGTTCGGCGCGGCGTCATTGTGCGTGTTTTTTCAACGGAGGATATCTACCAAATATACACCATCCGTAATGCGTTGGAACTGCTCACGCTGCCCGCGGCCGTTCAAAACGTCACCGACGCGGATATTACGGAGCTGCGCAATGAGCTTAACGCGATGGACGCACTCTTAAAAAAAGAAGACATCGAGGCGCTGGCGCCCCTGGCGAGGGCTTTCCATTCGCATATCACGCGTCTGTCCGGTCTGTACCGCATCATACGTGCCATCGATTCGCAGGATGAGTTCATCACGCGTTTCTCAGCCATGGCGATACGGCAGGAGAACCGGCGGAACGATGCGCAAAGAGAGCATCATATTATGGTGGATCTGTTAGAAAAACGTGATCTGCCCGGTTTGCATAAGCTGGTGGAAGCCCATATCGAACACAGTAAACAAAAATGCCTGGAGGCGTTTGTCAGCCAAAATAATAAAGCGGCGCAATAAAAACGCCGACAGGGAAGGTGTAAAAATGGAATGGGATCTATCGGTGCTCTACCATTCATTTGAGGATGAGGCGTTGCTGGCCGACTTTGAGTCGCTCACGCCCTTGATGCAAGAAGTGACGGACACGCTTGCTTCAAAAATGGACGCGCTGGCAGTAGCGGAAAGAACGGTAGGCCTGCTCTCCCGTCTGAAGGATACCTTCACCAAACTCAGCGCGTACACGCACTTAACGCTCGCCGTCGACGCGGAGCATATTCAAGCCAACGCCCTAATGGACAGGCTTCTGGCCAAGGAAATACCCTTGTCCCTCTGTTTTTCCGCTTTTACACGTTTTTTGGGTCGAATCCCCGATCCGGAAGAACTCATCGGCGGCAGCCTCATTTTAAAAGCGCATGATTATTTTGTCAGGCGCGGCAGCATACAGGCGGCGCATACGATAGACGAGGCGTTAGAACCGTGGATCTTAAAAATGTCTTTGTCAGGGGGCGAAGCGTTTGCACAACTGAGAGATAAACTGGACGCGACGCACATGGTTCCCTTCAGGGGCGAGGCGATACCCTTGTCCGCCGTCCGCGCGAAGGCCTATGATCCCGACCCGGTTGTGCGAAAAGACGCGTATGAAGCGGAACTGGCCTCTTACGATAAAATTGCGCTCCCCATGTCTTATTGCCTAAACTCCATCAAGGCGGAAACCGATGTCATCAGGCAGGCCAGGCATTTTGATTCCATATTGGATATGACATTGTTTGACTCATCCATGGAAAAGGAAACACTGCAAGCCATGTGGACCGCGGTTGATGAGTTTTTGCCGGATTTCAGGCGCTATATGCGCGCGAAGGCGCGCCTGCTTAAACACGAGGACGGGCTGCCCTTTTACGATTTGTTTGCCCCGCTCGGAGCGGGAAGCAAACAGTACACGGTAGATGAGGCGCGGCAGACGCTGATTCAGGCATTTCAGCAATTCAATCCGGATATGGCGTCGTTTATCGATAACGCGTTTGAAAAAAGATGGATCGACATGTTCCCAAGAAAAGGAAAGCGCGGCGGGGCTTTTTGCGCGGATATTCACTGTTTGGGAATCAGCCGTATCTTAACAAATTTCGCCGGAAGCTTTTCGGATGTATCCACACTCGCCCACGAGTTGGGCCACGCCTGGCATGACTATTGCATGAAGGATATGCCGGTTCTCATGACAGACTGCCCCATGCCGCTGGCTGAGACAGCCTCTATTTTTAATGAAACCATGCTCACGCATCAGGCGCTTCAATCGGCGGACGACGCGCAAGCCTTCGCGTTAATCGAGAGTGAGCTCATGGAAGCGACGCAAACGGTGGTAGATATCAAGAGCCGTTATCTGTTTGAAACAGAGGTCATTGACACGCG
>Ga0123353_10012188_pt1 | contig 12196 bp, 6 predicted proteins | sample TergutLab28metaG_3_FD_92763 | JGI IMG/M metagenome (GOLD analysis project Ga0123353, IMG submission 92763) | Labiotermes labralis P3 segment gut microbial communities from Petit-Saut dam, French Guiana - Lab288 P3 | ecosystem: Host-associated > Arthropoda: Insects > Digestive system > Gut ... | reverse complement strand
CTAAAATCTCAGGTACATAATATTTGATTCGTGCCTCGCAGAAAGTACACCCTGTGTCCACTGTAAAGACCATTCGGCTAATGCTGTGCAGGAAAATAATCGGGGGGTTTTTTTAAGAGAAACGTATGAAGGACACAAACACGCCACGTGGGCACAAATCAGACAGTCTCATGTTTCAGCAGGCAGTTTCACTTTTTTCCTACTGGACTTTTAAATTTTGAAACCGTTCTCTTTATAATTTTGGCGCACTTCCTTTGAGATGTCATACAAGTTGCTTTGATTTTCCTGTTAATCCTTTTATTCGTAAAATTTATTGTCACGTTTATGTGTGAAGTGTGTAGTAGTGTTTTATTTAGCCACGCTCTCAGTTACTAAGATTATATATTTTGGTGGTGGATGATTGAAATGTAGATGTGGAATATTCGTGGACTGATAATGACAAGGAAAAACGCAAGTATTCTGAAAAATCCTGGCTCAGTAATGCTTTATTTACCACAAATCACACATGAACTGGCCGTGGATCGAACCCAAATCTCCGGGGCGAGAGGCCGGAGACTAACCGCCTTATCTGTCTTACGGCCTGCCTTTGTTTTTATATGTGAAAATGTAATTTTAGTAATATGGATTCTACATCAGACCTGGAAACAGCATTTACCACAAATTTATTATCTTGTTACAATTTTATGCGCTGTCTGTTAGGCACTTCTCTGTGGGTCTCAGGTAAGTATTTCCTCTAATACCAGTTTTGGCCGCATTATTTGCAAGCAAAGTAGTGCAGGAGGGACATCAATAAATTGTGTTCGGCTCCTAACCTGTTGACTGCATGGTGAAACACTGAGAAATTGTAACCTGTGTACAATGTGTAGTGCCTGAACGTTATCTACCTGCTTGTACTAAAACTCGGTGACAAGACGTCCTAATTTTGAATTTTCTAGGCATGCATGGTTACGGACGTGTCGTACTTCTAATTCCGACATACGACACGCTACGTAGAGAGGTCGGTAGCATCCAGCCAGACATGCAGTGCGTTTCTTAGTCCTTAGCACCGCAGCTGTCTCAGCGTGTGGTGACCGATGCAGGCTTTCTGCGAGACAAAGCCATTGCAGTGATAAAATATTATCGCAGTTACAAGCAATTAAGCAAGTAAAATCAAGAGATTAGTGTTCGAATCTTCAACATACACTCGTATGATGGTTATTACTCGCAACGTACTACAAATAGAACCCGCTTCCTCTCAGTAATGAATTCCAAGTTTTGTAGAAAGTTGGCAGTTTTCAGATGATCAACACATTTATTTAAGTGACCTATAATATTCAGTGCTATTATTAACAATAATATGCCCCAGTTTTGTTATTCTCTCTCGTTCTTCATTCCTTTATTTGTTTATTTTCTTATTTTTCTTCCTTTGTTTCTGTTTTCCTGTCTCTCCTTCTGTCCGTCACTCTTCCATCTTCTCTTGTTTTTCCGTATATATTTAATGCGCTTGTCATTGTGGCGTGTAGTGTTCTTGGATGCTGCGGTCGAGTTCTCTGGTGTGGACGGTTAAGATCGAACCGGAACGTGATTAAGCAGAAGCGCGAGGTCTTAAGTTTTGCGTGACGGACAGCCTCAATTAACGCTATGACATGGAACCACTCGTCGGGATTACTGGATTCTGAAAGTATTGCTTTAATTCTTTATTAGTGAATAAACTCATAAATACTTATAACTGTACGTGTAACCATTCGAAGATTTATAGATATTTAAATACTTATTGTAGATTTTTCCGTTAAGAATGAAATAATTTTTCTTCTTTCGTGGCCATTTTTAAGATTTTACGAAGACTGAATGCAGTAAAATCTTCTCGGGCTGACATCTGTGCCGGGTGTTTCTAACAAACAAACCTGCCAGAGACGGACTCCCTCACTATCATCACTCTTCCGATAAGACATGACTCATTCAATAGCCTACACAATTACTCACCTACACAAGAACGTTGCTCCGGCATTGTGCCTACATGGCATGGCAATCTTGCTCTGAGTAGAGCAGAGACAAACATGCGTGTCATGAGAGAGATTCGAACCTCTAAGCCCAGCAATCCGGCTATGCATTAGAACGCATGGCCACTGGGATCGGCGAGTATATCTTGTTATCCTACTTGGAAAACACACAGCAGCACTCCGTGGTATAGTAAGATCTGTTTACTGTCTTCATTCAGCAGGTTTTCTACAGGCTGGTGGAGGTTAGAGTCGCCGGAATGGAATGTACTAATCTCTTAGGACGGTCAACCCGCGCGCCCATTTCGGTCTACTGGTACGCACATAATTCGAATCGTGCCTCGAACAATACCTCTACGTCACGTCAAGGTTAAGAATGCGTGGAGATTTTGCTGTAGCTGTCTATGCCATTTGTACGCCTCACGTAATGTGTAGGCGCAGGGACAAATCTGCGTGTCCTTGAACATACGAGAATATTAGGAATAAAGGTGTATTTGTATATTTGACTGTTCGCGGATCAATTATGTTATTACACTCGCTGAACTAAATGGAGCACGTTTAATCCCACCAGTACGTACATGAAGAAACCCGTTTGGAGATTACTTCAGCCTTTCATATTGTAACGGAACTTGCTTTATTTCACTTTCCATATTGAATTGGCCGTGTTGAGTGAATTGAAATGAAATTACTTTGGATCAATTCTCTACGTCCGTATACAGGTTACAGTAGGCAATAACACAATTATAACAAATACGAATATACAAGTTTATAGGCTACTACTTTTTGTTTGTTTTTGGCGCGACAGCCCCCAGTGGGCCAGGGCCTCCTGATTCACGAGTTTTCTAGATCATACAAAACGACGACGCACCACAGTCGGTAGGATTCCTCTGGACGAGTGATCAGCTCGTCACAGAGACCTCTACCTGACAACACACATCACTCATAATAAACATCCTTGCGCCCCGTTGGGATTCGAATCCACAATCTCAGCAGACGAGCGGCCGCAGACTCATGCCTTAGACCGCGCGGCCACTGGGACCGGCATAAGCTGCTACTAGGTCGCAAAAATGTGTTAATTATTGTAACTGTACTTCAAAGTCTAGAGTTCGAAATTTCTAAAAAAAAATGTGGAAGGACCAAGCCGTCACCCAGCACTTTCAGTGCAGCTGTTGATTGCTGTGTTACGAATAAATTCAAAACAGGCGGAAGACGGTGTAATTCTTCGTTTCAGAATCTTTTGTCTCTCGTCGCCTATAGAAACACACCAAGCTTTAAAAAAAAAACCATAATTTTTTGTTTGTTGTGTAGGCACCAAACCTTATATCTCGTATTTAGGGGACAACATTGATTGAAATGTTTGAGCGTAGGATGCTGAGGAGGATATTTGGACCCAAGAGAGAAGAGGTCAGAGAAGGCTGAGAAAATAGAATAAGATACACATACGCAGAGTTGTGTGACTCATTGCATAATTATTAGTGGGAACACAACGGGGTTTCAGATTCAAAGAAAGGCTGAGAAAACTGCGTATTGAGAAGTCTCATGATTTGCAATCTCTTCACCAGATGTTAAGGTAAAGTGATCCCGTTACAGGCCCGGTGTTGCCCAGATGGTGCGTAGAGGTATACAGTAGCTCTACTCTTCCATGACCGCGGCACTAGAAAGGGGTGAGTGGTCAGCAGCACGCCCCTGCCGAACTTTACCGCCGGAAAAGACCCAGTACCCATTGTACAGGAGGCTGGGTGGGCCCCAGGGCTGGTCTGGACGGGCAGGAAATCTCGTCCCCACCGGGATTCGATACCGGACCGTCCAGCCCGTAGCTCAGTCGCTATACCGACTGAGCTACCCGGCCCACCTTCACCAGATGTTAGTATGATCAAATCAAAAGAGAACAGAAGGATATGTAGCAGGCATGGGAGAATGATTAATGGGTATAAAAGTTTGTCGAAAACCTGAAGGGATGAGCATATTTGGAATACCTGAGTATAGATGGAATGACAATATTTAAATTTGCTTTAAAAAACAAAGCTTGGCTGGATGCATCTCTTCGAGGATGGGGAGTAGACGCAAATTTTTATCAACACGGTACTGTAAGTTCGGTGTTCGTAGGAGGCGAGAAATTTCTTGCCTACAGGAACAAATACACAGGATTTAAGAAGGGATTCGGCGTTTTTGAGTTAGTTACTTCGTGCATACGTAGTTATTGAACCTATTAACGAAAGTGTTGTGACCATACAACAATCAACTACAATCAAATTGCTGAGAAATTCATTTTGCATGTTTTATACATGAGCTGAAAGTTTTTGAACTTGTAGATTTCAAGATATTGCTGCCACGAATGGCAACTGTTACCGAAGGTGATGTCTTAAAGGGCGAAGCCGTCTTATAATGGGAAATGTTTGTGTGACTTGTAAGGGTCAAACACACATCGTGGCGTAATATCTTAGGAGGAGTTTAGAGTATATCACTAGAGGTTATTGATTTTCTAAACACTGGAGAAATGAAATCAGTCTCTGACGTTCAGGTGACCGTGCATCATGATGAATTATTATAATAAAACCAAATTGATGCACTTTGATGATGATCACGGAACTCCGTCCTGATCCTGCTATCAAGCTGTCAACAAACATGTATGATATATACCACTACAGTGTGTACAGTGAAAAACTCCTGATAATGGACAGAGGAACTGTTCGAAACATGTAGAATTTTGTTCCAAAAATAAATTTGAGAAATTAGTGCATCTAGTTGGTTTTATTATAAGAAATCAGTCTCCTTTCGTATATGAATATCTTGAGATTCTCTTTTGCGTAACGGGACGATTAACGCATCCAAGCTTATAAACTATCTAGGAACACTCAGGTTCCTGTTGCTGGCCCGTCATTTTTGTGCTAGTCGTGATCTGGGTCAACACAAATGTTGGAAATCTTAAGAAAGGGGAGCAGTTCACAATTCCGAATTCTGCTGCCCAATCTCTAGAGAAACTGCAGTTACGCTGTCCACGTATTGAACATTTCCAATCACATTATTATTTTCGCAAACTCGACGTTTCGAAACTTACCTCTGCTTCTGTCATCAGATGAAATTTTCTAACATAACGAATAAAAGAAAATATAACCCGTCAATTTACTACTTTACTGTAGCACTTGTGAATGGCAGCTGCATGTGTTGACTACACAAAGTAGCTGAAAGTTTCCGAAATGTAATTTTTTTGAATACTTGTGAAAGTGGAAAAAGTCCTTGTGAATGTTGGTGATACTATTATATATAGATTTCGTGTTTCTTGTGTCATTTCACCTAAGGACGGAAGCACATAGCTTCCGAAAAGTAGAGTTTGTTTCTGAATATTGGTGACAGTGGTAAAAGTCCTTGTGAATGTTGGCGATATTGTTCATACAGTAGTGTGTGCTTGGTACCTTACAGGATTTCCGTGTTTCTCTCTTTTAGTCTGCATTTGATTAATTTCTTGTTTTTGACATCTTATTAGCTTCTCCGGAATGTAAATTCTTGTGTGATCACTTCTCCTAAATCTTGCAGAAAAATCTCTCCCACTTCCTTGGAGTCTTGATGTGTCTCTTTTCCTGTAGCACTTCGCTTCCGTACGAACAATAAACCTCGTAACAATTTAATGTTACAACCTTCCTTCTATTTTTGCTCACGAATCTGTAACTCTTACCTCTAAAGCACGAAGTCTCTATAAAACGCTCTCCCTTAACATATATTTGTTGAATTTCTGACTAATGTTCCTTCTAATACTGTTTCAGGCTGTAGGGGTGGGCCTATATTTTCCATTATTGCATCTTTTTATTTTTTCGATTTTTAATACTGAATTTACTTAATCCTTCTTAAATCTCATGTTAAGGTTTCTGAGTATAGTCCGCATTTTAAGCGTGTCTGAATCCAGGATATGTTGCTGTATGTATTTCGCGCAACGCTTTGCTGCCAATGTGTAGACGCTAACAAAATGAGGAAACAATACATTTAATATGGTCACTGAACCTCTAATTTAATTTAATATGTGGTCGTATTGACAAACAAGGGAACAGAACGTTAACAGACAGTGTGAAAATTAATTACGAATGCTCGTCAGACTACCGCATTGTCAATAATAATGATGGCACAGGGGACGGAATAGCGATGTGTCTTGAGGGGAGGGGGGTGGTGGGTACTTTGTTGCACATGTCGTGTTGCAGTTAGGAGAAGGGATTGTGGCTAATTCACTCTTATACTAATCGGGAATATGTCCGAGGAAAAGAAAGAAAATTCTTTGTTATTGTAATCCGTCTCATGGCAGAAATTTGAAGTGGGTTTTTCCCTTTGCTGGACTGTATGCTGTGACGCTAGGTTAGATGCGAGGACCGTGTAGAATGAAAGTGTCGTTTGGAGGTACTGAAACTGTGTTCCGCGGAATCCCGTGGCTCCGCGGGCTACTCTCAGGATTTCAGTTGGTATTATTATTATTATTATTATTTCATTTTCACACAAAGATACAACTTTACTTTACCGGGGTTCCACGAAAATTCGGATTTAGTCACAACGGTTCCACAGACATTAAGAGTTCGAAGGCCTCAGGTGTAGATCGATATATCGAATGTCGGACGACGTTTGGTAGATGAAATGTCCGGATGGGCGGCGAGACAAATGTCGTTACTACCATCCTAAGGTTATGTCCCCTAATCTCGCGTGCCGTTAAGTTCGTGCGAACCCTGTCCTAGGAGCACGAACCGGAAAATTGAAATGTTTATAACCTGTTTACTTTAGAATATTCGGAGTGGCAAGTGTGGGCGAGCTCCCAGTTGTGTGGAGACAAAAAAGGAGGAGAGTGAATGCGTGGGACAGAACTGCAGATGTAATCAAAGAAAAAGGAACGACCGCTGAAGTGTCAAGGGGCGGAAGTACGTGCAGCACCTTATTCCATTTATGTGAGCCGTGAAATGGAACAAACTATCTGTACGGTTCCGCCCTTTCCTACTGCGTAAGTTGGCTCAAATGTTGAGGCTTTTCGATGGCATTGTGTTTATGGTCTATGTAAACTGGGCTTTGTTATGGATCAGTAAACCATAAAATCGAACTCTGTGGTAAATTTCAGGCGCTTGTGTTAAGCTGCGAACGCACTTTCCTGTAAGGCGATCATTTATTTGTTGTAAAGAAGTATTAATGCTGAGAATTTCTTGGTTAGTCGAGAGACTGCTAGTTTACGCTAAAGATTCTGTTCTGTGTAGTTGTTTTCGTACTCTTTTCGGTGCGATTTGCTTTCCAAACGCACGTGTAATTTAGTGGGAGACGTAGTTTGACGGACGTATACGGAATTACTTACAGGACTTTGAAAGCCTGTGTGCGTACGTTTCTGTTCCAGCAGGTCTGTTACTGCAGTATTGTTGTTTCGGAGAGCCACGCGGTGGCGCAGTTGGTTGAGGCACTGCGCTACAAGTCGGAAGGTCGGAAGGTTCGATTCCCGATAGTGTCATTGGAATATTTCATTGACGTAATCCTTCTGGCCGCACTATGACCCTGGGATCGACTCATCCTCAGAAATGAGTACTAGGAGTATTTCCTAGGAGTAAAGGCGGCCGATGCGTGGGGCTGATAATCTTACCACCATCATGTGTCGTGTGTCTTGAAATAGTGAACCTCAACATCCTGGAACCCTCAGGGCCTGTCCAGACCTGTAATGGGATTGCTTTACTTGTTTCGGAAGTCGTTCCGAGTCTAAACCGGTAAGATGGCCTGATGCGCCACACTAATACTGCTGCAGCGTCGTCTTAGTGTACCCATTTTTTTTAAACCGTCAAGTTTTGTTCTACGCAGTTCCTAATAAACGAGATGACATTGAGAAAGGATAATTCGTTGGTTATATTTACCTTATAAGGCGAGGAACTATATTAGCACAAAGTATTTTTCTTTTATAGAAGGCATCAGTAATACGAACGTTAATTACAGTTCGATTATTTTAGGTTGCACAGCTGAATGTGTGTAAATGTGTTGTTTGTTCTAAGTATTAATGTGGATATCGAATAGTATTATTTGTTTACCGGTCAAAATAAACAGGTATTTAGCATTTTAGAATGGAAATATTCGATCCCAGTGGTCGCGCGGTCTAAGGCATTGGTCTGCAGCCGCTCGCCTGCTGAGATTGTGGGTTCGAATCCCACCGGGGGCATGGATGTCTGTCTGTTGTGAGTGTTGTGTGTTGTCAGTTGGAGGTTTCTGCGATGGGCTAGTCACTCATGCAGATGAGTCCTACCGACTGTGGTCCGTCGTTGAGTGTGATAACCTTGTGAATGAGGAGACCTTGACCCACTGGGGGGCTGTTGCGCCAAACAAATGCAAATATTGATCTATTCAGATCTGCAAAGTTCGCTTCACACCAACATTTCAGTGACAAATTTATTGCGTCCTCTATTTTAAACACCTTCATTCCTTATTTACAGTGGGCCGGGTAGCTCAGTCGGTATAGCGACTGACTACGGGCTGGACGGTTCGGGATCGAATCCCGATGGGGACGAGATTTTCCGCCCGTCCAGACCAACCCTGGGGCCCACCCAGCCTCCTGTACAATGGGTACCAGGTCTTTCATGGGGGTTGAGGCGGCCGGGGCGTGGGGCTAACCCCCCACCCCATCTAGTGTGCCGAGGTCCTAGAAAGAGTAGAGTTATGTCTCTACTCAACCTAAGGGATTTCGCGGCCTATAAAAAAGGGTGAAAACCTACCATTCCTTATTTACATTGCCTTACCCTGGGCATCAGATTTTAAGATGTTTTTATTGAAACTCTAATTTGAGAACTTAATTGGTGTTTGTGACGTTCCTGTGACTTGTCACCTCTTGAAGCCGCTGTTATTTATTCAATTTTTAACGTTGCCTTCAGATGGGTACCTGAGTGGTTAATGTTGACTGTTTCTTCAGGCGGACAGGTGGAGAGGGGAGTTCTTACAATCCACCGACGGTTGTGGAAGTGGCAGACCCACAGAATGCGAATGTCAACTGAAGAGCCATCAACACGTCGAGAGGAATGAAAAAACGACGAGGGTCCAAGCGGACTGCCATTGCAATTGCTTAGCCTCGGTAAGCCCCATCAAACCTCGGAAGGTTAGTTCGAATCACTTAAAAATAATTTAAAAAATCGGCCCTTGGGTCATACAGTCTGTTTACTTATTGGACAGTCGTGTCACAGTATTTACTACATGTAGAACATCCACTGCTGCGATATATGTGATTTTCCTCTTTGTTGACTTCCAGTTCGTTTTGGTTGACTCTTGTTGCCTCTTTTGTCTATTTACTGTCTGCAGCTATTACAATAAGCTGTCTTGCAGTTCGTGGTGATCCTTACAGCCCGTGTGCTTGCAAGGACCAGAAAACGTGGAAGTTTATGGTGACTAGAGTGATCTCTTAGTTTCAAGTGCACGATATAACATGATGCTTGCTAATATCTGATGCTTTGAATAGTATCAGCCAGTATTCCTTTGTCTTCCTGACGTCATTGACTGAAATGGTTCCCGTTTTCGTTTTTTAATCAACGAGCGCCTATTTCGAATCTCTCATTTTCCAAATCTCTTCTTGCAAATATATAAATAATTTCCTTTTGACAGACTGACTCTTTTCGTCCGAGCATGTGGTTTATTTGTAAATATTCGGTGCCTTTTTAATTTAAGTTTTAGTCGGAGTCTAATTAAAATGCTTTCGAGGGATTGGCAAATATCGTAGTTCGAGAATACTTGTAGGTATAACCACAAAGGAAAGAAAGGCTGAGTACTTATTTGGATGCGCTATTGGGACCAGATTTAAAATTTTGTGACTGTGTTTCAACTACTGGACAATGGAATCGCGAGGCTTGTTTGCGAAGCTTGAAGAATCTATGTAGACCGTTCCGCGGAGATTAAAAGGAGGTAGACGCGTGATGTAAAATTGAACGTATAGCGATAAACTAGGAAGTGGAGGAGTTTACTTTCATTCGGGCTAATGTAATTTTGTGCTGTTTATCGCTGCATCTTATAACCAGCAGATTTATCAAAGATTTATTTATAACACCGTATACATAAGTGCAATAGAAGTGCTTCATCCTAACATTTTTTGCAGTTTTGTAAATTAGTTTAAATTGACTAGGGCACTAGGAGCCTTGATGTGTGTACTTGTAACTTTTTTAAAGACGCTGCCACTATTGCGGTTTATACAGAGCAGAACAGTGAGTTTTGAATGAACTGGATAGGATATGGAAGGAAACGACGCAATTTATGGCACTGTCTCTGGATTTGAGGTACTTTTCCTGAATTTAAAGCTCTTACCCTGAGTTTGTGAACCGGGTAGCTCAGTCGGTATAGCGACTGGCTACGGGCTGGACGGTCCGGGGATCGAATCCCGATGGGGGCGAGATTTTCCGCACTTGTCCAGACCGGCCCTGGGGCCCACCCAGCCTCCTTTAAAATGAGTACCGGTTCTTTCCCGGGGGTAAAGAGCGGTCGGGGAGTGACGCTGACCCCTCACCCCCTTCTAGTGCCGTGGTCAAGAAAGAGTAGAGCTATACCTCTACTCCCCCTATAGGCCGTACGGTCTGTACAGAGCCTCAGTGCCTGTACGAGGGTGCACTTTACCTTTACCTGTTTACCCTGAGATTAATGTAAAGTCCCTGAATTTTTGTGGAAGCACTGAGGAAAACCACTCCACAAAGACTCAAGAATTTCTATGTAACCCAGAAGCTCCGTTGCTATATTTTGTCTACAAATGTTCCTTTGATTCAAATACTGCTCATTATCACGATTTTATTCAGTGACAGGTTTTCTGACAACAAATAACGCGTTCAGTTTCGTACATGAAAATCAGTTCTAGTAAAATCAGTGTATCTTATATTCTTTTCCATATACGAGTGTTCTTGTATTAACTAAAAAACATGCAGCACACGGACCACTGATGTAAGCTTTGATATTACGTCCATGTGGAAATTGTCAATTGACACTGCATAAATACATTTTTCAAAATATGTAAAAATCCTGTTATTTTATTGTGGTGATATTTAATATTTTTTGCATATATTTTTATATCAAAGGTAGTTCTTATTTTATTTCTTCTACGCCAATTACGGCGTCAAATATTCGCACCTTATACGCATAATCATGTTAGATTCTAAAATTATGCCTCGGTTTCAAAAAGTCGTGTTTTGGATGCTAACGATCATTTTCAGCACCTCAATGTCATATATGTGTGTGTGTGTGAGAGAGAGAGCGCGAGACAGTGTATGTGTGTGTGTTTGTGTGAGAGACCGTGTATGTGTGTGTGAGGGAGAGAGATAGAGACATATATATATATATATGTGTGTGTGTGTGTGAGACCGTATATGTGTGTGTGTGTGTGAGAGAGAGATAGAGACATATATGTGTGTGTGGGTGTGCGTGTGTGTGTGTGTGTGTGTGTCAGACAGTATATGTGTATGTGTGTGGCGTGGGTGTGTGTGTGTGTGGGCAGGTGGGTGGGTGGGTGTGTGCATGCGTTTGTGTGCATGTCTGCGGGTTGTTATATTTAGACTTACACATACAGTGACGTTGAAAACATGGCACCGTTATTTGTTGTTATTACTGCAGAATGTATTGCAAGCGAAAATTCTGATTGCAATTCCAAATCAAATTATCACATCCAACACTTCAATCCAAGTTTATTCCATTATGACAGCGATCTCCATGAACGTGGGATCCAATTAATACTATTCACTCATTCGTTTCCCTGTTACTTAATTGGTCTGGTCGCAATTTACGGTACACCAGTGGCAGTGGTAGGGTTTCCTGTTGCTAATTTTACCGCATAACAACAAGTTAGGAAACGTCCGCCTTTTCTCTGTTATGGTCACCAGATTTTAAATTCGTAACCTTTCAAAAAGTTCACTGGTGACTCGAAAATCTGAAATGTTTCTTTCCGTGTTTTACACAACTCTCACTGCAAGTGTTCCCCGTGTCTTTGCAATACATTTATAATCAATTATAAATCGACATCTTTGAAACGGCGCGATGTCGATCGTGCTGGACTCTTTTGTTTAGATAGTTAACCTTTTCTTCGGATCCAATTCGTATCCCACAGAGAATACGGTGTATATAAGTTACTTCATAGATGGACGTAGGTGTTCATGTAAACTGTCTGTTTTTTGTCCGATTTTAAACCAGATCTGAATGCCTGAACAAACTGTAAAAAAAAAAAAAAAAAAACGCCTAAAAAAAAAAAAAAAATAAAAGGGGGGAAGAGT
>Ga0123353_10012187_pt1 | contig 12196 bp, 9 predicted proteins | sample TergutLab28metaG_3_FD_92763 | JGI IMG/M metagenome (GOLD analysis project Ga0123353, IMG submission 92763) | Labiotermes labralis P3 segment gut microbial communities from Petit-Saut dam, French Guiana - Lab288 P3 | ecosystem: Host-associated > Arthropoda: Insects > Digestive system > Gut ... | reverse complement strand
GGATTGGTTCGAGACCAACTGGTTCAGAACGGTGCTGATGAATGTTTCATTGCCGCTGATCTGACTCGCAATCTGTGAAACCAGTGCTGCATTACTCACAACCGAGTCAATGACCAGATTCACGAACGCCTGATTTCCTAAAATCGCTTGCGATACGTTGTTCAGAAATGCCGGATTATGGGACAGGGCGTTGGTGATACTGCCGAGCAACACCGGATTGTTTGTCACCGCCTCAATGATGGACTGTTTGAATTCAACATTGGAAAGCAATAGTTCCGCCATCATCGCCTGAAATGCGCTGTTGCCAATAATTGCTGTTGCAATCTGGTTGCGAAATGCCGTATTCTCGGTAATCTTTTGAGCGATTTCCGTTTTGAATGTCTCGTTTTGAATGATCCGGTTTACAATGTCGGCGACATTGACCGAGATGGTCGGGTTCTTGCTGTCCCCTGTAACGGAAACGCCGTCGCCCGATTTGATCGATTTTATCCCGTCTCCGCCGCCCCCCTGAATGATAATCGTCGTCCCGCCGCCGGAGCCAGTTGCCGTGAAATTTTCGAGTTCCCCCTGATCGAGTCCCTTCCAGTCGGTCTCCCACCGGTTGTATTGCAGATTGAATACGTCAACTTCGGCAACGAATCCTTCCCGATTTCGTCCGCCGATAATGAAAATCCGGTCGCTCGGTTCAGTTTCACCCTTCCGCAATAGTCCCTTGATCAAGACAGACGCTGCTGACCAGCGAGGGTGCGGCATCGGCGGGTATTTGTTCGATCTCCACGTCGCCGCATTGCTGGGAGCGGCGGCAAATTCCAAGACGGCAAGATTATCGTAAGCGAATGCCGTATCCGTTTCACTCGCTCTGCCGCCGAAACAGATGATTTCGTCTCGACCGTTCGCATCGACATATTCGGCGCAACAATCCCCCAGCACGTAGGGGCTATTCGGATAGTAGAGTAAACTGTACGTATTGTTTGCGAAAAAGTGGGCATCCTGAATCAACATCGAATACTGCCCCGAATTGGCGGCGTTCGCTGTTGGACTGTTGAAAATCCCCGACACGATCCGGTTATTGTACGCCTCACGTCCCACCGGATTGAATCCGCCGATGAGCAAAAAATCCACGACCGGGTTCGAGGAGGAGGGTTGCGAGGTATTCCCTCTCGGTCGCCGCCGCAAAATCCCACGTACCGGCAAATTCTGATGCCGGGTGTACGTTGCCATATTTTGCAAACGTGTCCCCACCGCTCCGGCATTGCTTGAATAGGTCTTGTAGTCGAAGAATCCGAATGGCAAACCGGTATGTCCGGTGTTCGAGATGGGGTTGTTGAGCGTTTGTGTCTCATAAGGCATCCCAATCGCCAGCGTTGATCCTTGGATCGAAAACAGCACCGAATCAATCGCCGATGTTGTTCCCCGGATAAAGCAACTGCGTTCACTTCCTCCGGCAACGATCAGCGATCTGGAAAAATCCCGCTCGCCATCGGGATATTTGACGGTGAATCCGTTTCGGAGCATCGGGTCGCCGATGAGTGCCGGTCGTCCCGCAAAATTGAGTCCCCCGTCGCCGGTATCGACGACATTCTGGACGTAATCCCGCTCAAAATTGTAGCCCTGTATGATATTGGAAAACCCTTTGCTAATCTGTCCCGACAGAACAATCAACTGATGGGTTTTATCGGACAGTTCCACGACCTTTGCATCCATGTTAAACATGGGCTTCTGCATTTCGGGGAAAGTGGTCGCCGTCCATTTTTCGGCGGCAAGGTCGAAGGAATAGATGTAGGAAATGTCCTGCTTGAACGCATCCCGACCGCCGGGACAAACGATGTAATGCTCCAAATGCTGATCGACATCGAGCATAATTTTCGTCACGACTTCCGGTTGATCGAACGTCAGCATCCAGTACCGATGGTTCTGCGCTTTTCGGAGGGCAGGCTTACTATCCCAAGGGGAGACGGCAGACGGCAGTCCGCAGACGGCAGCAGATGGTGGGGGCAAGGCAATCTCGGCGGCATCGGAAGTCATCGGGTAAGCCGGTCTTGGTATGACAAGACCGACAATATCCGCTCCGTGTTGTGTGATCGCAAATTCAAAAGAGGTGTTTTTAGGATTGCCAGCGTCGTCGAGTTCATCCCAGTCCGCTTCTGGAATGGAGACCGTTTTTTCCTGATAGATTTCCCCCAACTCTTGCCATTCGGCTGGTGTGGACTCGTCCACAATAGGGCGATAATGCAGTTTGCCGCTCAATACGGGCGGAGTCAGAACAATGTTGACCGAGACCTGCTGTTTATGAGCAGTCCACTGGCTTGTAACTTTTGCGGTCATGGTACAACCGTTCGCTTCACTGGCGACGGGACTCTCGGTCAATGAGAACGAAGCGGGACGTTCCGGCGACAAGGTGTACGTCGGTCGCCGCAACGTGAGGTTGGCGACTTCGTCCTCATCCGCCTCGACCTTAAACTGAAATGACGTGTTGTGCCGTTCTTGTTTCGTTTCTTTGTCCACCGTGATTTGAATATCCTCGGCGGGAATAAAAATTGTTGTTTCGGAGGAAAACGAACCGAGACTTTTCCAATCGCCGGTACTTGGCTTATAAAACAACGTGCCGCCAGATACTGATGGGGAGAGCGATAGTTCGACCGGAAGCAGGTCAGTTTGATTGATGACCCAGTGGTCGGGAACATTGGCGGTGAACGTGTATTCCGTTTCGCCGACGGTCTTTTTCGCCTCGGCTTCTCGCTTGACCCAAAAGAGTGCTTCCCAAAGCCGACCAAATGTATAAAATCCTCGATCAGCGTAAGGGTCATTCGGATCGGCAGGCTTACTAAAGCCTTTCAGATTGACCCGCCAGTATTTGTGGGGAGCGAAACTGGCATCGGGGGCGGGACACGTAACGATATCTCGTCCGCCGACAATGTTAATAAAGTAAGCAGGAATCCAGTCCGTACCGTCGTCGCTGTACTCCAACGTGCAATCATAAACATCTTGGAGCGTTTTGTACTCGCATGCCGGAAAGAGTTCTTTCGGCTGGACGAGTCGCACTTTTTGCGGGGACGAAGCCTCGCCGCCGCTCCCGGTCGGCAGAAGAACCCACCGGTTCGCTCGCCGGGTGGCAACAACGATAGCATCCTTGCTCGATGTCGGCTTTTCGCCGTAAGCGTAAATCGTCGTGGCGTAGGGACGTTTTTCTGCACCGGCATCGAGCGGCACGATTTTATTGCCGGAGGTGACGAAGTTGGATGCCGTCAGTTCCTTCCACTCTGCCGTCAGTTTGAATTGGCAGGTGTTTTGGAATTGTGTCGTTACATCGGACGCACCTGCACCGCTTGCGCTACCATCAAGGGCTTGCGCCTTATGGTCTTTGACGGCGGCAAGGATTGCCTTTGCCGTCTTGTCATCGGTGTAAAAGGGTGAAAGTTTCGTCATCGTAAGGGAAAATGGAGCGGGGTAAAATCCATCGGCTTGAAAACATAGCCTTTGATTCTGGGAGACAGCGTGGCATCGACTTTGCCCGTGTCGGGATCGGGATAAAGCATGAAGCCGTTCTTGTCCAAATACATCGGTTCGGAGACTTCGGTCGGCTCCGAATCGGGGTTGAGTCTAAAACAGTCTTCACGAGTGCCGAAAAATTGAATCGCTTTTTGCGGGTCTTGCACGTAGATAGGATCATCGCTACTCCCTTCATTTTCAGGGGACGGGTCATACATCGTACAAAATATTCGCTGGAGGCTGGGGCTGTATTCCACGTCCGATGTTGGTGATTCTGTGGAAGGTTCCGGTATGTCCTCCTCTGCTGCCGTCTGCGGTCTGCCGTCTGCCGTCTTATAATAATAGTACGGTTGGTTCGTCCCGGCATTGATTTTCATTTTCGTATTCTCTTTTTCCCCTGAATTGGCTCTTTGCCAAACGTAGGGATATGCCATGAAAAGAGGAGAGACGTTTTCGTATTCTTTGAGCCATGATTTTTTGTCGATCAAGAGCGAGACACGCACTATCTTCATGGAAAGATGGGCAACCTCGGCACGTTCCCAGACGGAATCCTCCATTTCGATTGATTCGATTTTGACCGAACCCGTCTTAAAATGTTTTCCCGCAATCGTTACTGGTGCATGATTCACCACGCCGGTATATTGCGTTTCCACCGTTGCCTCATCGAACCATAACGGATTCGCCAGATACCAAAAGGACATTTTGAGGATGTTCCGAAGCCGTGTTCCTGTGAGTTTTGTCCCGGCAGTGGTTTGAAAGGGTCTGTTTTTCCAGCGGCTTACCAAATCCGGTCTGCCCAAGACCCCTTTTTGGATTTCTGCCAGAACGTCTGCATCGTATTCTGCGTCCGTTTTTTGGACGTAGAGATCATCAAGCGGCTCTTCGATGGCGACCGGCTCGTAGGACACGTCCTGTGCCGGGAGCAAAAAGGGCATGTTTCCGGCAATGATGTCGGCAATCGTAAAGCCGACACCATTGAACGGCACCGCAGGTTTGAGAATTTGATAGTTCGTCGAAATGGTCACGCCTCTTCCAACGGTGGTTTCCACGTTTTTTGTACATTTGGAATCCTTTGCGAGTGCCCAAGGATAGACCGGATGCAGAGAATTGTACGCCGGTATAAAGGAGGACATCATAAAGAGCGGAAGCGGAACATTGATCAACTCAAAGTAAAACTCCCGCGCAAACGTTTTGGTCGCACCCCAAGTGCCGTCCATGTCTTGTCCCCCTTTGGCAATAATTCTCGGCGGCGGCATGATTTTCATGTGATGGTCCCTCCTACGCTCGGCTGTTGGTTCGGATCAGTATTCTTGGCAACGAGTTCCAATGCGGTTTCCATTGCCTTCATGATCACCGTTTGCTGAATGGTGTTGTCCAGCAGCGTTCTGTTAAAATCGGTCAAGACCCGTTCTTGTAAATCCTGTGCCGCTGCGCTGTTCGATTCGATGGCACCGGAGGTGGTGTGCAAAAATCCGTTCCACGTCGGCATCTCGACGGCTCTGGTGTCGATCTTGCCGTACATCGACTGCATGTCTTGGAGTGCCTTGTCCCGCTCGTCATCGGACTGCGCACCTTCAAAACGATTCTGTGCTTCAAAAAAGGCACTTCGTGCCATCTGCTGTTGCTTGGAGGTCGAGGCATTGTCAAAGTTGAAATTCCAAAGGTTTGATTGCGCCTCGGCATGACGTTTGTTCTGCTCCTCTGCCAAAGCATCCATTTTCTCTTGCAGTTTGCGTTGGTCAGACAGATTGGCTTGCAATTCGTTATAGGCGGCTTGGGTTTGGAGGATGCGTTTTTCGGCACTCTCGATTTCTTCTTTCAGTGCCGCCGCTCGAAGATCGTCGCCGGAAGTGAGTGCCGTGTGGTATTCTCGTTGTTTTGCAAACAGTGTACGCTGGGCGACTTCATAGTTGCTCTCGATCTGCTGCTGTTGCGTCATCCTCGCCCGGTTTTGAATGCCCTGCATCAAAGTCTTGTAGGTTCCCATTCGGTCATGGAATCCCTTGTGTTTGTCCGCGTTTTCGAGTGAAAGATCGAACAGTGAATACCGCATCTCGGCGACACCGGCGGTATTGCTGGACTTTTGTTTGTGTAACTCATCCATTCGTGCGACGGCGGTATCGTACTTTTCCCGTGCTACCGCCTGTTTATCCTCATCGCCGGACTGGGTGGCATGCTCAAACTCACGCTGGGCTTCCGCCATTTTCGACCGGACGGCATTCATGGCGTTGTCGATACTCGATGTCAGTGCTTCGGCGAATTGCAAGTTGCTGCGTGTCGATTCCGCCTTCGCCGTCGAGTCAAAACGTCCGGCGGCAAGTTCACTCCGCTTTTTTACAATCTCTTCTTCTCTTGCAAGCCAGTCCCGTTCTTGCTCGCTCACCTTTGACCGGAATTCGGCGATCTGTTTTTCCCGTTTTGCCTGCTCTTCTCGTTGTTCGTCGAGCCGGGCTTGCATCTCGTTGACTTTCTGCTGCTGTTCGTAAGCAACGTAGCCGGACGACTTGTAATTGAATTCGCCAATGTCCACCGCTCCGAGTGTGTAGAATTGGATCATTCTCCGCAATCCGTTGCCCAACAGGTTGATCCCGGTATAAAAAACACTTTCGAGCGCAAGTCCGATGCCGTAAATCCCCTTGCCGAGAAACTCTATCGTTTTCTCAAAACACGTGACCGCCATGCTGGAAAAACGTTCCCACAGATTTGACAGATTTTCTGCCGTGAAGAGCGAAACGAACCCATCGTATGCCTTATACATCAGGGTCGGCAAATAGTTGCCGACGGCGGCGATCCCGGTCAGAATCGTGACCGCCCAGCCGATTGGATTCAAGATGGCGAGTGCCGTTCCCGCAAGGGGAAGCAGTGCCGTTGCCACGCCTCGCAGAAGAGTGACTCCCCAAGTACGTGCCGCAGTCGGTATCCAGCGAGAGACCATCGTGCTAAACGAACGTAATATAAACGTCAGACCGGTGGCTTGCCCGACTGCACTTGCCGCCCCGCCAACGCCCCTGCCGACCATGCCCAATGGCGAACGTCGGATTCCACTCGTTCGGCGACCAAATGTTCGGACTGCCCGGTCGTATCTGCCTCGGCTCACGTTTTGCCGCATCACTGCCCGGCGTTCCGCCCGCTGCCGATCCGTAAGATTGAGTGGATTCCTGCGCCGGGCATCATTGAGCGATTGCATGTTGCGCTCCAAATTGTTCCGCCGCTGTGTTCCTGTCCGAATCCGATGGTCTGCCACAAGAGCCAGTCGGTCATATCGAGCGGCTTCGGCGGAACCGGGTACAACACCGACTCGCCGAAACGCCACCGCCCTGCGAGCGGATTCGGCAATGGTAATTTCATTCACGACGCGGCTATGCTGCTGGCGCAATCCGGCGGCTTGGGTATCCCAGACATTTCGCCGGTCTTGATGCGGCAATGGCATGCGGCGAGAATGCGCTACCGCTCCCACTGCACCAACGCCTGCGATTCCTGTTGCGGTGCTACGTCTCCCCACCGCCGCATTTGCTGTTCGAGCGGCGGTATTGGCATGCAGTGCCGCTGTTTCGGCGGTAATGGCGGCAGCGTTTTCCGTGGTGGTTCGGATTGCCGCAATTTGGGCAGCGCGGTAAAACAATGCCCCTTCTCGGATGATCCGATACCCCGCCGCCAGCAATGTTGCCCCTGTACCGAGTGCCGTCACCGTTGCAATCGTTTTCCACGTGGTCTCGTCCAGCCCACGCAACTTGTCGATCACACTGTTGGCAATTTTTAAGAATTCATTCGCCGGTGCCAAAAGACCTGCACCGAATTTTTGGGGAATTTCCGAAAGACCGCCATAAAATTTTCGCAACTGATTGCCGAAATTGGCGGCTTCAACGGCGTAATCGCCAATCGCGTCGGCTTGCTGTTTTTGTGCTTCGGTCAGAACCGCATACGCCCTCGCTTGGCGTTCGCTGGCAAAGATCATCCCCTTCTTTGCATTCGCCGCTACCGTTTCTTTGAGAAGTGTTTCGTTGAGAAACACGCCGTAACTCCGCAACGCCATCGTGTTGCCCATCAATGCCGACTGGAATGCACCCATGATGGATTCCGGGTCGCGCATCATGAATGAGCCGATGTCCACCGCCATCTTGGAAAATTCGCCAGAAAGTTGCACCGCCGCTTTGTCGGTCATGCCCATCCCTTTGGCAAGACTGGTCAGTCCCATGAGCATCTGCCGGGCTTGTGCGCCGGTGCGACCGAATGAGTCCGATGTCAGTGCTTTGACCATTTCGTCGGCAGTCTTGGCGGTATTGCGCATGACGTGATTGAACTGCGCTAAATCTTCACGAGCCGCCGACGCTGCCATGATCGTCGAGGTCAAACCCCTGACCATCCCGCTCCCGACGACCAGCCCTGCCATTGCCATGCCGGTCTGCCGCAAAACCGATGTGAGCGACAGACTCTCATTGCCGAGACTCTGCATCAGTGCTTGCGAGTGCCGCAGACCGGCATTGAACTGGTTGTTCTCAATCTGTAATGCTAGGACTGATACGTTATCAGTGGACATCACCGAACTCCTTGAAAAACTGCTGCTTGGAAATTTGCCTTACTTCTACTCCTTTGGACTGGGCAATCGCCAAAAGCCCACGCCCAAATTGTTTATCATTTTCCATCTTCTTCTCTTCGATCCGCTGGTAATCTTCTTCGTTCGGAACACGCATTTGCACCACCGCAGGAGTGCCGAGTCCCAACGTGAGTTCGTCTGCCTTGCCACCCTTTGACGCAAGGTACAAAATGCCGAGCCGACAGAGCGCGGAGAGCAAATACTGATTCCGCTCATCGGAAAACACCCCCTCGGCTTCCAGTTGCTGGAACTTCTCGAAGGTCAGCAACTCTTCACGGCTCACTCTTGCGACCTGTGGGTCTTGTCCGTATTCTCGACACCATCGCCGGTGGGCAACGGCGTAGTGGTCGTCTCGGAGTTTTTTTCTGCGTCCTCCAACACTTTCTGCTCGGCATCCATCCGCTCAATCGTGTGTTCCAAAATTGCCGCCGCGATCTTGTCGGCAAACACAGGACAGGCATCGTAAAACTTTGCCATCTCCTCATAGGTGTAATGCCCAAAGGTCTTGACCAGCCCGTGCTGGAGCATGACGACCACCGAAGAGTCGTCGCTCTTGCCATTCACGGCACGAACATAATGTTCCCACTGCGTCCCGGTAAGCCGCCGGATCACAATCTCTTCACCAGCAAGATTAACGGTCTTGCTATCCTGCGCATTCCACGCCTCTTGTATCCATTTCTTGGGATCAAACGTCATGATAAAAGTCTCCTGTTGTTAAAGGTTATTGGTTTATCGAGGTGCCGCCGTCACTTTAATGCAATCTGCGATCAGACCGCCGCCTCTGGGTTGTGCCGAGATGGTCATGGTGGGAGCGGAGTTATTTGCCGTGCCGCCGGTCGAACCGGGAGTCGTGAGGAAGCAATTCACCACCTCGATACAATAGATCGAAGCATACTGGGCATCGTCGTAAACCGTCCGCACCGTAAAATTGGTGCCGGCATGTTCCACGAGTTTCGCTTGCAGGAAGGGGTCGTAGGGGACTTCAAAGTCTAACTTATTGACCCCGCCGAATTTGCCTGCAATCGTTTCGGCAATTTCCTGTTCGGGGTCGTCGGTACTGAACGTCCACGTCTCCCCCTCTGAAATGCCGGGCAGCGTCTTGTTGCCGCTCACGGTTAACTTGATCACGTCCGTTCCCACAGCGGGGTTAATCACGGTCACGGGTACGAGAAAAATACGGGCTTTATAGCCGCTCTTGAACTGAACGTTGGAAGTAATGATATTTGACATGGGTTTTCCTTCGTAATAAGGGTTAAGTGTGAATGATGGCTAAAATTCTTACATTGATCTGATAACGACCGTCAGTGATGTTTGATTGCTTCTGACTGACCGAACTGATTCTTACGAAATTCTGCCGGTCATCCGTCCAAAAACTCCCGCCTGAGAGCGGATCAAACGCCGCTACAAGTTGGGAAACGATATGATTGATTCGCTCCGTGCCGGTGCTTGCCGGTACGGAAGTCAAAAGGTCAATCGACACGTCATGTTTTGTGGTCTCTTCGGTGTGCGGGTTGCTGTCGGTTTCGGTTACGGAAACGTCGATGTCCAGTGCTGTCGGCTGGGCAGGTTTTTCATTCGGCAAGCGGACGGCGGCATTTTTGACCAATGCCGTCAGTTTCGCTTTCACTGTTTGATAAACCGATTCGTAGTTCATAACCTTCCTTCTTCGAGGGCGTTCTTGATAGTGGTGAGTGCCGGTGCTACCACTCCCGCCGGTGCTTGCGGACTGTATCCATCTTCCAATTTGCCCGCGTAGGGGACGGCATTGGAAATGTAAACCGTGGTGCCAAGTTTTGCTCCGTTCGTAATCACTGCTGTTGCTGTCGTTATTGCTTCGTTCACATCGCTTCTGGTTTTGGACAAGTCCGATGACCGATCAATCGTGTCGATGGAGGCAACCCAGTTTGCCCGGAATGTTCCTTTGTCCACTGGCGACCCCTTGTTGATTTCCCGATACGCCGCCAGTGCAACTCTTCGGATTCGTGATTCGGACGTTTGTCCGATATTCACACATGCCCTGTTCATGTCGTCGTTAAAACTCATTGACTCGTCCTCCGGCAAAGGATTCGCACAAGAGCCGTTTCGTCGCCCGAACTGATCTCTTCTGTGGATTCGATGGTGTAATTCACACCATTTCTCCGAAACCGGTCAACCTGCCTTCGGAGAGAAATTCTTACCATGTGAGCCGGTATGACACCCACCAAATCCCCCGCCTCAATCTGAACGCCGCCGACGTGAGTCAGGACGTTCCGCTTCATCGTTTCCTGAATGAACTTGACCGGGAAATCGGTCGCGTCCGTTTGTTCGTAGGTGTCCGTGTCGGGATTGTACGCCCCTTGTTCACCTGGACAGATCACCATCGCATTACCGGCAAGCAAGTTTGCCAGTAGTGCCGTTACACTCGTTTCGCCTGAAAAAACACTGTCCAATAATGCCATAATCATAGTTTGCAGACGGCGGACAGCAGACGGCAGCAGAATTGAATTTGTTTATCGCTTGCGTCTGCTGCGGTCTGCCGTCTGCTATCTGCCGTCTCCTTGAACCGTTGCCGGTGTAAAACTGACTCTCTCTGTATCCGTCGGTGCTTCCGAGCGGTAAATGCAAAACGCATCGACATAACGACCGCCGCAAAACTGCACCAACTGCTCGAACGTCATCCAGCAACCAGACTCAGGCGAATCGTACTTGTCCGCTCCCTTGTACCGATTGCCATGCGAGTTTGTCCAATGCAGATAGACCGTTCCATTCACGACGACATACCCATCAAACAACGTCGCATGCATCCACGATCCGCCCAGCGTTGCAACACGCATACCGTTTTTGTCCGTCTTGCAACCAGACACCCGAACGCTGTTGCCGATACAAACGACCAGTCCCGCCCGAAGGCAAAGAACAATTTTCGTTGCCAACTCTGCTGCGGACTGTCGTCTGCGGTCTGCCGTCTCCAACCGACATGCGCCGAATTGATGCAGCATCGCCTCGTCCGTTGCCGATTCAATTCGGCTGATCGTATCTCGCGTCAAGTTGGTGCTGTACGCTCCCACCCGCGTAACCGGATAGTTGCCGAGTTGATTCCCCCCCATCAGAACCTTGCTCATGCTCTGACCGCCTTTCATCGACCAGTTCTTTGTTCGTACCCACATTGCCAGCGGGTTGATCAGCGTGAAACGAAATGCACCGAGCATCATTTGATACAAGACGGTGATCATGTGCCCATTCGCTGCCGACCAGCCCGCACAGGAGCCAAGTTGCCCCTGATGGGAGTCCCAAAGCGGCACCTTGCAGGTTTTCGCAATGACCCACCAGAGGACAATCCAACCCGCCGCACGAATTTTGTCCATTGCGGCGGCTTGCTCCCGTACATAGTGTTCAAACGAATCCCACGAAACAATCGCAGGCTGTCCGGTCGGATCGTACTTGTCGGTCATTGCGTCAAACTCCGCAACGTCCTGCGGCACGTCTTCGTCAGGGACATAGCCGTAATTTTCGTCGGGAACGTATCCGAAGTTGGTGTTGTCAATGCGTTTCATAGGATTTTCCTCATGTGTTATGGATGGGCGAACAGTACAAACATTCTGTACGATAACTCTTTTTTCCTGCGATTTTGGTCGATGCTGAATAACAGCAGACACGCTTCGTTTCTAATGTCCATCCCGCTTCGAGCAACGGGGCATAGATCGGCGATTCGTATCCCGATAAAATCTTGTGTCCCGGTACGGTCAGGAGCGTCTCTATCAACTGTGCATGCTGTTCGTCGGTGTATTCGTGCTTGTATGCCGCAGGCGACACCCGTGTCCCAAAAACATACGGTGGATCGCAATAAATCAGACTCTTCGGGTTCGCATAATGCTTGATACAGTCAATCGCGTCTTTGTGTTCGATATGGACGTTTCTCAAACGTGCATGGATTTCTGGCAAACGATCAATCGTGTTACGGTAGGGTCGTGCCTGTGTTTTGGCGGCTTTTCCCACTGCCGACCAGTGGGTTCCTAAATTGGAAAAACTTTGACGGACGAGAATATAAAAATGTCCCGCCCGTTCGACTGTGGACAGCCTTTTGTTTGAGAGAACCTCTTTCGATTCGTAAAACAGTTCACGGGAGTAGGGGGAGTT
>Ga0123353_10012186_pt1 | contig 12196 bp, 11 predicted proteins | sample TergutLab28metaG_3_FD_92763 | JGI IMG/M metagenome (GOLD analysis project Ga0123353, IMG submission 92763) | Labiotermes labralis P3 segment gut microbial communities from Petit-Saut dam, French Guiana - Lab288 P3 | ecosystem: Host-associated > Arthropoda: Insects > Digestive system > Gut ... | reverse complement strand
TGTCCCCTTATAAATTAACATCTTCTGGAAGGGAGAAGGGTTATAGATTATGAAAAAAATCCGGTTGATACAATGGCTGGCCCTGCTGCTCGCGGGCGCTTTGTTGCTCGGCTTCGCCGCCTGCAACAAAGCAAAGCCCGGCAACGATCCCACCGAGCCATTCGACACCACCACGGACCCCTTTGAATTCACCACCGAGCCGCCCACCACCCCCGTGATTAACCAGCCCGGCTTCTGGAGCATCGAGATACGCGGGGTTCCCAACGTCAACACCTTCAACAGCCAGGACGCGCAGTACCTGCCCAAGGTGCAGGTGGAGATGACCAGCACCAACCTGGAGACCGGCCTGGCCTCCAAGGTGACCTATGGCGGCATCACACTGCGTTCGCTGCTGAGCTTCTGCGGGGTGCAGTACGTCAGCAGCGTCACGGTGGCGTCCATCAACGGCAGCTCGGCGTCCTACAGCCCCGCGATGGCCATGGCCGAGGACACGATCCTGGCCTGGGAGGTGGACGGCGCGCTCATCGACGACGAGCCCCCCCTGCGCATGTGCCCGAAGACCGGCTCGGCGGAGCTGCTCATCAAGCAGGTGAGCTCGATCAACGTGATCGCCGGCATGCCGGAGACCACCACCACGACCATGCCGACCTACGCTACCCCGCCCATGGGCAACACATATCAGCCCCCCTACACCACGCGCACCGAGGCCACGACTTGGGGCACCTTCCCGTCCTCGGTCTCCGGCGTAGACGCCCCCACCGGGCCGCAGCCCACGGACGAGCAGGGCAACCCGGTGACCACCACCGTGCCGACCACGACCACCACGACGATACGGCCGGCCACCACGAAATACGTCTACACCCAGCCCACAACCACCACCAGGACGACCGCGACCCAGAAGCCCACCAACCCCAAGCCCAGCTGGTGGCCGGACGACGTGGAATGGGAAGGCTAGATAGTAGGCTTTAGACGGTAGGCATCAGATGATGAAGCCGGGCCCCGCATTCATTCGCGGGGCCCGGCGTGTTATTTTCGGGCGGCCTGTTGGCCGCCCCTACAAGGCTATCTAAGCTCTAAAGCCTGTCGTCTAAAATCTTTATTAATTTTTTTACCGCGTCCTCCATGGTGTATTCCTCCATGGGCAGCGACGCGGCCGCCATGGTCTGGTGCCCGCCGCCGCCGAGCCTCTCCATGAGCACCTGCACGTTGCGCTGGCCCATCGAGCGCGCAGAGATGTGGATATAGCCCTCCTCGGCGAACAGGATGAACGCCGCGTCCACGCCCTCCACGCCCAGCAGCTCGTCCGCCGCCTGGGAGCACACCCGGCGCAGGCACAGGGCGGCGCCCCGTTGCGGCAGGGCGATGCCGCCCTGTGCTTGTGGGGCGGCGCCCTGTTGCGGCAGGGCGATGCCGCCCTGTGCTTGTGGGGCGGCGCCCTGTTGCGGCAGGGCGATGCTCACCGCGCAGCGGCCGATCATCTTCGCCCGCAGGACGATCTCCATCTTGCGCCGGATGTCGTCTTGACCGCCCGCGAACAGGCCCTTGGCCCGCACGGGGTCGGCCCCCCGGGCGCGCAGCCAGGCCGCGGCCTCGAAGGTGGCGGCCCCGGTGCGCAGCACGAAGCCGCGGGTGTCCAGCATGATCCCCGCCAGCAGGGCGTCCGCCTGCGCCTGGGAGAGCCGCGGCGCGGGCTCGGTGTATTGCAGCAGCTCGGCCACCATCTCGCTGGCGGAGGACGCGCCTGGGTCGGTGTGGAAAATCAGCGCGTCCTGGATGTGGTCCACAGCTTGCCTGTGATGGTCGATGACCGCGACGAGCTTGGCCTGTTCCAGGAGCGGCGGGCACTCGGCCAGCCGCGCCACGTGGGTATCCACCAGCACCACGAGGGTCCTGGCGTTCAGGTTGGTCAAGGCCTTGTCCGGGGCGATGATCTCGGGCGAGCCTTCGGCGCCCCGCCACAGGGCCAACAGGGGCTCCGCCATGCAGCCCGCCTCGTCCAGCACGAGATACGCGCTGCGGCCCTGGGCCTTGGCCATGGCGCACACCCCCGCCGCCGCGCCCAGGGCATCGAAGTCGGCGCACTGGTGACCGATGGCGAAGACCTGCTCGCAGCCGCGCATCAGCTCGGCGAAGGCGGCGGCCGTCTGGCGCACGCGGACTTTCTCGGTTTTTTCGACGCGCTTGGAGACCCCGCCGAAGAACTCGTAGCTGAGGTCCGGGGCCTTCACCGCCGCCTGGTCGCCGCCCCGGCCCAGCGCGAGGTCCAGGGCCTGGCGGCTGTTGAGGCCGCACTGGGCGAAGGTGCTGCCCTGCCCCACGCCGATGGAGAGCGTCACCCCCGCGCCCTTGCCCCGGAACTGGACATCCCGCACGGCGTCCAGCACGGCGAATTTCGCGTCAATTATGCGCCGCAGCATGGGCGATTGTATCAGCAGCTGCCAGCGGTCCTCGTCCAGCTTGGCCAGCAGGCCCTCGTGGGCGGCGGCCCACTCCTCCAGAATGCCCTCAATCCCAGCGCGCAATTCCGCGCGCTCGCTCTCGCGCCGGCCGTGCCGCCGGTCGTCCACGCCGTCCAGCGCGATCTGCAGCAGGCAGGGCTGCAGGCGGCCGATCTCGGCGTGCAGCAGCGCGGGGTCGTCGGTCTCGGGGGAGTAGACGCGGGCGTCCCGCGCCCTTTGCCTTCTGACCCAGCGGATGAGAGACCCCGCCAGCAGTACGACCGCCAGCGCCAGGGCGAAAAGGATGCCGAGGACGATGGCGAGGTGCTTGGGGAGAAGGTACACGGCGGCTCCTTTCATTTGTGTTGGGAGATTTGGCGGGCGGCAAGGCGGTGCCCGCTGCACCTGGGTCAACACGCGCATGGTCTGGTAATTGGATGTATTATAGCATACTGACATGTGAAATGTCAACCTTAAGCGGAGTGAGGCGCTTGCATCGCTAAAGTATCTTTGTCCTTCTGTATATGCAACAAGTGTTTCAAAAGCTCGCAAGTCTCTCGTGTCCGGATAGATCATGCCCATGGGTGTGAGTCCTGTCTGCGGTCATACGCATGACTAAGTTGGAAAATTAGGGCTTTTCAAACCCCTCATAACGTGTTATACTAATGCATATGGGTGGCTTGTTGATACAGATGCCGTTTGCCGCCCCTAGAGATGGCACAAAAGGAAAACATTTGCGATGACCCACAAACCCATCCTCGGCCTCACCCCCGCCCGCCTCCTCTTTGTGCTGGCCTCCATACCGGCGCTCATCGCCTGCGGGATACTGACCAGGCAGCCCTGGCACGAGATGCTGCTGTCGGTGTATTCCGTCTTCACGTTAATGTGCCTCGCCGAGGGCCGGCGCGCGGGGCCCGCCTGCGGCGTGTTCTATTGTCTGGGCTATGGCGCGCTGTTCTTCTCTAAACAGATTTACGGGCTGGCGGTGTTCAACACGCTGTTCGGCGCGCCCGTGTACCTGGTCAGCCTCGTTGCCTGGGGCAAGCACATGAATGACCGGGCTGTGGAGCCGAAGAGGCTCACCTCCAAAGGCTGGGCGCTGGGCCTGGGCGCGAGCATAGTCAGCTTTATTGGGATCTTCCTGCTGCTGCGGGCCGTGGGCTCGCAGGGGGCGCTGTGGGACAGTCTCTCGCTGTCGCTGGTGGGGCCGGGACTGGTGTTGCTGTTGCTGCGCTATGTGGAGAACTGGGTGTTCAATTTGGCGGGCAGCGTCGTGGTGCTGGTCCTGTGGGTGGTCAACACCCTTGGGGATACCGCGAACCTGAGCTTCGTGCTCATCGCGGCGCTGCAGGTGGCGACGAACGCCATCGGCTTGGTGACATGGCTCAAACTGGAGCGGAGAGGAACAGCAAATGCCTGAACAAGCAATCGCAAAACCCCCGCGCTACGCCCTGCTGGACGAGCTGCGGGGGCTGGCCATCATTCTGATGGTGGCCTACCACGCGCTCTACCTGCTGGCCTTCGTGTTCGGAAGCGACAAGGGGTTCGAACTGTTCCTATTTCTGGACCCGGTACAGCCCTTCATCGCGGGGACGTTCATCCTGCTGTGCGGGCTGTGCTGCCGGTTTTCGCGCTCGAACCTGAAACGCGGCCTGAAGCTGGCGGGCGCGGCGGCGCTGGTGACGCTCGCCACCCTGGCGATGACGCTGTTCGGCATGGACCAGGTGATCTGGTTCGGCGTGCTGCACTTCCTGGCCTGCGCGGTGCTGCTGTCCGTCCCGCTGCGGGGGCCTCTGGACGAGGTGCCGGCGGCGGTGCGCATCGCCATTTTCGCGGCGCTGTTCTTCGCGTGGCGTTTTATGCCAACCCTGCCCCCCACGGGCTTCTTCCCCCTGTACGCGCTGGGCTTCCCAAGCGCCACGCTGCGCTCCGCCGATTACTTCCCGGTGCTCCCGTGGCTGTTCCTGTTCCTTGCGGGGAACGCCGTGGGCGTCTATGCGCAGCGGGGCCGCTTCCCGGGCTGGATGGAACCGCCGCGGGTCCCGGCGCTGGCCTGGCTGGGCAGGCACTCGCTGCTGATCTACCTCCTGCATCAGCCGGTGCTGTTGGGGGTGTTTACGGTGCTGGGGTTTTAGCGGCCTATCAGCACGGCCGACGCCTCGCACTCGCGCTTTTGGTGCAAAATGCGCAGCGCGCGCCTGATCTCCGCCAATACTTCAACGTCGTTCTGCTTGAGCTTCTCGATGACCAGCGGGACGATCTCGCAGGTGCCCCACTCGGGGCGCTTCGACCAGTCCAGGGCCGCCTCCAGATGGATGACAGACCACGCCCGGGTGTGCGTGTCGTCGTACAGGAAGCTGATATTGGCCCAGCACGCCGTGAATTCGGGTCCGCGCATCTCCCCAAGCGCGCAGTGGCGGAAGGCCTCCGCGAAGTTGTGGCAGTTGAAGGTGTGCCACATGGTCTCCTCCGCGCGCCCGAAGCGGCGCTTGACTTCCTTGTCCGGCTGCGTCTCAAGCCCGCCGCCCCAGTACTTGAACTGCGCGGCGTACTCGTCCCAAAGGCTCTCCCTGAGGTTGCGCTCCATCACCTTTTCGATGCGCCGCAGGCCGTCCCGCAGCGTATAGCGGGGCGTTGTTTTTTCCCCGATGACATAGAGCGCCTCGAGCGCCTCGTATTTCGGGGCCTTCTTCGGCGGCTTCTGGGCGTTTTTGTAGTCCGGGCCAAGCAGCTGGCCGCCGTCATAACCGGTGATGACCCGGAAGCGGTTGTCGCCCGATTGCGCCTTTGCGATCACGGGCCTGCCCGCGTCGATGGACGCCGCAACGGCGGCCTGGAACTCTGCCGTGACCTTGCTGTACGCGTAGCCCGCGAAGCCGAACAGGAAATCGATGTTGTCATCGGTGCCGCCGTCGTAGAAATCGCTCTCGCAGATCATCTTCTGCGATTCGGTGGGCTCGCCGTCGAAGCGGCAGCGCAGGGCGCTGCGCCCGCACATCGTGTCGAACAGCATGAAGACGCCCTCCTGGGCCTCGCCGGGGATGCCCTCGAGGAACATATAGGTGCTCGCGAAGCAGTTGATGAAGGTGGTGCCGCAGAAGCCGCTGAAGGGGATGGTGAACGCGAGTGATTTTTTCATGAGGATGCCTCCTTGATAATTTGGCAGTTCAGCCGGATCAATGTTTTCATGATGCCCAGCGATGTCTCGTCGAAGTCCCGTGTCGTGAAGCCGTACCACGCTCCGCACAGGTTGACCCTCCTGCCGAAAAATTCGCGCCAGCGCCCAAGCTGCGGCGGCGGCACCGGGTGGCACCCACATTTCGCGCAGCGGTGCAGCGTCTTCATGCAGAAGGCGATGATCTCCTCCGCATTGGGCAATTCGCGGACCTCCCGCTCGAAGACGGCCATCTCCGGCGAGCCCGGCTGGAACATCAGCACGCGGAACGCGGGTGACGTGTCCATCCCGAACCACGCGAGGTGCTCGCCCTTGTAGTCGCAATAGAGCCCCGTGCAGCGGTTGCCCTTCCATTGCAGGCCATGCCCCGAGAGCAGGCTGGCGATCTCCGTCAGATAGCCAATGACCTCGTCGCTCATATACCACTGCGAATTCTCAAAGGAGAGCTTGAAGCCCGGCTGGAAGATGCGGGCATCCAGATGGTTCACCGCGAAGCCGTAGTTGTATTTCGTCGTCCATTTCCGGTTCAGCAGGCACGCCTGCCATTCGAGCATCGCGGCGAACATGCCCGGATATTTCTCGTTGGAGAACAAGACGCTCTCCCCGTGGCAGGTGAAACGCAGCCCGCAGCGCCCGGTCATCTCCAGGAACGCGTCCTCGCTGAGCTTGTAGCGGCAATAGTTCTCCAGGTTCTTCATGAACGACTTTTCGAACACGGGCAGCTCCATGGCGAAGCCCTCCGCGCCGGGCCGCAAATGCTCCACAAGGCGGCCGAGGAGCATATGCGGCAGCTTCGTGCGCTCGTTCAGCTCCTGCAACACCCATAGCCGCTGCTTCTGCCTGTGATATTTTGCGGACGTCTTCGCCTGGGCCGGCGTCTGCCCGCGCAGGGTTTCGCCGTAACCCGCACAATCGATGTAATACGCCTCGGGATTCCCGTACATGTCGAGGTACATGTCCGTCATCCAGTGGTACAGGTCGAGAAAGGCCTCTCTGCGCCCGCCATCAATCTCCGCCAGGGACAGCGCCGGCGGCACCAGCAGCAGGCCGTGGCTCCATATTTTCCGGTGCGCGTAGCTGGGGAAGTCCTTCTGGTTGCGGTCGAAGCTCATGCCGCGCCCCCCTCCAAAATAGTAATCATCTCGCATATAGCATCGTAGACAATGTTATCCTGCTCCTTGATCTGCCGCAGGAGCATGACGGCCATGTCGCATATGCTGTATTTCTGCATACCGGCCGGCCTGCGCACGCCGGGCAGCACGCGCAGCTGCCACTGATACGACCAGGAGTTGTGGCACGCGCCGTCCAGACGGCGGGCGGCGGGCTCGATGCGCGGGTCGCGCAGCTCGTCCCAGACCGGGTTCCGGAAGCGCGCCGGGTTCTCCTCATACTCATGGTAAATCCGGAACGTCTCGGTGGTATTGTGACAGTTCCACGTCGTGCCCTTGTACGCGATTTGCAGCAGCCGCTTGAACGCGCGCATGCTGAAGTCCCGCATATTGTTGCTCTCCCATGTTTTCCAGGCCCCCTCGAACGCGGCGATATACGCGTCCCACGCCCCGGCCTCCCGGTCGCGCTCCATGATCCCCTTGAAGCGGTGCAGGCCATCCAGCAGGGTATATTTGCGCTCTGCCCTGCCAGTGACGACGTACACGCTATCGATCTCCTCCGGCTTTGGCGCCCGCCTGGGCTTATTCTGCGCGCCCTTCGGCTCGGGCGTCAGCAGCTTGTCCCCCTGATAGCCATGGATCACTCGGAAGGAGCCCTTCCTGTCGTCCTTCATGCGGGCGAGCACGGGGATGCCGCTGTCGAGCGACGCGCGCATACGCTCCATGAGCTGCCCTGTGTGCTTTTCGTAGACGTACCCCGCGTAGCCCATCAGGAAGGCGGCCATGTCCTCGGTGTCGTAAATCTCGCTGTAGACCGCCGTGGGCACGTCGCCCCAGCCGCGCACCGTGGCCGAGCGGCCCGACATGGTGTCGAACAGGTGGAAGTGCCGCTCCGCGTGGTTGGCGAGGGTCAGGCAGGGCTCGTCCACGCCCTGTATGCCCTCCAGGTAGAGGAACAGCGCGGTGAAGCAATTGGTGAAATCCAGGCCCCGGAACCCGGAAAAATGGAAGTCGTAATCGGTGGGCCCCATGGGGGAGCCCGCCTTGATGGGCTGCCGCGCGGCGGGTTCCGCGCTGGACGCTTTGCCCTGCGCCGCCTGTGCCATGCTCACGATCTCCGGTTTCTTCGGTTGATACCCCTCCGGCTGCTGGCCGGGCTTTTTCGCGGGTTCGCTCATGATGCATCCTCCTTATATTTCCGTTATGCGCAGCCGTTCCACCGTTGCCGTCGAACCAACTGCGGCGGCGACAGTGACCGGCGACGACAGCTTATATTTGCGGCTGTTCTTAGCTTCTCTTATATGCCCATAATTGTTGCCAATGTGCCGCAGTTCGCCGTTGACCCTGATCGCCAAGAATTCTCTGTCAAGAATCCATTCTATATCGGCGGATTCGCCGGTCGGGATTCCCGCACATTCATGAAAAACGCACGGTCTGCCCTCTGCGGGATCGCCCATATTCACGCTTCCTTGCAAAAACGTCAGCCAGCCCTTTCCGTATGACAGACGGGTATGGTGTTCATCCACTTTCGTGTGCAGGCTTATCCTGACAGGAAGCTCAAAGCTCTGCGCTGTTGTGATACCCTTTTGCCTGGCGTCGTCCTGTTTGTTTACCTCCATTTGTTCCGATTCGCCGCTCGGAACCAGCTTGTCCAGCGCCTCAATCAATATGGCGCTCGCCTTTTTGGATGTTTCAGCCTCTTCTCTTTCTTTTTGTCTTTTCGCCTTTTCTTTTTTATTTAGTTCTGTACACGCGACATACGACCCGAAAACGGGCACGCCATTTTCGTCAGGCACAGGGTATATCTCCGCCGCGAACATCCACGGCGCATCCCTGAACCTGTCCGTCCGGCAGATTTCATCATATACCAGGCCCTCGTCGATCAAGCCAACCTTGTCATTGGGGGTTCCCTTCATCCATGCTCTGGCGATATGCATTTCGGGGATGTCGATATAATTCATGCCCTCGGGAACAGGGGCGCCCGCCTTCATGAACCTGCCGACGGTATAACCGAGCAGTTCGGTTTTCCCGAAATGCAGCGCCTTCCATTGAGTTACGCATTTATCCCCATATGCTTCCCAATGGCGGAGCGCGGCGTTATGCGGGTCGTCGGAGGCGTATTCACTCATACTGTCGAGTATTTCGAAGATCGGGCCGCTCTGCTCCCGCAAGTATGCGAAAGTGTCAAGATGCCCCCATGCCCACGAGTATACTGACCTGCCGATGAACCTGTACGGCCCGCATTTCACGATTTCGAACCGCTCCAATGCGGGCTGCGCTTCTGTTTGCTGGATTGTGCTGCCCTGCGCCTCCTGCGCCATGCTCACGATCTCCGGTTTCTTCGGTTGGTAGCTCTCCGGCTGCTGGCCGGGCTTCTTCGCGGGGTCGCTCATTTCGTTGCTCCTTATGATTTTTTGCGCCATTTTTGTAACAGGTGTATAGTCATATTGCAGTGCGTGTGCGCCCTTTTCAGAATCAAAAAAGCCGTAATAACTGAAATCCGGGGCCGTGCTGTCGTAAGCGTAGCCGCTTGCCGGTAAAAAATCCTTTTTCAGATCGAACTGCGCTGTGTCCTCGCCGAAGTTACGCATACGCACAAAAATTTGCGCAGGCATTCTATACGTGTCGTAGCCTTTCGGCTGGCGCTCTGTTCCGACAACGTGCCCAAATAGCGTACCGCTGGGACGATCGTTCCTGTGATGGTCAATGAACAGCGCGACATCCCAATCCAGCGCAAGCCGCTCATTTGTCGGCGTGTCCATGATAGCTTGGAAGGATTCCATCAGCCTAGGGACGTCAGGCTCGTCGGTATTATTGGTCGCCCAGCCGAGTTTGCCGCACCATATTGTTTCCGGCCACTCGACAACCTCAACAATTGCACCCTTGTAATCCACAGTTTTAATTACACGCTCTCTCGCGGCTTCCTGCGCCCCCTCCACCATGCTCACGATCTCCGGTTTCTTCGGTTGGTAGCTCTCCGGCTGCTGGTTGGGTTTCTTCGCTGGCTCGCTCATAATTCGTCGCTCCTTATCTATTTGATAGGCTGATTATATCACATCCGGTGGCCCCCGTCTTATCACTGCGTTCCAAATTTTCATTTTTTTGCGAAAATTTCACGGGACAGTACACCTTCATGCCCAGGTTGTCGTAGCCGCCCCGCGCGTCGTACACCGCGAAGCAGTCGTCCAGCCGGGCATCCATGCCGTTGCCCGCGGCGAAGGCGAGCAGCCGCCCGCACAGGGCGTCATAGTCCCCCATCACGGCGCTGTGCAGCACGAGGTAGTGCCCCTCCGGCAGCGTGAGGGTATGCCCCTCGAGGGGTGCGTCCACCCGCACGCCGCAGGTATAGCCGCGCCGGTTCTGCTGCAAATAGAACTCGCTCGCCCCTTGCAGGGCGTGGGGGCGCCGCGCCTTGAGGAAGTCCGTCGCGGCTTGGGCGGCGGCCTTTTCCGTTGCGGCGGTGGCGGTCACAAAGTGCAGCGCGGGGTTGGCCTCCAGGGTGATGTTCGCGCAGTCGGCGCGCTTTTGGATGGGCAGGTACAGCCGCAGCTTTACGCATTGGCCTTTTTTTAGAATATATTCCTCGAAGTAAGGCTGCTCCGTGCGCTCGAACATGCTGCCCGCCAGCCACGTGAGGTACAGGTAATCCCACGCCGCGTTGATGCGCGCCTCGTCGTTGGGCGCTGTGGCGGTGGCGAACAGGGTGTCTATGGCGGGCTGATCAGCCGCGTCTGATTCGATAAACAATTCATAGCAGAGCTTCGGGCCCTTCTGCTTCCCGTTGCGGCCGAACACCCTGCCCTGGTAGTTTGGCCGGGAGGCGAGCAGCCAATCCAGCGCGCGGTCCTCAATGCCTTTCAGGCGGCTGTCGTAATAGCGCAGACACTGCGTAGGCGGGATGCGCTCCGGCTTGACCGACACCGGGAACAGCGCCTGTCCCTCGGAGGACCCTGCTGTGCAGGGGGGAAAGAAATACCAGGCTTCGCTGTTTTTGTAGGCCAGGGGCGTCATGCCCACCGCCTGCCGCACGGCGCGGTTGAGCGCCTGCTGCGACGAAAAACCGCATTGGCAGGCGATGTCGATCAGCGGCAGCCGCGAGGTCTTGATCAGCGCCAGGGCGTTGGAGAGCTTGCGGCGGCGGATGTATTCGCTCACCGTGTGGCCGGTGTGGCTGTAGAAGTCCCGGTACAGCTGCGAGCGCGACAGCGGCCCGGCCTCGGCCAGGCGTTCCACGCTTAAGCGCTCCGAGATATTTTGTTCCAGTTCGGCAAGGAGGGGTTCCAGCGGCATGGCGGTGCTCCTTCAGGTAAAATAAACCCCGGCACTGCCGAGGCTCTGTTTGACAAACAGGGGAAAATGCTGTATAATAACATGAAGGAATATAAAGATGGCGCGCCTGCAGGGACTCGAACCCCGGACCCACTGCTTAGAAGGCAGTTGCTCTATCCGCCTGAGCTACAAGCGCACGTTCAAGTTATTTTAGCACACCTGTTGTGAAAAAGCAACAGTAAATTTTACGGGAGGCGCACATGCAGGACAACACCTTTTGGGAGGCCCTGGCCGACGACTGCGACGCGCGCATGGGCAGCGGCGGCAACGATTTCCACCGAGAGCTCATCCGCCCGGCCACGCTGCGCCTGCTGGAGCCGAGGCCCGGCGAGCGCGTCCTGGACGCCTGCTGCGGCAACGGCCTGTTTTCGCTGCGGCTGGCGATGGAGGGCTGCGAGGTCGCGGCCTTCGACTTCAGCACGAAAATGCTTGGCCACGCGAAAAAGCGCTGCGCGGACTATCCCGGCCAGGTCAGCTTCACGCAGGCCGACGCCACGCAATATGACCAGCTCATCACGCTGGGCAATGAAAAACCCTTCGACAAGGCCGTGGCCAACATGGCGGTGATGGACATCGAGGACATAGGGCCGCTGTTCCGGGCGGTGTACGCGATGCTGAAACCCGGCGGGGTATTCGTGTTTTCGGCGGTGCACCCGTGCTTCCAGACGCCGGGCATGGAGTTCACGCAGGACGGCGAGGGCCTTGTGACGCATAATTATGTTGAGCCGTGCAGGCATTTCGTGACGATCCTCGCCAACAACGAGAAGCGCGCGTGGCACTGGCACCGTCCATTGCAGGAATTGTTGGGCATCGGATTCGAGGCGGGGTTTGTGCTCGACGGCCTGGAGGAGCCGGTGTTCGCAACCGGCAGCCGCACGCACCACGCCGTCTGGGAGAGGCTGCCGATGGCGATTGTGCTGCGTATGAAGAAAGAAAACAGAATTATCGAGAAACGATAAATTTTTATCGAGAAACAATAAAACTTTTTATCGAGAAACGATAAAACCGAACAGATGGAAAGGAGCCCCATGTACAACCCCGCGTCCCCCCACGCCGATGACTTCATCGCCCACGATGAAATTCTAGAAACCCTGCGATACGCAGAAGAAAATAAATCCAACGCCCCGCTGATCGACTCGATTTTG
>Ga0123353_10012185_pt1 | contig 12196 bp, 9 predicted proteins | sample TergutLab28metaG_3_FD_92763 | JGI IMG/M metagenome (GOLD analysis project Ga0123353, IMG submission 92763) | Labiotermes labralis P3 segment gut microbial communities from Petit-Saut dam, French Guiana - Lab288 P3 | ecosystem: Host-associated > Arthropoda: Insects > Digestive system > Gut ... | reverse complement strand
GCGGACATCATAAACCTCCGTGTGATTAAAAAACGAATAAAAAGGCACCGTGCCAATAACTCTACTACGTCTCCAACAAAAAAACGTATGCCAAAAAATGAAAAAAAACTTGAAGGTCGCGTGAATCCAACGCACATCCCTCCCGATCAACGGGCATAATCAAGTCGTCAACGCCCGGCATTTGGAGGGGAACGAGGTTCGTGACCACCATGTTCGCCGTGATCACCATGTTCGCCGTGATCACCATGTTCGCGGAGTCCCACTCAATCTTTTTTCCCCGCTCGTTCGGAGGCGCAGTCCAACCAACCGTGCCAGTGGAGTTGCCTCCGTGCGAATCAGGTGCCTGTTGAACGTCTTGCATTTTCCACCATTACGGTATATTTAGCGAAATGACCTTCACGGTTTCCCCATTATTTTTCGGGTTAACAGCGGCACTTCTTTTCGGGGTGTTGAAGACCGGTGTGCCGGGTGTGGGAATGCTCGGAGTACTGCTAATGCTGTTTGCGTTTCCCGGTGAGGAAAAGTTGTCCAGCGGTGCGGTAGTTCCGATGTTGATCGCGGCAGATTGTTTTGCCGTTTGGTATTATTGGCGGTATGCCGATTGGGAACGAATCAAGCAACTTCTTCCCACGGTCGTTATCGGTCTCTGCTTGGGCACCGCTTTTATGTGTTGGATCGATCACCGTCCGTTCCGAATTCTCTTGGCGGCAATGATTTTTGCTCTCGTCGCCTTTGAACAGTTGCGACGATGGCGGAATTGGAACACGTTTCCCAAGTCCCGATGGTTCACCCGGTCGATGGGAATGCTCACCGGTTTTACCACGCTCGTCGGCAATGCCGGCGGTCCCGTGATGACGATCTACTGTGCGGCACAAAATTTCAACAAGCACGACTTTATGGGAACGATGGCGGTCTTCTTTTTCATGATCAACATTGTGAAACTGCCGCTGATGGGGGGAGTCGTCCCGGGGTTGAATTTGATAACGCCAGAAACGCTCTGGTTCAACGTTTTGATCCTTCCCGGCTTGCTCGTGGGAGTGGTACTGGGTCGGCGACTTTTCCATGTCATACCGGAGCGGTATTTTATGCCGTGCGTTCTGATATTGAACATGCTGGTGCCGATTCAGATTATTCTGTTTTAGTACCGTTATCGACCAAGTGGCACTGGGCGGCTTCTTGTCTGGTCCGATTATATCGATAGGGCAATTTGTAGCCGGGCATTGGGTACAATTTTGCGGAATTTCGCTTTCATTTTCTAGGCTTTTCGCACTCTGTAATCTACATTATGGTACAATTATAACGATTTGCCTCCCCCCTGCTTCCCGTGATGAGTACCCTCAAACGATTCTACCGCAACGTCTTGCAAAGCCATGTTTCCTTTGTCAGCGGTACGAATGAAGAACGAATCCATACGTTGGAATTGGAATCGCACCTCGCAACCGTAAAATATGGCGATTTCACGCTGACCGATGCGGTACGACCATCATTTGATCTCAAAATTATTCCCGAACAGGGCTATAAATATGATCGTATCCGGCTCACTGGCAACGCTCGGCGTACCGGTTCGCGTTGGTTGGTGCCGATTTTGGTCGTTTCGGTCTCTGTGGAGCAACTCTTTGACACGTTTTTGGACATGCTTGACCCGCTGGGGGATACCGTAAACGCCGTTTTGGAGACGAGTCATTCTCACTCCGGGGCATATCGTACCGGTCTTCGCAGGGACTACATCGACCTGCCCGTGTTGAAGAGTTTCCTGTACGATCACGAAGAATTACTCCTCAACGATGGTTGTACTGGCATTTCTGTACATTCTCCTAAACTTACCGCCGAAGTCCGGTTCGACGAGCACAAATTGATCATCGTTTGCGCAAAATCGCTTTTGCCCTTTGAAAAAATTCTGCATTGGCACAACGTTCCGCGAAACGAAGGAATGCAACTACTGACGGATGCCGAGCACGTTCACATCACGCGGGACGAGTATTTTCACCGCTTCAAAACTCTCCAAGTTGCACTGGGGATGGACGAAAGTTTCACCGCCGCGAGGTGAGGCATCGTTATTCAAAAAGTTGGGTTAGGAATCTCAACGCTAACCACGCTTACCGCGAACGGGGACAAATGGCACGAACCACCCCTGCCCCTCCACAGGAGGGGCAGGAGTGGTTCCCCAGAGGCATCCGAAGTCTAATCACAGCGGTCGTATCCAAACATTACGGAACTCAACCGGCGAACTGTGATTCTGCAATGTGATCGGACCCTTTTCTCGAACGGGATACGGTCCCGGGACTTCACGATGCGCAGTTGTACCGAGAATCTGTGCGTGATGATGAACTAACACACCGTTATAAAGCACCGTTACAAACGCCGGCGATTTCATGGTTGTCCCTTCAAACTTCGGTGCCGTGAAAAATATGTCAAAACTCTGCCACTCCAACGGTTCTCGAGCAGGATTGACCAGTGGCGGATACTGTCCGTAAAGAGCACCGGCATTGCCATCGGCGTAAATGTACGATGCCTTCGACTCAATAATCTGAACCTCGAACTGCCCCATCAGAAACACGCCGCTGTTTCCCTGGTTCATGCGGTCGAATCCTTCTTTGAGTTCCGGTGCTCGCCATTCGATATGAAGTTGGAAGTCGCCGAACTCCTGCTTCGTTTGCAGTTGCCCAGTCTTCATAATATCGAAGGCACCGTTCGTAATCCCCCCCTCAATCGGTCTGCCGTCGGTGCGAGCCCATTGGTCGAGGTTGGTGCCATCAAAGAGGACAATGGCATCGGTAGGAGCGGTTACGCCGATGTCGCCGGTGCCCGGCGCGACGATTTTCGGTTGCGGTCGGTCTTTGTCGTGAACTTTCCACGTCGAACCGGGAATCAACGGTGTGTCCGTATAACCCGGCTCTTCGGCAAACGCCGCGAGGACAAAAAATAGCGAAACAATCAGGCAAAAGGGGGGAATGGTTTTCATCGTTGTGTGTGTCATCGTTGTGTGTGGCTTCGTGAGTGTGACTTGCCACATTCTATACGAAGGGGCTCGTTCTTTCAAGGGTGCATGCAAGAAAGAGCGGCGTGGCGTTAGCCCGCCGGTGATGCGTGTGAACGTCATCCGCGCCGAACCGGCGGGCTAACGCCCGCCGCTCTTTTGCGCCATGCTAAACGGCTAAAACACCCCCGCACTTGTGCGTGGATTACCAAAAGTTCGGACTCTCGCCGCCGGCTTTTGTTCCTAGTGCCCGAAGGACTGCCCGGTCAATTGTCTCGCTGATAAACCGCACGGAACCGTCGCACATGCCGACGTTCATGCCGCCAGTGTGCCAACCGCCGACGCGACCCCAACGACTGAAATCTTCCACCAACTCGTCCAACGTTACGTCTTTCGTCGGATCCATCCAGTTGAATCCCTCTCGCACCTCAACAATCGCAAGCGTATTGCTCGTGCCGTCAGTAATGGCTCCAAGCCCAACGCCGGTGACTCGTCCCGCCGCCGTCGCAGGCATGAAAACCTCACCGGCTATGCCGGAATAGACACATCCGCCTGTCGGATTGCTCGGACAATTAAAACCGAAAACGCGAGTATCGTGGAACTGACTGTTATACGGACTGTCCCACGGTTCATCGAGACGGATCATCTCGTACAGTACCAGTTGTTCCATGAACGGCAAAATCAGTACCCGCCAACTGTGTAGCGGATTGCCATTGGCATCGACGGTATAAAGCGGCGGAAACGCACCGTGAGTATCGTGATAAGTATGCAGTGCCAGCGCGATCTGCTTGATCTGGTTCGCACATTGCATTCGCCTTGCCGCCTCTCTTGCTGCCTGAACGGCAGGTAAGAGAAGAGCCACGCCCACGCCGACGGTCGCCACCGTTACCTGCGGCGACATCATGCCCCCCTGTGCCCGAAAGAGGAGTTTGTCCCCTTCTGCATCAGGCAACAGCGTCCGCAGAAAACCCTTCGCAAACGAGTACGCCAACGGCGGGACATAGAATCCTTCGTTCTGCATTGCCATGTCCATCCCAAATCGAGCGGTATTGACACCGAGTTCGATCAACTGCTCCAACATTCCGCGTAGCATTGTCGCATCCGATGCTCGGTTCGTTTTGATCGTCAGCAACACATCGGAGTTCTCCCTCGCTTCGCCGCCGAGAATATCGGAGAAGGAGAAGCCCGTACTTGCCCATTGGACACGTTGTGCGGCGAACATTATAAGTCCTCGGACTTCCTGCGGCATATCCGGGGGCAGACCGATGCCGCTCCGTGCCATTGCCCGAAGTTGCTCCGGGATCGTGGCAACAATTTTTACATCTGCATCCGCAACGCTTTTCAGGGCTTCGTAGATCGCCGAGTTTGCCGGTGCCGGTTTGACTGCTTTTGCCCAGTCGGTAATTTCATCCGCAGACCACGAATTTCCCGGAATCAGAAATCCATCAATTTCAATGAACCCGTCCTCTGGGGCTTGTAGCAGAGTATAGAGCGTTTCAAGTTGTGCTGCCGTTTTATTCTTCCATGGAATGGCGACCACGGGTCCGACAGAATCGAAAAGTTCCAGATCGAGAATGGTGGCAATTTCCGTGATACCGATTTCTTTGGTGATCGTTTCCCAGTAGGGTCTTGCAATCACGTCCAGTTTTTCGAGTTCGATGGCGAGTTCTCGTGCGGTGGCGGTGAAGGAGTCTTCATCGAATCCGAGTTCGCGGAGTAATTCTTCGCCGGTCTTTTGCAGAGCGGCTTTGACGGTGTCAATGTCGATTTTGCTGAAATCGACGTGGATGAAGGCAACGCAGTTCTCCGAGATGAGCGGAGCAAAGGTTTCCTGGGCGGGTGCCCGGTTGACTGTTGCAGTCAAAAGGGCGAGGCAGATTGCGAGTTTTGTTAGGGTTCTCATGATCGTGATAAGGGGTTGGAGTACGTTTCTTTGTGTCCTTTGTGAGAAAAAACCTCTCACAAAGGCACGAAGGACACAAAGGGACTAACGATAGTATGACCGATGGCGGCAAGTTTTGCAAGTAGGCAAGTAGGCAAGTAGGCAAGTAGGCAAGCAGGCAAGCAGAGGGTGCGGAGTGGTCTCTTGACAGCGGCACCGCAACCGTGATAATGGGTCTTGTCTGGAGATGTTGCTGTCCTCTCTCTAATGTTCGAGGCTTGTCATTCTAACTCCTTACCTTCTCACTCCTAAAAAATGCTTCCACAGTTCAAGCAACACAGTGTTTTGCCCGGCTTCGGGTTGACACTCGGATTCACGCTGACGTATCTCAGCCTGATCGTCCTGTTGCCACTTGCGACGCTTGTGATCGTTACCGCCTCGATGTCCTTCGCCGATTTTTGGAAGGTCATATCCTCGCCGCTCGTCATCGCCTCCTTCAAATTGTCCTTCGGGACTTCGCTCGTTGCCGCCTGCCTCAATGCCGTCTTCGGATTTATCGTCGCTTGGTCGCTCGTCCGATACCGGTTTCCCGGTCGCCGGTTCGTCGATGCCTTGATCGACATCCCCTTTGCGATGCCGACGGCGGTATCGGGAATCGCTCTGTCCACCCTCTACGCTCACAGCGGTTGGATCGGTGCTTGGTTCGCCCCGGAAGGTTGGATCGGTGCTTGGTTCGCTCCAGGAAGTTGGTACAGTACTTGGTTCAAACCGTTCGAAATCGAAATCGTCAACTCATCGCTCGGTATTATTGTTGCCTTAACATTCATCGGCTTGCCTTTTGTAGTGCGGACGCTTCAACCGGCACTGGAAGACCTTGACAAAGAGGTCGAAGAAGCCGCCGAATCCTTGGGGGCATCGAAATGGCAAACGTTCTATCGAGTCATCATTCCTTCGGTCTTTCCCGCCTGGGCGACGGGCTTTACGCTGGCGTTGGCGAGGGCATTGGGAGAATACGGTTCGGTCATATTCATAGCGGGCAACATCCCGATGAAGACGGAAATCGTGCCCGTCAAAATTGTTCAGGAGTTGCTCAACTACGAAACTGCCGCCGCCACAGCGATTGCCGTCGTGATGCTTGCCGCGTCGTTCGTGCTGATGTTTTGTATCAATATGATTCAATGGTACGCGAGACGGCGGTCGTCGTGAAAAAGGACAAAAAGAGCGGCGCGGCGTTAGCCCGCCGGTCATTTAGCCGGTACTCCGCGCAAAACCGGAGGGCTTACGCCCAGCCGCTCTTGCGCTCGTTTTAGTTTTCCCTTCTCGGAAACCGGCTCCTCTCATTGCGTTCTTGTCGATACTGTATGGGAATCGCATCGCCGGGTTGCCAAGAACCGGGACCGGGAACCCACTCGCCATCGGCTTGTTCACTGTCGCCTCGCATTTCTCGCAACCTTTTGCGGATTGCCAAAACATATTCCGGCGGATTGTCGTTCAACTCTTGGAGACGCAACCATTGCGCATCGGTTAGCACATCGAACATTCTTGTCCTAAATTGTGTGGAAAACGTTTGACTTAAAGATGTCATTTCGCCCTGAACCCTCTTGAACTCCGGGTCTTGTGCCGCCAGTTGCCTCGCTGTCGCTTGCATTCTTTCCAACATGGCTTCGGGACTTCTGAAGTTCTGAGAACCCAGCCTTCTGAGTTCAGCGGACATCTTGTTTGAAAGAATCATCTGTCCTTCCACAAATTTTTCAAGATGCTTTTCGAATTCAGGTTCGAGTTCTTTCTTGATTTCCCCCATTTGTTGTTTTTGGGCATCCGTCAGATGGAGTGCCTCGAATGCGACAGGCAGGATGAATGGCATTTCTCCCATAGATGCCAGCCACGATTCCCGTATTTTTTGTTTCTGTTCCGGTGTTAGAAGATCGTTTATGACATTGATTGCCACGTTCGTCATAAGGGCAGACCTTCTATCTTGGATGTCGAGAAGTTTTTGTTGTATCTCCTCAATGGCATCTTGTCCGAGCGAATCTCTCGATTCACGGAGGATTCTATTGAAGGCTACTTCCTTCTCTTCAAGTTCCATGAATTCGGGACGTTCCAGCAATCCCGGTCCAAAGGGGTTTTGGATTCGTTGATATTGCTCATCGGTAATGTCCCAGGCAGCACGAATTTCGGGGAACCCCACGAATCCACCTACCATCATGGTTGCCGCCCGACCTTCCCAAAATGACCGTATCACTTTTTCCAATTCAACTTTCATTCGTTCCGGGTCTTGCGATGCAAAATCTGGCGGCATCATCATCATTTGTGCCTGCCCGACAGGCGAAAAGAGGAACAGACATGCAACGGCAATGAGTACAAGTTTCGTTTTCATAAAGTTCTTGTTGGTAAGGGTTACGCCTTCGATTGTATCCGATTTTCCAAAGAGCCGCAAGTGTAGCAGAGCGGCTTTGGTTCCGACCTTTCTTGCCAGTGCCGCTTGGGTCATTCCCGCCTGCGTCCGCAGATCGTAAATCTGGTTGCCGATGAGGATGCGTTCGAGTTTTTCGACCATGTACGCATCCGATTCAGGACTGCCGAATCGCTTCTGCAAAATGGCAACGGCATCGGTCATCATTTTGACTGGACGCACCACTGTCCGCCGTTTCACTGGTCTGTCCAATTTTTGTGCTAATACTGTACTTGCCATTATTCCATGTCCTCGTAAGTGTGTGTGTTTGGATCGGCTTCCCAGTTGGTTTTGCGAAGGATCGCTTCATCAATTTCTTTGGGCGGCACCGAGAATTTTCTGTGTATCGGCAACGCTTGTGCCGCCGAATTTTTGGACGATGAGGGGCATGGGGTTGTTATAATGGAACATACCGTGTTGGCAAGGAACAGAGCCGCAATCGTCAGATTGCGTTTTTACGTCTTATTCTGTTTTTTCCGTTGCATTTTTGTTTTTTCTTCTGGAATCATCGTTGGCGGTGTCGTCAACTTTTGATACATTTCCATTAGCGCGGCAACGATAGCAGATTCGGACATGTTTTGTTTGAATTTGTACAGTTTCATGACAGCATTGTCAAGATTTCTATGGGCTTTCAGCAATTCCGGCGGCATGGTCAATGGGTCATACAAGTCGGCAAGGCTGTTTTTAGGGAATAGTTTCCGGGTATCGAGAATAGCCTGTGCCAATTTTTCAATCATTTCCTTCTGTTTGTCCGTTACGTTGGGTAGCGGAAAATTGTTATAGACAGATGGAGAATAACTGTACCCAGTCCCCAAACGTCCAGCAATAACTCTCATCCATGCCATGTGAACATTGGACGTTAACATGCCGAACAAGTACAAAGAAGCATGGGGAACAATGTAAATCTTATTGCTTGCTATCACGGAAGAATCTAAATAACCGATGGGGATGTATTTTCTGCGTTCCGTTGTAACTTCTGGTACGGCTAAAATTTTTGTTCCATGTTGCCGTACCTGCGTGAATAGCATTGGCGTTTCGGCAGCCAGTCGCACCGACTCCGTAGGACTTTGTTGCCGACTATCCGCAACCTTTTTGAGACGTTGCATAATTTGCCGAATGGGACGGTAGTCGGCAGGAAGCACACCTTTTAGCCACAAACAATAGCGAATCTTGTTATGGATAAAATCATCTGAACTAACATACCGCCTAATCCATTTTTTTGTTTGCGGATAAGCAGTAATCAATTCGTTTCTTTCGTCCGGCGAAAGAATCAAATTTCCGCCATCGGTCGGTTGACTCCCTTTGCTCATCTTCGGCATTCCCTTGCAAAGAGGCTTGCCACGAGATTTAGTGTACACATCGGGGGCATCCAAGAGATAACCGTTAATGTGTGCAACTTTTTGTTTTTTACCATCGGAAAAAATCCATTTTGTTTTACTATTGCTCTTGTTTGCAAAACCAATGATGACACAATGAACGGCGGCTTTTCCCTTCGCCTCATTCGTCCATCTGAACGATCTATATGCAAAAACGATTTCAATGCCTGCTTCAAAAAACGGTTTCCAGAGAATCGCAACAGATTCCCCTTGAACGATAGAATTGGTCGATACAAACGCCGTCCGAATTTGCGTATTGCGCATATAGTCGATGGCTCTTTTGTACCAACAACAGACGTAATCCAGTTTTCCGACTTTGTTACCATCACGAAAAACCAACTTCATGTCAGCAACCTGCTCGGCTTTCCTCCATTGGTGTCCCACATACGGCGGATTGCCCAAGATGTATGATAACTCGCTTTTCGGCACGACATCTTCCCAATCTATCTGCAAAGCGTTACCGTGAACAATCGTAGCACTTTGTTCCAAAGGCAATCGTACATAATACTGTCCCAGTTCTTTCGACGCTTGAACGTTCATCAAGTGATCCATCAGCCAAAGACTCGTTTTGGCAACCTCACAAGGAAAATCTTCGATTTCGATGCCATAAAACTGCTCGATAGTTACTTTTAACAGTACAGATATATCGAGAACCTTCTGATGGCTTTTCTTGATTCTTAAAATATCAATTTCCAATCTTCGCAATTCCCGATAAGCAATCATCAAAAAATTGCCGCAACCACATGCTGGGTCAAGGAATTTTAATTTTGCAATATGCTCATGAAAGTCATCGAGCCGCCGCTCATCCCCTTTGACTCGGTTAAATTTCAGTCGCAAGTCATCCATGAAAAGTGGAGCGATCAATTTCAGGATATTTTCCTCACTGGTGTAATGCACTCCGATCTCTCGACGCTTGTCTTTGTCCATCACGCCTTGTACCATCGCCCCGAAAATTGCTGGCGAGATTTTACTCCAATCGAACCTACAACAGTCGATCAACGTCAAGCGCATTTTCGCATCGAAGTCCGCAGGCGGCAACGGGTCTTTGAACAAACCGCCATTGATGTAACGAAATGCCCGAAGGTCTGGAGGAAGTTGAGTACGTTTGACCCGTGTTTCGTCAGGCATGTTCAAGACATCGAAGAGCCGCACAATGCGTCCCGACAAGTCGCTGCCGTCTTCTTTGGAGTTCATGACGAAACTCAAAAAAGCATCCTTCGGAAAAATGCCTGTGTCTTCGGCAAAGAGGCAGAAAAGTAGCCGCACAAGGTAGATTTCCAACACATGTCCTTCGTAGCCGAGCCGCTCCAAATCGTCGTGAAGGTTCGCCATCTTTTCGGCAGCACGGACATTGATTTCAAACGCCTCGTCAAACTCGTGCCGCTTTTCGAGACCGGCAAGTGCGCGAAAATGATCAACGTGATCGATCAAGTCTTTCGTTTTGAATTCAATCGGCTTATATCGTTTTTTGGTGATTTCCGAGCGGTGATGGAGAACAATGGTCTCAAAGTCGCTGACCATAAGGAGTTCCGGCATCTCGTCGGCGGGTAGCGGCAGTACGTATTCCAGCAGTTGTTTGTAAGCGGCTTCCAGATTTTTGCCGTGCGACTTCATTTCGACGGCAATCGCTTTCGGGAGCAGGTAGTCGGCAAAACCATCCCCGACTCGCCTTTCGTATTTGCCCATGTCGATGGCATTGATGCCGAACACGGCAAGAAAATCGCGGACGAAACTCTGGGCAAAGGACTTTTCGTTCCATTTACTTTCGTCTTGCCAATGTTCGGAAAAGGCGACGGCGTTCTGTTGGATTTCTTCGCGGGAGAGCGGCATGGACACCCATTATACCACAACAGAGACGTAATCGCAGGATTGTAAGCAGGATTGTAAACAGGTCGATGGCACCTCGGCAGGGAAATTCCGATTTTTTGCAAAATTCCGAAAATAGGGCAAAGTTCTGATACTGGGGACTCCGATAACAAAAATACAAGGCAGGAAGCCTTTGACACGAAATCATGTGTGTTTTCCCGGGGGGGATGGGTCCGGTGCGATGACTTTTCTTGATAATAGTCGCCCGGACTTTTTTTACGCGCCCACTCTTCCGAACTGGTCAATTCAAGTAGGATTCGCCTTGAATGACCCTTTGCGAACTTTGCATCTTTGCGGTAGAATTTGTTTTTCAATGATAAAACAACTCACATGCACCATTGTCGTTGCCGTGTTGTTAACCGCCGGAGTATCCTTTTACGATTTGAATGATTATTTGTTATAATGCGAAGAATTGGAGAACAGCCATGCTCAAACAACCCGCCTGCTTAATCGTCGTTGCCGTTTTGTTGACCGCCGGAGTACCGGCACAATGCGCCGATGGAGTGCTGGCTAAATTGACCCGCTGGGCAATACTTGCCCCATCGCCCGTCGGCGATTTTTTGACCGTCGAACTGTCGAAACGGAACGACATCGAACTCGTCGAGCGTGCCGAAATCGACAAGGCTCTTACGGAACTTCGGCTTTCCGCGACAATGGTAGACGCAACCGCTGCGCAACGTCTAGCATTATGCTCATTGCTCCATGCAGATCGTTTGTTGGCAATTTCCGAATCGCAACCCGACAAAGATGATCCGCAATCGGAAATCCGGTCGATTCGTGTGTTCGATTCGCAATTCGGAGCAATGCTTGCCAGTGCAGAAATTGTGTTGCCGAAGGACTCCCCGATGGCTGCCGTGATGCCTGCCGTGCGGTTCGTCGATGACGTACAAGCCCGGTTTGCACTCGGGATCAATGCCATCGTTGGTGTCTCCTATTTCGTTTCGAGAAACTTCGACCGCTCGTTCGATCACTTGCAAGAAGATTACGCCAACGTCGTTTCCCGTTCGCTACTCTTGCAGCCGGGAATTGCCGTCGTCGCCCTCGAAGAGTTGAGTGCCATCCAGCGAGAGTTGGCAATCTCCGGCGATACCGACAACCTCTTCGGTCGAACTGTGCCGGTGTTTGTCGAAGGGGAATACACTATTCATCTCCCCGAACAAGCGGAGCCGGGCGGACTCAATCCCTTTTCGAGTGCAAACCGAATTTCACTGAAAGTCATCATCAAAAGTCCGCAACAACCCGACACAACGCAGCCTGACACAACGATTGAAAAAGCGACCATCGAACCGAAGGAAGCCGCCGAATTGTTGTCCGTTACGCTCCCGAACGAAATTTTGAAGCGAATCGGCGGCTCCGCTTCCTTTACCGTCGCACAGCAGATCGAAGAGTTCAAAAGACAGGCAGAGCGAAGTGCCGCCGTCGGTGCTCTCGAATTAGCATTGCGCTATCGAGAGGCGGTCTTCATGCTTGACCCTGATGACACGGACAATGCCTTGCGGTTGGTTATTCCCTTTGGACCGGGACGCGGTCCCATGACGGATCGTTACCGGGCATTGCCGTACATCGAACATTTGCTACGTAGCAAAAAATTGACTCAATTTCAGGGATTGCAACTCGTTTGGTCAACGACTGTTACGACATGG
>Ga0123353_10012183_pt1 | contig 12197 bp, 8 predicted proteins | sample TergutLab28metaG_3_FD_92763 | JGI IMG/M metagenome (GOLD analysis project Ga0123353, IMG submission 92763) | Labiotermes labralis P3 segment gut microbial communities from Petit-Saut dam, French Guiana - Lab288 P3 | ecosystem: Host-associated > Arthropoda: Insects > Digestive system > Gut ... | reverse complement strand
CAGTCCGTACCGCGCAGTAAACACACTCCGTCTCAGTTATACAAACCAGTCAGTTAATGCTGTATAGGGAAATAATCGCTGTTTATTCTGAGATCCACACAAAACACATAAATACAGTGTGTGTGGGCAGAACGTAGAACTGTTAATGCCAAACCTGGCGGTTCATGAAGTAACTAACCTCCGGGCTGTAAACTGTTAGATACTGGCCACTGAATGTGAGCGACTCCACAGCAATATGAATTTGAAATTGTTATTGATTCTGAACTGAATAAAAAGTCTTTCATATTCATGAAATGTGGCCGTTTGTCTCTGTGGGCACACCGTAATGTGGTGTGGTGTGGTGTGGTCAGTCAAACTGTACTGTACTGACAGTTTGAACTGTATGAGAGGGAGCTTTTCCTGTCTCTTTGTCGTCTCTTGACATCAGAGTTTATCGGCTTTATTGCTCTGTCTCTGTTGTTCCGAACTGCGCTCCTCTGACAGGTGGGATCTGTTGTTTCCTCTTCGAATTGCAGATACGAGATCAGTTTTGACTGCAGTCTAAAACACATTCGTTACAGTCCGAACGTTTTACGATCTGACAAGCCCGCTGGAAGATCGCTAAGAATTAGCACAAGTGTGTGTTGTGTGTGTGTATTGTGTGTGTGTGTTTGTGGATCCAGCGTCGCAACTTCTCGAATTCCTCGCCACTTTGCTGGTCACAGTTGCTGCAGTTTGGAAGCTGCAACATGTCGCGCAGATTGACGGTCTGTCGCAAAGTGTTACGGCCCTGTCCTTGCGCCAAACAGAACTGCTGTGCTTTAGCGTTTTTGAGTGACGGAATGGCGTTCGTGGAACAGAAGCCCGCAGGACTGTGTGCCGGGTGAGGGCGGGCAGTGGCAACGTGGCTATTGTTCACCATCTGCTGGAATAGTGGTCGTGTGTGTATACACAGTGGATAAGGACGGTCGGAGCCTGTTTTTTCACGTTCATATGGCGCCAAAACAATATTTATGTTTGAGTGGCGCTTCAAGGATTATTATTATTATTAGTAGTAGTAATAGTAGTAGTAGTAGTACGTAATCCAGAAATATTAATCAGATCTTATGCTACGAACCTTCCATTATCTGTGATATGAACGAAGCTTGACAATTTAACCCTTTGGCGCCGAACGACATATATATATATATATATATATATATATATGTATGTAGTGCAATGAGCCCTTTAAATGGCCGAACGGCCATTAAAGTGGACCGGGGGGGGGGGTTTAATTCCGGCGCCGAAGATAAATCAATTTACCTTTTGTCGTGTTTGACACTGTAGCCGTGACGAACTGTGCTGTCTAAACCTCTGATTCTGCAGTCAATCTAACCTGTTTGTTTGTTTTATATATTAGATCTGTTAATTTTATACTAGTTTTATAATTGTCCCTGTGCTGTTAAACTAGCGCGTGAATAAATGAGGAATTGAATTGAATTCAACTGAATTTTCGCTTGTTTCATTAACTCGTGCCTGCCACGCGTTTAATAACGAAGGTGCATTAGGTACCGCTGAGTTGTGCTGTCTGTCACTTTCAGGCTATACAGTTTGTATTTAAGATGGCCACGCACAGCAAATCCTGTAAGTCCGGCCGCTCGAGATACAGATACAGCTACAGGCAGGATGTACACCGCTTCTACTGGCCACTGCTGTTGCACTTCAGAGCTTACTGCTGGGTATTTTCTCATTTTATCGCTATAAGCTGTTGCACAATACCCACATTTGGTACGCTGACACCAGTTAAGTAAACTGTGTTGTTTCGTTGTTTACTCAAAGAGTGTGACGTCAGGGTCGTTATGCGGTACAGTTTTATCGGTCAGTATTCCCCTGTCCCAACAACGTATTATTATTATTATTATTATTATTAAGACGTCTAAAAATCGTTGACTGTTCATTGTTCGGCGGTTAGTCCCTGGACTTCCACGCAGAGACCCGGATTCAATGCCGGATTAGTCCATGCGAGATTTTTGGTGAGCAGAGTAGCAGTTGGACAGGTTTTCCTCACAGTACTTCGCTTTTCAGCTGCCGTTATCATTCCACCATTGTTCCATCCTGATCTATCAATTTGTCACCGACTCATCATTCACTAAGACCCTGCAAGTGCTTAAGGTCCACCGGCGACCAAAAATTCCGCGTTGCTCCCTCTCTCCCCCCCCCCCCCTATTCTTTGTACTCGTTACGTGATTTGTCTCCTTTCCTGCCATTCGTGTTGCTCACTAAATGTCTGTTGATCCAGCCTGACAGATGGCAGTAACAGGACCTGACATGCAGATGTGAACATGTCCATACAGCTTGCACGGGAGGTGATCGTGCACATCTGTATCGTGCAAAGTGATGTATCAGGTATAGAAGTTATTTGTCATCGCCTGAGAGTGAGTATTGATCAGCACTCTGGTTAGTGAGCAGTCACTCCACCGTTGTTTGCTCACACAATTTCCTTAAGGAGTGAGATTCGTGCCAGTCGGTGCTCTGAAGGGTAGACGGGTACTGTACTGTAATGTACTGTACTGTAATGTACTCTATTGTACTGTACTGTATTGTACTGTACTGTGCTGTAGTGTACTGTGCTGTACTGTACTGTGCTGTACTGTACTGTGGTGTACTATACTGTGCTGTGCTGTACTGTACTGTACTGTACTGTACTGTACTGTACTGTACTGTACTGCACGTTACTGTACTGTACTGTGCTGTGCTTTGCTGTACTCTACTGTACTGTGCTGTGCTTTACTGTAGTGTACTGTACTGTATTGTACTGTGCTGTGATTTGTTGTACTGTACTGTATTGTACTGTGCTTTGCTGTACTGTATTGTACTGCACGTTACTGTACTGTACTGTGCTGTGGTGTACTGTACTGTGCTGTACTGTACTGTACTGTGCTGTACTGTACTGTGCTGTACTATACTGTGCTGTGCTGTACTGTACTGTACTGTGCTGTACTGTACTGCACGTTACTGTACTGTGCTTTGCTGTACTCTACTGTACTGTGCTGTGCTTTGCTGTAGTGTACTGTACTGTATTGTACTGTGCTGTGATTTGTTGTACTGTACTGTATTGTACTGTACTATACTGTGTTTTGCTGTACTGTATTGTACTGCACGTTACTGTACTGTACTGTACTTTACTGTGTTGTGCTTTGCTGTACTCTACTGTACTGTGCTGTGCTTTGCTGTGGTGTACTGTACTGTATTGTACTGTGCTGTGCTTTGTTGTACTGTACTGTGCTTTGCTGTACTGTACTGTACTGTGCTTTACTGTACTGTACTGTACTGTGCAGTGCTTTGCTATATTGTATTGTACTGTACTGTGCTCTGCTTTGCTGTACTGTACTGTATTGTGCTGTGCTTTGCTTTGCTTTGTTGTACTTTGCTGTGCTTTGCTTTGCTGAACTGTGCTGTACTGTGCTGTGCTTTGCTGTACTGTATTGTACTGTACGTTCCTGTACTGTGCTTTGCTGTACTCTACTGTACTGTACAGTGCTGTGCTTTGCTGTAGTGTATTGTACTGTGCTGTGCTTTGTTGTACTGTGCTTTGCTGTGCTGTACTGTACTGCGTTGTGCTTTGCTGTACTGTACTGTGCTTTGCTGTACTGTACTGTACTGTGCTATGCTTTACTGTACTGTACTGTACCGTGCTCTGCTTTGCTGTACTGTATTGTACTGTACTGTGCTGTGTTTTGCTTTGCTGTACTGTACTGTGCTGTGCTTTGCTGTACTGTACTGTACTGTACTGTGCTTTGTTGTACTGTACCGTACCATACTGTATTGTACTGTACCGTACCGTACCGTACTGTACTGTGCTTTACTGTACTATACTGTGCTTTGCTGTACTGTGCTGTGCTTTGCTATACTGTACTGTACTGTACCGTACCGTGCCGTACTGTACTGTGCTTTACTGTACTGTACTGTGCTGTGCTTTACTGCATTGTGCTGTACTGTGCTTTACTCTACTGTACTGTACTGTGCTGTGCTTTGCTGTACTGTACTGTGCTTTACTCTACTCTACTGTGCTGTACTTTGCTCTACCGTGCTGTGCTGTGCTTTGCTGTGTTGTACTGTGCTGTGTTTTACTGTACTGTACTGTACTGCACTGTGCTTTGCTTTGCTGTACTGTACTGTACTGTGCTGTGCTTTCCTGTACTGTACTGTGCTGTACTGTACTTTAGTCTGCTGTACTGTAGTCTGTTGTGCTTTGCTTTGCTGTACTGTACTGTACTATACTGGAGTGTACTGTGCTGTGCTTTGCTGTAGTGTACTGGACTGTACTGTACTGTACTGTGCTTTGCTGTACTGTACTGTGCTTTGCTGTACTGTACTGTACTGTTGTGTACTGGACTGTACTGTACTGTGCTTTGCTGTACTTTACTGTACTGTGCTTTGCTGTACTTTACTGTACTGTACTGTGCTGTGCTTTGCTGTACTGTGCTGTACTGTACTGCGCTGTGCTTTGCTGTACTGTACTGTACTGTGCTTTGCTGTACTGTACTGTACTGTGCTGTGCTTTAGCTGTACTGTACTGTACTGTATTTAAGGGCGTAAATAAAATTTCTCCCGTCTTTTCTACACCCTTTGTCAGTGTGAAGTGCCGTACAAAAATGTATCTTGTGATTGTGAATTTCATGATAATCTGCTCACTATAAGCTACTGTGTTTTAATTAAGAACGCATATTAATTGATTTTCGCATTTATTGTCCGATCTTTGTAAAATTCGCACACGAGATCCCCTGACAGGCCTGTCGAACATTTGTGAATTACGGAAATCGGTGTTGAAACGGACGCGCTGATCTTGTGGGCTGAGTAAAATCAAGCTTACGTTGTAATGTGAAAACTTACGACATTTTAACAATAAAGTACACCTTTACAGTCTGTGTGCAGTCAGTCAGCAGGCCGTTTGTAACCTTGTTTACACAAAACAGTTTCTTTTGTTGGGGAAACAAATCTGGCAGATAAGGAACCATATTACGTGTCTGTCTGTGGCTTTATGTCCCCAGTTTGAGTTTCGATGTATGACGTCATTTGAAGCAGCCGCGTTGTCGTAAGGTCAGCTACACGAAACATGGCGGACGCGCAAAATAAAACCATCAAAATACTTATAAAAACACTAGGCTGCAGGAGACAATTCAGGGCAAATCAGCCTGAGCGTGAGAACGTACCAACTAATACTGAGTATAAGGATGAGTCTTTAGGTTGTCGGGCTTAAGTGAATCGCAGGTGCCAATTTACCTTTCTGTGTGTTGCTGGTAATGTTGTGAGAAACATCATTAGTGTTGTACTGCAGTGGTTGGTGTCTCTGGCGGGGCGGGGCGGGGCGTTCGGAGGGAAAGCTGACAGTTGCACTTGCTGGTATCGTCTGTCTGCATGTCTGCCGTTATGTAAAAACTAAAGTAACACTGAAAGGCTTCTATGAAATTCTGTGTTGCCATGTTCTGTTAAAATGTGTAAAGACGGTGTCCGTCTTTGTTCAAAGCCTGATGGCAGTAAGAGCCACTTTGCATTCGTTGCTCGCTGCATCTCGATCCTAACTTGCCTGATGTTGCAAGGAAGCTGGTAGAGACGAATTGAACACGGGTCCGAATTGTAGCAAGCAGCTGAGCACGCTTCACAGTGTCAGCAGGCTACACGATTTCCTGCCGTCTTAAAGGGTGGCAGGGTAATTAAACCGAAGGAATCCACATTCCATGACTGTGCAATTGTCTGCATGCCACGTAGAGTTGTTCGTGTTGCTGCTGAGCGAGCTTTGCACGCCTGCACGAGTACTTGTGCTGCTTCTCCTGTTGCATGTCGCCACAACGGGAACTGGCATGCATTCCTGATGAAAACAGGAGCTCTGTTTGTGGCTGCTGCTACTGACAACTTTCCTCGGGAGCTGTTCGTTTGTTAATTGAACTAAGGTATTGTCGTTTTCCTGTCAGTGTTCATTGCAAGTAATTAGAGGAGCCTCCGCAGCTGCGACAGGATTTTTTAAGAAATCGGTGAGCTTGGAGACAGGGTAAATCCAACTGGCAACGTTCGTTTATCCAGCCAGTTAATGCTGTATAGGGAAATAATCGCTGTTTGCTCTGAGATCCACACAAAACATAAATACACTGTGCGGGCAGAACGCAGAAAGTTCTGAACGTTAAATGCGGTGTAGCTAATAGGAACCACTTTGCTGGAAGGGTTAAAGCCGGATGTTGTTGCCCGCTGTTGACAGTGAGCCACTGTTGCACCAGGGAAGTCGCTGCAACCTCGACCCAAATCGATACGGAACTCCCCACTAATCCTACACGTTCTGTAGACCGCGTCCTTAGGGAACATGGCTTGTGTCACGCTTTGTCAAGGAGATAATGTTACTGCTTTATTGGGATCCACACAAAGAAAGATTGATTTAACTTTAATGCTTCTGGCTTCGATACAACGTAGGGACTTGTGCTAAAAACGTAGGGTCGTGATTACGTTACGTCGGGGTAACAGCCGCACAGGCCCTAATTGCACTAGTCAATTGACAGAACGTGGATCTTGACACAGTGGGTTCCTTCCTGAAATTGTACGTACGTAGATTTGTGTAATTTTTTTAACAGACTGGATAGAATGCCGTTAATTAGCAATATGGCTGTAACGTATATTGAACAAAGGCGTGAATTGCTTAACCTTTTGGCGCCGGAATTATTTTTTTTTAAATTTTAGCACACCCTGTATATAAAATGTGAATAATACAGGAACCAAATACGTTAGAATTATGAAACAAAACTACATTTTGAAGAGAGAAAAAAAGGAGAGTATATACCATGTTTAAAATATTCAGTACCTATATTTGTTGAATAAAGATATAAAATGCAGCTTTAGAGGTTAGCGGTGCGGTACGACCACTATAGTTGACATTAGGCGTCAAAAAGTTAATTACCAGAGTAGTGTGCCTGGTCGCCGAGGCTGCACACGCACTGTACCGGCGACTCCGCCCAGTCATGTCGATGTGATTATCAACTCTGCCATCAAAGTCCCCGCGTTTCGTAAGCGGAACACAATACGAAGCGAAAGGGTGCATCCCAAAAATGTAGGGGATATTTCGGAAATGATTGAACGTTTTTACATTTGCCAACAAAGTGCAGAGTACAGTGTGTGCAGCGAGGCAAGTGCTTGAATGTATATGTTTTATTACACGGCATGTTTAACGACGCCGTTAGTAGCATTGAATTATAGGTAGAAGGCTAATGGATACTTATGTGCCACCAGAAAAATGACTTAGGAGTTGCTTCGAGCCCTATAAGGCTCGTATGGAATGGAGTACCTGCGGATGGAGGTTACTTTGAAAGGAATTAACGAAGTAGATGCAACAATTCAATTACGAAAACGCTTTTCAGAAACTAATCTCGTTTTTTAATAGCCACACCACGCATCTCTGAAAATAGACGTTTTTAATTTATATGCAGATTGATCCAAAATGTAATGTACAGTTTTTGTATCTCGCGACTGTAACCCAGATTGGACACGTTTCAGCGTTTGAAGTCCGTGCTGGTACTGTACACTGTATTTAGTCGAAGTTGGGCACCCGCAGTCATTATCGAATTGTATAGTTACTGGAAACGCCCCTCTTATGTGGCGGGGTAACGTCATCTTCACGCGCTTCTCCACGGCCTCTCTAGCTACGACTACATATAACCTTTGAATTGATCCGCAATTTTACGGCATTTTGTGGTCCTCCAGGCTCCTGCAAAATCACAGTCCCACTGAATATTTATGCCTTCAACTTTGTCTCAAAAGACGTCTTGATAGACTTTATCGGCAAAGTACGACAGTAGTAACCAGGCAGCTCTGGCCCACTGCAGTGCAGACCGACGTTCTTGATTGATTCGTGATTAAGTACGACAGCCCTCGGTAATCGCCGCTATTTGGCACCTTATCCCTTCTCAAAATACTCTTGTGCCGGTATACGGTGGATTCCCCCCGATGTTATGCCCGCTTCGTCATCGTGATGAGGTTTGCGTGGTCAGGAGATCCAGAGAACTATGCTGGCGGTAGCGTACGTGCTAATGGCAGGGTCTCGCCTGCCTGACAGGTAAAAGGTAATGATGACTCAGACGAAACAGAACAGCCTGCTCCACCAGGTTGGGGACTGGGCGGGAGACCGCTAACCTCACAAGACCTCTCAGAAACCTCGGTAGGGTCTGATAAAGAGAGCTGCCTTAAGGGAAAGGACTTCGAGAAGAATAGAGGCGCCTCATGAGGAGGCCAGGGCCCAAAAGGGGCTGTAGTGCCGTACATGGACGGACGGACGGACGGACGTTCGGACAGATGGATGGATGGGTGGTATGCGGTAGATTAATTAGCTACTTACGCAACTGATGTTCAATGGGCCTTACACGTTCTTCCTGGAACTTGTTATAACCGTTTGATCTTCCTGTTTCTTACGTCTAGATGCAGCTCACGTGTCCAGCTGTGAGACAGTAACAGGACAGTAGGACCACTTGGCCGACAGCCGACAGCTCGCTGTAACGTGAGCAATATTCTGACATCTACAGTGTCCTTCATGGTTTGTCACTACGTCTGTCATCGCTTGTTCCGCGCCACGCAGTCTTCTGGGAGTCTGCCGGTTTGCCGTTTGCCCTTCGTAGCACAGTGGTACAGATGTTCCCTCACGAGAACAGCTGTGCCCTTGGTTATCGTTTCGTCTCTTGTGCTGTCAGCTTGTGTGGTTGTGGGAGTGGCCTCCAGTAGGGTGAGTTGCACCGCCACCACTCGTGTCTAGTTGTGACTTGACCCGAGCACTGTCTGTTGTCACCAGTGTAAGAAGTAAACATCGTCCTTGCAGTTCAGTTACCAGCCACTTTCCTCTGGCGCAACTCTGCCAGTGCACATAAAAGAGACGGGAGCAGCATTAATTGAAATTTCCGTTTGCCAGAATTGTACAGAGAGTAAATTGCACATAAAACGTTGAAAGTGCCAGCTTCTGGCTTACGGCACTGTGGCTAGGAAACAGAGCTGTGAACAGTGAACAGTGCCGTGCAGCCTTCGCAACGCCGCGGGCACCTGCTAACCCGCTTACAGCCCAGTGGTTAATTAGCGTGAAAGAGTTTTGCTTATATTGCTCAGGTTCTGTGCAGGAACTGTCAGACACACCGACAGTGAACACTGTTCTTTCCTGCCTTAGTTTTAGATACCGGCACAAAAAGTCAGTGTGACAGTACGTATGTGCTCGGAATTCCCCAATATCGGGCATAACATTTTTCGAGTGAAGGTTCCCAGGCATGGCCAGTTTGCCTTTCTGAAAAGTGTTATATTAAGGCGAAGAGTTTGAGGCGTTGGTGGAATGGTACTGACAGCGTAGTCCGAAGTACTGATGGTACTGACAGCGTAGTCCGAAGTACTGATGGTACTGACAGCGTAGTCCGAAGTACTGATGGTACTGACAGCGTAGTCCGAAGTACTGATGGTACTGACAGCGTAGTCCAAAGTACTGGGAGAGAAGCCCGTTACAGTGCCACTGTGCCCACCACAAATTTCGCATGGACTGGTCTGGGATTGAAGTGGCGCCGCGTGGTGACAGGCCGGCGCCTGACTGCCTGAGCCGTCGCTTTGAAGACTAAGATCTGTCTATATTACATACGAAAATTGCCGTCGGCCGTGACAAAGAGCAGAGAATGCTTGTTTTAGAAACACCGATCAATAAATGCTGTACAGGGAAATTGGTTTTTTTTGTAAGTATTGTACGGACTGTGTAAATAAAACGTGTGTGTTTGTTTGTGTGTGTGTGTGTGGAGGGGGGGGGGGAGAGATTTGTTGTTAAGCTTAGTGTCCGTTATTTCATCGACTGTGCTTAGGGGCTTAATTTTTTATAAAAGTGACGCCTTGTTCACATGTATTTTGTTCTCTCTGTTAGATTTCTGACTGGTTCAACTTAAATTTATCGCAGCAAACTCTCACACCTGTCTGCCAGTGGACAGATTGTCTATGTTGTTTTAATACCTAAACTTGCCCTATTCTGACTGGAGCTTCCGTGTTGATGAAAGTAAATTTCTGACTCAGTTGCTGAAATGTCAGATGTTTGCTGAGTTGTGGTTCGTGTACTTTCTGTTGTGTTCTTAGTGGCAATCGAATTATGAAACGCGCGCATGAGTATGGCATGAAATACGTACGTGATTTAATTTATTATCCCACGCAGAAAACAACGAAAACTTGACTGCCGCCCTTCCACCAAGTTCATCAACGTTCTAAGGCCCTGGAATTACTTTTTATACCAGCAGTTTTAACGCTGAAGGACTGTACGTTCTGCCCTCACTGTGTATTTGTGTGTTTTGTGTGGATCTCGGAATAAACAGCGATTATTTCCCTATACAGCATTAACTGACTGGTTTGTATAACTGAGACGGAGTGTGTTTACTGCGCGGTACGGACTGGATATTAAAATAATTCAGGTCAATCGTACTGTCGTCAGGCAGGGCCGATCAAGATGACAAAATTCATTATGCTGTACACAGACTAAGCCCCGGTCAGGAGCCGGACTGACTTGCCTTCAGTCGCACCGTGTCTTTTGCTTGGTGGTGGCTGTTCTTAGACCACTACTCGTTGAAAAGTCCCATGTAACAGTTCATAGTATCCATGCCACTTTTTTCGTGTATCTCAATTGAGGCTACCCTCTTCGGGTAACAGAATTTCCTGACATCCACTTTTGGAGATTTTAGAGTCTCTGGAATTGTGTTTTGTGTGAATATGTCCAGACAGGGGCTGTTGCCCTAGTTAATGATTTGTAAATTATTAGGGCCGGGTCGCTGGTGATAAGGGAGGATTTGTTGAGTTTAGTATAGAGCAGCCTGAGTCTATTGTTAGCCTTGCACAATATCCTGTTGATATTGGAGGCTGTAGGCAAGCCTCGAGTGCAGGATGACCGCAAGGCGTTTGATCTGATTTGCCCAGCTAGCATGGCGGTGTTTGTATGAAGTGGTTATGTGAAGGCTAACATGGCGGTAGTGGTTCCGCCGTTGGGAAACAGTGACGTGGGCGAGCATGTATCGACGTTCAGCTCCCCAGTTTTTTTGGCCCGTTCACAAAATTGCGAAAAGCACCTTTTCGCTTCGTAATGTCTGTCACTTCTTCCGCCCTTCCGTCTGTCCATCTGCATGGAACAACTCGGCTCCCACTGGACGGATTTTCATGGAATTTGATACTTAAGTATTTTTCGAAAATCCGTCTAGAATGTTCAAGTTTCATTAAAATCAGACAAGAATAATGGCTACTGTATATGAGGACCAATATACTTTTTTGATCATATCTCGCTCAGTTCTTCAGAAAATAAAATTTTTTCGGACAAAATTGGTAGAGAAAATCGAAATACACATTTTATGTTCAATATTTTTTTTTCTGAAAATCGTGCCGGTTAACAGGTAATGGGGAAAAATATTGTACATTGGGGCAGGCCACAGTTGACAGTATGGCGCATGCGCGCTGCATGCTGGATACCTAAGGCTACAGATACACACTCAGTTTGTGTAATGCTTACTGCTGTTTCCACTGCAACAATGGTTGCACGAACACGCCTCAGTGTTAGTTATTCGTGCATGACCTCTCTTGTTGGGCCATTGTTTGTTATTTTGTGTCGTTCTGTAATTTTCTTGCAGCTATTAGTTCTCTAAATTACCTCGCCTTTGGCGCCTGATGTCCACCCAAACGATATGTGCCTGTACACCCGGTCCGTACCGCGCAGTAAACACTCCGTCTCAGTTATACAAACCAGTCAATTAATGTTGTATGGGAAATAATCGCTGTTTGTTCTGAGATTCACACAAAACATATAGATACTCTGTGTGGGCAGAACGTAGAGTTTGTGAATGTTAAACTGGCGGTACATACGAGGTTTGTTCAAAAAGTATCCGGACTGACCACATTACATGAAGTAGATAAGGCTTAATGGGTTTTAACCCTAATTGCCTTCAACATAGTTCCCTTCCACAGCTACACGCTTCGCCCAACGTTTCTGCCACTGTTGGAAACATTTTGCGAATTCCTCTTTCGGGATATCTAATAGTGTCTTTGTCGAATTTCGTTTGATGTCCTCCGTTGCCTCAAATCGGTGTCCCTTCAGAGCTTTCTTAAGCCTTGGGAATAGGAAAAAGTTACACGGTGCGAGATCTGGTGAGTATGGCGGCTGCTGCAACTGAGCGGTGCCGTGTTTGGCCAAAAACTGCTGCACAAGATGTGAAGTGTGT
>Ga0123353_10012179_pt1 | contig 12198 bp, 8 predicted proteins | sample TergutLab28metaG_3_FD_92763 | JGI IMG/M metagenome (GOLD analysis project Ga0123353, IMG submission 92763) | Labiotermes labralis P3 segment gut microbial communities from Petit-Saut dam, French Guiana - Lab288 P3 | ecosystem: Host-associated > Arthropoda: Insects > Digestive system > Gut ... | reverse complement strand
AGATGTACTTTCTGTTGATCCCGAGTTTACATTTCCTGTTACCAAATCACAACATTTAGTTGCCAACTTTATCTGTGAAACTTTTGACGTTACCGTGTTGGCAAGCCCAGCCGAAGGCGGTGAGGTGGGCGGTGGCGGAAACGATATTCCTTACATGACACCCATAACCGTATATGCAATCCCTGATTCATGCTACGATTTTGTTGGCTGGACTGTAAATGGAGACACCGTTTCTACAATTCCCTATTATACATTTGAGGTAACAGAAAATATTACTCTAACAGCTCATTTTGTGCAAAAAATATTTACCGTTACTGCTGTTGCCAACCCTCCCGGAGGAGGTATCCTCTCTATGGATACTGCCTTTGTTGCCTGCGGAACAGAAATAGACATCATTGCAACCCCAAACACAGGATACATATTCCTAAACTGGACCAAAGATGGCATTGTGGTTGGAGAAGACTCTATTATTACAATTACCGTGAATGATTCCTGCCATTTAATTGCCAATTTTGAATATAAAACTTTCTATATTGACCTGTCAGACAATCCATTTGGATCCGGCTTGCTCTATACCAGCGGTTACTATCCATTAGGGATGGAACTCCTTATAAAAGCGGTTGCCAATCCCGAATTTGTATTTATAACCTGGACAGAAAACGGCGATACAATTTCTGACCTCCCTGATTTTACAATCATAGTGGATAGAAACCGTTCTTTTGTGGCTCACTTTGAACACAATTTCTTCGACATTACCGTATCTGCTAGCCCCGATGTGGGTGGAGTTGTTGAAGGAGATACCACAGGAGTTGCATGGGGTGAATGGGTTACCGTAAAGGCTATCCCTAACGAAGAATTTAATTTTGTAAGTTGGACAGAAGAAGAGTATCCAAATTTTATTTCTTATGTTTCTGAATATTCTTTCCCCGTAGTACGTTCCCGAAATCTAACCGCTAACTTTAGCCCTAAACTTTGCAACGTTAATTTAACTGCCTATCCACCGGATGGAGGCTATTTGGAAGGAGGCGGAACTAATATCCCCTATGGAACACCCATTACTATAGAGGCTTTCCCAACCATGAACTACCTATTCTCGCATTGGGCAAAAGATAGTGTTGAAGGTGAAATGTTTTCGGATGATAACCCATTCTCTTTTACCGTATTCCATTCTCATAATCTAATAGGTGTTTTTATACCTAAATATTACGACATTAACCTGTCGGCAAATCCTGCACCGGCAGGAAATGTCTCAGGAGGAGGTACTAATATTCTCTATAATCAAGAGGTTTCTGCACTGGCAGAAGCCAAACCCAATTTTGTCTTTGTAAATTGGACAGAAGATGGAGATACCGTTTCTCTCAGTGCTTTATATCAATTCCCTGTAACACGATCCCGAAACCTTGTGGCTAATTTTACCTTTGAAACATTCAACATTATCCTGGCGGCAATTCCCGAAGAATGGGGTACGATTGAAGGTACAGAATATAATGTTCCCTTCGGAACAGAAAAAACCATAAAGGCAGCACCTAAAGAACCTTACTATTTTGTAGATTGGACTAAGGCAGACGGAACGTTATTTTCCGTTGATGCTGAACATAAATTCCCAGTAACAGAATCACTCTATTTAACCGCTACCTTTACATCCGAAATCCATTCAGTTAATTTAATTCCGGTCCCCTTCGAGGGCGGTAAACTATTTGGAGGCGGAGGAATCCCGCACGGAAAGCTTATAACCATTTATGCAATTCCTGATGATTGTTACGAATTTATTCATTGGACAGATGAAAGGGACTCTATAATTACTACGGAACTCGAATTTCAGATAGTTATTGAAGAAAACCGTATTTTTAAGGCTCATTTTTCCAGACACAATATTAGTGTTACCACATCAGCAAATGAGCCTGAATGGGGTACGACTACAGGTGAATATATAGATATCCCCTGCGGAAGAATGGTTACCGTTTCTGCATTCCCAAATGAAGAATGTTCTTTTGTAAACTGGACAAAAGACGATGAGGTGGTTTCCGAAAATTCCGTACATAGTTTCCTTACAACGGGAACTTGCCATTTGGTTGCCAACTTTGCACCAAATACTTACATTATAACGCTGTTAGCAGACTCAATCCATCAAGGTACGGTTTCAGAAGGAGGAGAGGCGTATTACGGATCGGAATTTACCGCATCTGCATCCCCATTCACAGGATTTAGTTTTGATTGCTGGACAGAAGACAACATGGTGGTCTCTACAAAAGCTGACTATACTTTTATCATAGAAAAATCCAGAACCCTAGTCGCCCATTTTGAAAAAACCAAATGTACCGTAATTGTAGAAGTGAATGATACCATTATGGGCTATGCCACAGGCTCAGGCAAATACGACCTGAATCAAACAATACAGGTCAGGGCTTTTCCAAGACAGGGATATCAGTTCGCCAATTGGACCGTTGACAGTATAGTAGTTTCAAACTCAAGTACCTATAAATTTATTGTTACAGAAAACGTAACTCTGGTAGCCAACTTCTATGCACTTGATTTTGACACTTATGCTGCTACTCTTTGGAATAATACATTTATGCTTAATCTCAGAAAATTAGAAGATGAATATTATGATATAGTTGGATGTACATGGTTTAAAGACGATAACGAAATAGTAGAGACAAATACAATAGATGAGTTTAGCTACTCTGCAGGAGCACGAGAAATTGACCTGCTAGAATTGGCGCCAACCTACTATTCGTTCCGACTTACTACGAAAGATGGTACATTCTTATACTCCACAAGAAAAATACTTATCAGATACACATTTGATCAGCCTCCGGCTAAAAGCAACTTGCTTGTATATCCTAATCCTGTAGCGTCGGGCAACTCGTTTACCATAGAAGGACTTACTATAAATACTCCGATAGAAGTTTATAGCCAAACCGGCGCCTACATTAGCCGAACTACAACAACAGATACAACTGCCACACTCACTCTGAACCTTCCAGTTGGCATATATATTATCCGTAACCATAATAAGGAAGCTAAAATTACGATTATTAAATGATAAAAATGATAAAAATGACAAAAACCTCTTTAAAATTATTTATTATCTTATTTGCATTTGGCACTATGCAAGTAATGGCGCAAAAAAAAGCAGCCCATGAATTTTCTGTTTATGCCAATGGTGGCATTGCTACCTATTTGTTTTATCCAATGAACAGTAATTTCCCCTCCATTAACTACAACAGTGTTTATGAAGCAAGGTCGAAAGTAAATACTTCTGTTGGCTTCAGTAGTGATTTTGGAGCTGGATTTACCGGTTTTTTAAGCCACCAGGTTGGAATCCACACCAGCGTAGGGTTTGGGCTGCTAAATGTAAAATCCAGAGCCAACCTGTATAATCTTACTACAGGACTGTATGATGCAGATAATAATGAATACTTCGATTTGCATACATTGGTAACAGATTATACTGAAATTCATAAAACGATGTTCGTAACTATCCCATTGATGATCCAGTTTCAACAAAGGCAAAAGCAGTACTGGGACTGGACGCGAAGCCAAAAAGCAGGCTTCTATGCCATGGGAGGTGTTAGGGTAAACTTCCTGTTCAACAATAGGTACGAATCCGGTATTACAACTCTCGACAATGCCGCGTATCTTTTAGAATATAAAAATTGGGCTGCTACACAAATGTTTGTGGGACTTGGTCATTTCGAAGGGCAAAACGGCGCACCGCTGGTAAGTAGCTCCGGAAAACTAGACTTTGGCGTAATGGCACTGATTTCCCTCGAAGCAGGCGTGAAATGGCGCGTGGACAATAATATATTTGTATATACAGGAGCTTTCTTCGACTGCGGGTTGAATGATCCAATTAGAGATAAACGACAACCTTATGAATACCAAGATTATACATCAACAAATAGACTTGATAATTTTTCAATGATGAGTTTCTCTGAAAGGGTAAATCTAATGGTTATCGGGGTTAAGGTTAGGGTAGCTTTCTCAAGAAGACAAAGAGGTTATTAAAGTAATGGTTTTTTCATAATTAAATGGTTTCATACTCATCTGTAATATCCATTACGCATCTTATGGAGTTTGCCTGAAATTTGTTAATATTCGGCGTTTCGGCTTCATCTTGATCGAAAAACAGTTTGAGCACTCTTGCCTTATCAGTGTACCCTATTTGGGTTGTAGAGCTCCATAACATCGTTTGCTTTCCTACCAGAGTCACAAAATTGCTTGATGCCGTACCTGCAGGATAACAACTCATCCCGCTTTCATTTGTTCCTGATCCTGTGAGAGTAAACCACCCATATATAGATTTAAGTTTTTGTCCGGCAGCTTCTTGTGCACCAAGATAATAAAACAGGCTGTCAAAATCATTTATGCTCGGTAGCCGCCACCCATTGGGGCAAATCCCCTGAATGTTCTCTTTTACGGAGGTATTGTTCCCTATTGTTCCTGCCGCTGCGCTCCAGTTGTACAAAAAACCTAATGAATTTCTAATCTCACTCGTAAGATTGTCGGTGTAAGGAATATCTACAAAATTTCTCGCATCTATATAATAGGGTTTATCAATATTAACTGAATGATTGTAAGTGGCAACAGAAATTGTATCGCCGCTACGGGGACTTTCCGTATCATATCTTGTTACTCTTAAATTCTCATTCATCCAGAGCGTATTACCAAAACGTTTAACACCATATCTGTTTCTATCAATATCGAAAACAAAAGTAGGAACAGGTTTTAATTCGGGTTCCGGTGGTTTTGGCGGCTTTGGCTCGCACGATGAACCTAAAACAAATAAAGCAAAAATGAGGGAAACTACTACTAACAAAGAATTATTTTTCATACTAATGATTTTTTTTATCGCTGCAAAAATATTTTTTTTTACTTTGCCACATCATTCATAAATCTAAAATCGTAAATCTAAAATGAATTACAACTACATAGTCATCGAGGGCTGTATCGGAGCAGGAAAAACATCATTAGCCGAAATGCTGGCTGCAGATTTTAATGCCGAATTGATTTTGGAGCGATTTGCCGATAATCCTTTTCTAGCAAAGTTTTATAAAGACCCAACCCACTATGCGTTTCCTGTAGAGATGACTTTTTTAACAGACAGGTACCAACAATTGAAGAATTTACTTTCAAAAAGAGACCTCTTTACAGATTTGGTGGTTGCTGATTATTTTATAGACAAATGTGCAATTTTTTCAAAAAACAACTTACAACAAGATGAATACAACCTGTTTTTGAAAGTTTATGAAATAATTACCGGTTTTTTACCCAAACCAGACATCCTTGTTTATCTATATAATACCTCTGAAAATCTGTTGAAAAATATTGCCAAAAGGGGAAGAGACTTTGAACAGGAGATTCAAGCGGAATATTTGGCATCTATTCAGGAGAACTATCTAACTTTTTTTAAGCAACGCGCCCAATTCCCAATTTTGATTATTGAAGCCAACGAACTTGATTTTGTGAACAAGGTTAATGATTACGAAAAAATTAAAACATTATTTAATAATCAATATGATATAGGGGTACATCGAATTATTCTTTGATATTAACCATTAATCATTAATCATTAATCATTAACCATTAACCGCCACTATACTATTTCCCTGTTTTTGCCGTTTCTTTTGAAAATTAATTTTCATGAACAAAAACTACTATTGTGTAATCATGGCGGGTGGAATCGGTGTACGCTTCTGGCCCACCAGCAGAACCGAAACTCCTAAGCAATTTATTGATATTCTGGGGGATGGTCGCACACTCATTCAAAAAACTTACGACAGATTTAAGAAGATTTGCCCAAAAGAAAATATCTATATTGTAACAAATTCTCTATATAAAGACTTGGTTAAAAAACAACTGCCTGATATAGAAGAGGAGCAGATTGTGCTGGAACCTGCACGTCGCAACACCGCACCTTGCATTGCTTATGCAAACTACAAAATAAAAGCCAAAAACCCAAATGCCATTGTTGTAGTTGCTCCTTCCGATCACATTATTCTTAAAGAAAATATTTTTTTAGATGTAATTAACGAAGGGTTACATACTGTTGAACAAAATGATTGGTTGCTCACAATTGGTATCCGTCCCTCTTATCCAAATACCGGATATGGTTATATTCAATTTAACGAAGGGAAAGCATACCAGAAAAACAGAGCGATTTATGAAGTGAAAACCTTCACTGAAAAACCACCATTAGCTATGGCACAGCAGTTTGTTGAAAGCGGGGATTTCCTTTGGAATGCCGGCATATTTATGTGGTCATTGAAAACAATTGAAGATGCTTTTCAGATGTTTTTACCGGAAGTAGATTCTTTGTTTAAACAAGGAGACGGACTGTATAATACTCACGATGAAGCCCTGTTTATTCAAAAAATTTATGAGATGTGCAGAAATATTTCGATAGACTATGGCATTATGGAAAAAGCGCAAAATGTTCATGTTTATGCTGCTGAATTTGGCTGGTCGGATCTGGGAACATGGGGAGCACTTTATGACATTAAGTCTAAAGATGGTAATCAAAATGCTATCGTTGGAAGACGTGTTAAAACTTACGACACAAAGGGCTGCATTGTGAATGTAAAACCATATAAGGTTACTGTTTTACAAGGTTTGGAAGATTATATTATTGTGGATACCGATGATGTTCTTTTGATTTGCAAACGTTCAGAGGAACAACAAATCAGACAGTATACTAACGATGTAAAATTAGATTATGGAGATAAATACTGCTAACTCGCAAGTTGCACAGAGATAATAATAATATTTTTGTAAATATGAAATTTGTGGACAAATAACAATACCATGACATTACTACAAAAATATAATTTTCTCATTGCTTATTTCTCTAAACATAATCCTAACGCGGCATCAGAACTTCACTTTTCAAATGCTTACGAGCTGTTATTAGCAGTGGTGCTTTCGGCGCAATGTACCGACAAGCGTGTAAATATGGTTACTGCTGCACTGTTTGCCAAATATCCTTCCCCATTTGAATTGGCAAACGCTACTTATGAAGAAGTTTACCAATACATTAAATCTATTTCTTATCCCCATAATAAAACCAAACACCTGACAGGATTGGCACAAAAATTGATTGCCGATTTTAACGGAACTGTTCCTGATAGCTTGGAAGCCTTAATTACTTTGCCCGGAGTAGGCAGAAAAACTGCTAATGTTATTCTATCGGTAATTTTTAACCAACCCGCCATGGCGGTCGACACGCACGTATTTCGGGTCGCTAACCGGTTGGGGATTGTGAAAAATGCAACTACTCCCCTTGAGGTTGAAAAGCAATTAGTACAACATTTTCCGGAGCATGTTTTAACACAGGCACACCATTGGCTGATTCTGCACGGGAGATATGTTTGCTTGGCACGTGCTCCAAAATGTAAGGAATGTGGTATCGCAAGCATGTGTGAGTGGATAAAAGAAAAAAATCTGCTTGTAAATAATTCTCTGATTACAACAAATTTATCCTCTCATTGATTTATTTTATCTCAAATTTTACTTGAAATTTTGCATAAATTTCATACTTTCGCGCTTTTAAAAAGTAAGCGTAAAACTTATGATAATTATTGGTATTAACTAAAGTAAAAGTGTTGAGTAGGAGATTTTTATGATTACGATTAACCAAACTTTGAGAATTGAAGATGTTGAGAATATTTTGTTTGGAAACAATACTATTTCATTGTCGAAAGAAACAAAATCTCGCATAGAGGATTGTTTTCTTTTTTTGAAACAATTTGCTTTCGATAAAATCATATACGGAATTAACACCGGTTTTGGTCCAATGGCACAATATCGGGTAGATGACAAATCGCTTACAGGGCTTCAATACAATCTCATAAGAAGCCATTCCACCGGCGCAGGAAATCCTTTGCCCGATCTGTATGTTAAAGCGGCAATGTTGGCACGTTTGGGTACTTTCATACAGTCAAAATCGGGCGTTCATATAGACTTGGTGAATCTGTTAGTGGAATTTATCAATAGAGGTATTTATCCGTATGTTCCCGAACATGGTGGCGTGGGCGCCAGCGGCGATTTGGTGCAGCTAGCACATATTGCATTGGCATTGATTGGCGAAGGAGAAGTACACTACAAAGGTGAATGGCTAAATACAAAAAAAGCAATTGAGAAAGAACAACTAACCCCTTTTACCATTCATATACGCGAGGGATTAGCCATAACCAATGGAACCTCCGTAATGACCGGTATAGGTTTAATCAATTTAATTTATGCGCAACGCCTGCTTGATTGTGCGATTCTTGCTTCGGTAATAATGAATGAAATAGCTTCTTCTTATGATGATCTAATGGCGGAAGCACTCAGCAAAACCAAACACCATGAGGGGCAGCTGGAAGTAGCGCGTATAATGCGAGAAATTGCACACGACAGTCATTGCATTCTTAAACGTGAAAACGAACTCTACAACGGCACTCAAAATGAGGCAAAAAGGTTTAAGAATAAAATCCAATCCCACTATTCTTTACGTTGTGTCCCGCAAATTTTGGGTCCGGTTTTAGATACCCTGAAAAATGCATTCACTGTTTTGATAAACGAACTGAACTCTTCTTGTGATAATCCTATTATAGACTCAGAAACTCAAAATGTTTACCATGGTGGAAATTTTCACGGCGATTATGTTTCTTTTGAAATGGATAAAGTGAAAATTGCCATTACAAAACTTACCATGCTGGCAGAACGCCAGTTGAACTATCTGTGTCATGATCGTATCAACGAAATTCTTCCTCCTTTTGTCAACTTGGGAACACCGGGGCTGAACTACGGTTTGCAAGGCTCGCAATTTACTGCAACCTCAACAACAGCCGAGTGCCAAATGTTGTCTAATCCAATGTATGTGCATAGTATTCCTAACAATAATGATAATCAGGATATAGTTAGCATGGGCACAAATTCTGCATTGATAGCAAAAACTGTTATTGGTAATTCGTTTCAAGTACTCTCGATCCATTTTATGGCACTGGTTCAAGCTATTGACTGCTTAAAACTTCATGAAAAATTATCAACACAAACCCGCAATATCTATGAAGAGATAAGAGCGTTTTTTCCTGCTTTTTCAGATGATACACCCAAATACAAAGAAATAGAGCAGATGAAAAAATATTTGATGAGTAAAAAACTAAACTATTGTAAGCTATGAGATATGCATTGGTAACAGGTGGTTCAAGAGGTATTGGCAGGGCAATATGCCTGAAACTTTCCGAAATGGGGTACCCCGTTTTAGTGAACTATCAATCTAATAAAACAGCCGCTGAAGAAACAAAGTTATTAATAGAACAAAATGGTGGCAGTGCTGAGTTACTGCCCTTTGATGTAGCAGATGCAACTTCTGTGGACACTGCATTGGAAGGTTGGACCGAAAAACACCCCGATGACTATATTGCCATATTGATAAACAATGCAGGTATCAGGCAGGATAATATGGCGGTATTTATGAACAACGACCAATGGAATAATGTGATTAACACCAATTTAAACGGTTTTTTTTATGTTACAAGGCGCTTGTTGAAAAATATGCTTACAAAACGATTTGGACGCATCGTAACGGTGTCATCGCTTTCGGGTATTAAAGGAATACCGGGACAAACCAATTATTCTGCTGCAAAGGCGGCAGTTATTGGAGCTACCAAAGCGCTGGCGATGGAAGTTGGCGCAAGAAAAGTTACCGTTAATGCAGTAGCCCCCGGTTTTATTCCAACAGACATGACGAAGGACTTGCCGGAAGAATATGCAGAACAGATGAAAAAACTTATACCGCTCGGTCGCTTTGGCACTCCCGAAGAAGTGGCAGCAGCAGTAGGGTTTTTAGCCTCAGAAGCAGCAAGCTATATCACAGGAGAGGTGATTACGGTAAGTGGAGGGCTTTATTAATGAACAATGAACAATGAACAATGAATAATGAATAATTTGGTTATGAGAAGAGTCGTGATCACAGGAACCGGTATCTGGTCGTGTATAGGAATAAATTTAGAGGAAGTAGCAAAGTCGCTTTATGAGGGCAAGTCCGGTATCGGTATTGATCCGCTTAGAACGGAATTAGGCTATCGTTCTCCTCTGACAGGCATTGTTCAAGCCCCCCAACTTAAAGGATTGCTGGATCGCCGCATGCGTGCAGGATTGGCAGAAGAAGGTGAATTTGCTTATATGGCTACTAAAGAAGCTATGGAAAATGCAGGTGTTGACTTGGATTATCTTGAAAAAAACGAGGTGGGCATTTTTTATGGCAATGATTCTTCGGCAAAAGCCGTGATAGAAACTCACAATACTATAATGGAAAAAAAAGATACAATGCTTGTGGGTTCCGCAGCCATTTTTCAAGCCATGAACAGTACAGTAAGTATGAATTTGGCAACTATTTTGAGGTTGCGTGGCATTAATATGACTATTAGCGCGGCATGTGCAAGTGGCTCGCATGCTATCGGGTTGGGCTACTTGTTTATACGACAAGGGCTGCAAGAGATGGTGTTGTGTGGCGGAGCGCAGGAAACCAATTTCTACTCTATGGGCAGTTTTGACGCCCTGAGTGCCTTTTCCACACGAGTAGAAAACCCAGCAGAAGCTTCACGCCCCTTCGATGCCACAAGAGATGGGCTAATACCCAGTGGCGGAGCCGCAAGTTTAATACTCGAAGAATATGAACACGCTAAAAAACGTGGCGCTAAAATCCTCGCCGAAATAACCGGATACGGATTCTCTTCAAACGGAAAAAATATTTCACAGCCCGACGATGAGGGATGCTTAATAGCAATGTCGCGGGCTTTACAGGACGCAGGTATCACGCCTGCCGATATTGACTATATCAACGCGCACGCCACATCTACCCCGCAAGGAGATGTGATGGAAGCGCTTGCCCTTGATAAACTTTTTGGACAAGTACGTCCCATGGTGAGCTCTACAAAATCAATGACCGGACATGAATGCTGGATGGCTGGAGCAAGCGAAGTATTGTACTCAATCTTGATGATGCAAAATGATTTTGTAGCACCAAATATAAACTTTGAAAAACCCGATGAATACTCCGCAAAACTAAATATAGCAGCGAAAACCGTGAATAAAAAACTAAATACCATACTCTCAAACTCATTCGGATTTGGAGGAACAAACAGCGCTTTGATTTTAAAAAAAATATAGAATAACAATAGAGATGTCGAAAAAAATAATTGTAATTGGTGGCGGAATTTCCGGACTCATTGCGGGCATTTACGCTTTGAAAGAAGGATTTGATGTTGAAATTTTCGAATCTCATAAGGAAACAGGAGGAATGTGCGCACAATGGAAACGAAATGGAATTGACTGTACCAGCGCCGTTCACTGGATGATGGGTGCTAAAACCGGCTCCGACCTGAACGAAATATGGAAAACCACAGGTGCAATTGAAAACAATACCGAACTTTTTACTCTTGACTATATATCAGCTTGTATGGATAAAGATACATTCTACTATTTGTATGCCGATATTGAAAAACTTGAAATAGAACTGTTGCGGATATCACCACAAGATATAGATGCCATAAAAGAACTTATAAGTGAAATAAAAATCTATCAAAAACTCCCCATCCCTGCCTGTAAACCAATGGAATTGATGACTCCAATGGAAAAAGCCATCTCTTTTGCTCCCTATATTAAAGCCGAAAAAAAAACCTCGCTGAATAATATCAGTGTCGCTCAATATGCAGAGCGCTTCCAATCGCCCATTATTCGCTCTTTGCTGTTGTCGGTTGTGCCCGATTCTAAATTAAGCGCCAATATGTTAATGATTTGGCTCGCGTCAAACTGCAACGGCGATACGGCATTTCCTCTAAATGGGTTTTTTGCTATGGCAAAACGAATGGAACAAAAATTCTTGTCCGCAGGCGGCAAAATACATACGAATGCTCCTGTGAAAAAAATCGCGGTCAATGAAGGAGTTGCAACCGGTGTCGTTCTTGCCGATGGCAGTGAGGTTTATGCCAACTACATAGTTTCTTCCGTAAGCCCTGATGTGTTGTTGGAAGAATTGCTTGAAAATAGGTTTTCTGATACCTATTTTGAACAACGTCTTACTACTCCGTCCCGTTTCTTTACCCCTGCTTTGACACAGATAAACTTAAATATTCGGGCAAAGATGAACCTTTACCCGCACACGCTGGTGGTGGAACCTAAATACCCTCTATTTATTCACAATACAAAAGT
>Ga0123353_10012176_pt1 | contig 12200 bp, 12 predicted proteins | sample TergutLab28metaG_3_FD_92763 | JGI IMG/M metagenome (GOLD analysis project Ga0123353, IMG submission 92763) | Labiotermes labralis P3 segment gut microbial communities from Petit-Saut dam, French Guiana - Lab288 P3 | ecosystem: Host-associated > Arthropoda: Insects > Digestive system > Gut ... | reverse complement strand
TGAACCTGTACAATAAGGGAATAAAGCTGTTAAGCGAACAGCCAGCTTGAGTACCAATCAGGTTACAGGCCGGTATACCGGCTTGTAAGGGGCGTATGTCAAACGTTCCCTCGATGTAACACCATTACCGGTAAAACGGTAGCTAAGCGCAAGCCAAAGGTGGGAGCACTACTAACGTAGCCTTGTACCACCGGGTAGTTACAAGCTTATGGTTTTAACCATGAGTGAATTGACTGGAACAAAACACAGTAGTCGAAAGAATTGAATACTTTGAGGTATTTTTCACGCCGCAGCTAAGTATCTGTTGCCGCGGACTCCGAGTGCCGACAGTAGCAGAGGCAAATGAGTTCTTTGCGGAAGATGTAGAGGAAATGAAGAAGCCGATAACCCATATAAGAGCAATTGGCGAATCGGAAGCGCGGGACGAGTTCGATTTCGATAACGTTGATAGCTGGCCCGTATTTGGAGCCTGAAAAAGGAGAAAATATGCAGATAGTGCAAACGGATGTAGGCTGTAAGCTTGTCTATGATATCGGGCTTAGAGAAGAGATATATCTTACCCGCACAGAAATGGCAGAAATCTCAATTATGCTCGAACGACAAGAGATAAGAGAAGAAATCGAAAACTTTCTCAGCGATTCAGAATTAGGTGTTCTGGCAAGGTCAGATAGGTTTGTCGACGATGTGACTGATATCGTCCGTAAAATCCGCATCGGGCACGAAAGTGGCGACGATATCAATAAGGCGATGGAGAAACTGCTGCTAACAGACCTTCTCGATAAGTAATTACACACTATACGAAGAAGCTCCCTTCGGGGAGTTTTTTTGTTTGCGGAACTGCAAATGCGACTTACAGATACTCCGAAAACTACATACTATATATATGAACTATATGTAAGACAAGAAGAGTGAAACAAACTAAATACTGAGAAAGAAAGGAAAGAGAATATGCAAACATTAGATGCTCGACAGAGGTGCTCCGAATGCGGAGAGGAGTTTGCCGCCAGATATTACGAAGACGGCAGCATTTGCTACAAAGAAGAAGACCGCTGCAGATGCAAAAGCGCGTTCTTTCATCCGGCAAACAGAACCGTCCCTTCAATATGCGAATGGATGGAGTTGATAGGAGTGCCGGTAAGATGAGAATAGTGACCGATATCAACAAGCTTCGGAAACCATGCAAACCTGTCAGCAGAGAAACGAACTTGAAAAAGCTGTATGCGAAAATCGGCGACGCAGCTAGGCTCATGCTCAAGAACAACGGTTGCGGTTTAGCTGCTAATCAGATTGGCGATGACAAACAATTCATTATTGCTGTTATTGAAGAAAATGACGCTCTGAAAGTTAGAGTGTTCGTTAATCCAACGATAGTACGGCACAGTGAAGAGACCAACGACGATGTTGAAGGCTGTTTGTCGATACCCGGCAAATACGGGACAGTCACACGCTGGAACGACATCACAGTCAAGCACTTATCGCCTGCCGGTTACATCACAGAAACTTACAGTGGGCAAAACGCAAGGATTATACAACACGAGGTTGACCATCTAAACGGCATTGTCTGCATGGATAAAGCTGCTGATGTGTTTGATGCGGAAGATGTGCCGGAAGAAAATGAAGAAGCGGCATAAGAGAAAATAAGGGAAGGAAGAAAGACATATATGATGATGAATAATTTTCGATGTGACGTGTGCAATGTAGCGTTGGTCGAAGGTAATCACAAGCACGAAGGAACTACTTGTTTCATGTGCCTGGCAAAGCGCAACATTCTAAATAAAGCGGAATCAGTTGAGCTCTGGTTAAGGCTTGGCGTGACGCTGAAAGTGACAGGCGAAGAAGCATCTACAATACTGGATGGTGATAGCGACGCAATATACAAGGCTATCAAATCCGGTAATTGGCGTGTTGACGGCGATGCCTATGTGCCTGATACAGTAGCTAATGATTTTGGTTATCCTGAAGTAGGTTTCGATTTGTGGATGGATAATGTGTCAACGAAACGGAAGACAAGGGCTATCCATTTCAACGAAATCCAAAAAGGCGACAGAGTAGTAGTGCCGGACGACATGCATCTTTGCTCCGATATGCTATGGGAAGGCGATGACTTAATTGTCGCTACAAGCGATGCATACCAAACAAAGACCGATTACGGTAAGATATGGAACTTCGAGTCTGGCGATGGGTATGTCTACATTGCAGACTTTGATGTATTAGTGAATGTTCTTGCCGCGGATGATTCAGAGATTGCGGTATGAAAAAAACACTAACAAAAGCGATTTGAGCATCTAGCTCATCTCAGTGTTAAACAAAACAAGAGAAGCGTCCTTCGGGGCGTTTTCTTGTTTTCGTGAAAAAGTGCGCGAAAAGCACAAAAAGAACAAATAACGAATCAAGAAACCACATACTATGTATATAAGAGAAAATGAGCAATATGTTCAAACGCACACCACTTACCGAGGTGGCGGTTTGTACGCAACGGAGAACGAATAAATTAATCTGTCTTTATCTGGAGGGAACAACGAAATGAATAAGAAATTAATTGCAGCTATATGTATAGTAATAATGATAACAACATTAATACCGCTCCTAGTCGGTTCCGCGCAGAGGTCGAATATAATTGCCCATGATGCCGCGTTTCAGTATACGGGTATGCCGCATGAGCTTGATGTTATTAACCTTAACCCGGCACGGACCCGGATAACATCACTTGAATATATACCTGTACGCGGTATGGGCGGTATGCTAGATGACGACGGGCTACCGTACAGGGTAGGTGAATATATCGTTTCACTTACTTATGAGAGTATGTGTGATGTCTGCAACGATTTCATATGCGAATGTACTGAGCCCGTTATTGTTCGTATTAACGATAGTGTAGCTGAACCCACCTCTGAGGTTGACCATACCGAGGGTGACAGTGACGCGGATACGGCAACTACGGGCGGTAGGACCAGAACTGTGCCGCAAACGGGTGTTGACAGGTTTATGACGTTGCCTGTATTGCTGCTTGCGGGCGCGCTTGTTGTTACGTTAGGTATAGTTGTACTTAATATAATTAGGAATAAAAAGAACGGGAAAGGCAGTAAGATATTTACGGTGCTTCTAATATTATCTATAGTATCCACAGCGGGGCTCGGTGTATATGCGGTAGCAACGTTTGGGCGGAGCCTGGACGGTGTGGTGACGGCAAGGTTAAATATAACGCCCGCTCCATTATACTTAACGGTAGTTTTGGAAGACAAAGAATTTGACGGTACCCCTGAGATACGCAAAGAGAGTGTATATCTTAACGGCAATATATATAACGGCGATGATGTTGAGGTTGAGTACAGTGATGTCGCGCTTTTAGAAACGGCTGATGCCGGTGAAAGCGTACGAATAATCTTTGATGAGTTCACATTGACAGGTGAACATGACTGGAACTATTACGTGTACCAGCCTGAAGAGAAAGGGAAAGTAATAGCGGCCGGCGCGGAAATAGAAGACACTGGTGGAGGTCTGGTTTGGGTTATGGAAGTTACGCCCCGTGATATCGAAGTAGTGATAGCGCCCGCTACAAAGATATATAACAGGGATACCGATATCACAGTAGCTTCTTATTCGTTCGTTGATGTGATTAATGGCTTTGATAATATACATATAGGGAAGCCTGCGATAGAGGATAGCGCAAGATTAGAAAGCTCTAATGTTCAAAACGGTGTGGATTTAATATTCGATACTGATTTAATACTTTTAGGCGATGACGCGCATAACTATAACCTGATACAGCCTGCAGACGGTTCAGTGGATATCCTTCCCAAGCCGATAACTGTTACGGGTATTGTGCCTTTTGATAAAGTATATGACAGGACATTATTAGCTACGTTTGATGGTAGCAATATGAGTCTTGTTGGTGTAATTGATAAAGATAACATAAAAGACGATGTGCTTATCGGCGGTGCGCCTTCGCTCAGGTTCGTTACTTTTGATGCCGGAAAATCAAAAGCGATGCAACTCTACGGCTTATCACTTAACGGTGCGGATAGCGCAAATTATACTTTTGTGCCGCCTCCTGATATTTTAGGTAATATATCGCAAAAACCGGTAACCGCGAACATAGCGATACAGACGAGGGAGTACGACAGGACCGCGACAGCCTCGGTTGTTGAGGCGTTACCATTCACGCTCAGCGTTAGTGATGGAATAATTACGCCCGATAACGTAACCGTAACCGATTGGGGTACAGTAACACTTAATAATGTTAATGTTGGCAGCCATCCGGCTACTATTAAAGGCGTTACGCTGGGCGGAGCTGACGCGAATAACTATATGTTCGAACAATCGCCTGTAGAGGGTGAAATAACACGAAGACAGTTATTTGTAACACCTGTTCTTGAGCAAAAAACATATGACGGTACAACGGTGGTCGAACTGGCATCATATGGGTTTACAGGGCTTATTGACGGCGATGTTGTTGCAATAAGTAATCCCGAAACTGCGGGTGAAACAAACAGTACCAACGCCGGCTTCAGGGATGTTACATTCGGCTTAACAATTACGGGCCCGGATTCGGGCAATTATGTAATAGTACAGCCTGATATCCAGACAATAACAGTACACAGGAGGCCTGTAACAGTAGATGTAACATATATAAACAGGTATGCTATACTGAACGAACATCGCATAGCGTTCACGTCCTCTTTGATAAATACCGTTTCAGGCGATAATGTTGTGCTGACAGCTACAGCACCCGGCGTGCTGGGTGTAATTAACGTAAGTGATTGGAAACATGGTGAGTACCCAGCGATACCTCCTCAATTCGGGCTGACAGGATTACAGGCAAATAACTACAATATAATACAGCCTGAACCCGACACGGTAGAAATATTCCCGACTTACGGTACGTTATCAATAAAAGGCGACCCGTGGTTAAATGAAACGCTATCTTACGAGAACGCTTTTATCAGGGTTATAGACCATACCGGCGAATACAGGACACAAACATTTGAGTCGATGGTTATGGCAGCATGGGAACATGAGTGGAAAGCTGATAATGAGCTTATTGCTGGTGAAACTGCGCCTACATACACAATTAAAGGGAATCAGGGCATTATGAACGCAAGGATAGGCTTGACGCTTAGTACGGAATGCGGAAGTATCACGCTCGTACAAGAAACGCTTACAGCGAATGTCCCGTATGATATAAGGTTGGTGCTAGATGATACTCCTGTACGTCGCTTAACCGATAACGCGGAAATAGAGACGGGGTTTGCCGACGGTGGCTCGTCCGGCAATGAAACTAACACTCTGTTTAGAAGACAATTACAAGGGCAAAATGTCACTATTCACAATATATTGTCAGACGGTAATATGGGCGGTGCTGGTACGTCAAGAACTGAGTTCAGAATCAATGATAATAGCACAATAATTACCGCCTTGACTACGCGTGGCGGTTATACCAGAACCTATACAGTTAATCACGAAGATGCTATAGACGGAGTTGTCACAATACACGCGGGATACACACATAGAGGTATATCTGTTGTCGCTAATCTTGACTTCGGTACACAAATCTGCGGACAAACATTAACCGAGCGTGTAGTCGAAGTGACGAATCTGGGGAATACGGCGACAGGCCCGATTGACATTAAGGTGAGCGGTCATACGGGTGCGTTCCTTGTTGGTGGTGGAGATGTTGGTAATATAGCAACGGGCGGTAAAGAAACGTTCAATGTAAGGCCCGACCCGGCTAATGTTATTGTTTCTGAGCATGACAAGGATAAAACCTCAGACACCCCGAAACCGCTTAATGTCAGCATATAGGTTGGGAACGGGTTTACAGGAGCGCCTACAATACCCGCAAGTGTTACTGTGGTTCATAGCGACAGTATAGATACATGGAACTATCTCGGTAAAGATGAACACAAGCATTATAAAGCTTGCGATAGTTGCTACTACCATGTGGAGAATGATTGCGCGTATTCAGGATGGGGCATACACAATGCTGAGCATAAACGTACATGCTCAGTCTGTTCGGGGCTGGATAACCACGCGCCTAAATATGAGCTATGGGCATCGCAAACATGGACTCATGATGATTACTCATACCATCATAGGACGCTCGATTGTAGTCATTACGGCTGTACTATACATAAAGGCGAAACCGCAGAGCATTCATGGGGCGGTTGGGCCGATTATACGGACATACATCACAGACAAGAGTGTACAACACCAGGATGCGGAAGACCGCAAACTCAAGAGCATGCATGGGGCGCATGGGCGAATCTTAATGAAACACATCATAGCAGGAATTGTACAACTGTTGGCTGCGCCAGACCGCAAGAAGCGGAGCATGCATTCGGAGCATGGACCAACTTGGACGCGACTCAGCATAGAAGAACATGCTCAGTTTGTTTAGGGATTGACGACCAATATCACAACTGGGGTGAGCTAAGAGCAGGGAATCAAGAAGCACAAGCCCAATTTGTTTTTATTAGTTCAAACACAAGCGCAACTTTCATGCCTACGAATATCATTGGAACTACAAATCTCTTGGGCCAAACATATCGTAACAGACATCAAGAATATCACCGATGCGTTGAATGCAATGAGCGGAGCCAAGTCGTATCGAATATGCCACATGTGTATCCTCTGGAATGGAGTGCGTGGAGGATATCAGGTGGCGGGGGGGCGACTTGCAATAGAGACAAGCGGTGCTTAATTCCCGATTGCCGCTTTCTCCTGACGCAACAAAATGACCACAACTGGGGCGGTAACAGATGTACTCGATGCAATGCGCAAAGATAGTGCTCAGTTTGTTTAGCGATGGAAGACGAGGGGCATGATTGGACTGTTTCAGGGGCTAGAAGCCAAGAAGCAAATGCTCAATTCGCATTTTGGCATACAGACACAAGCGTCGATTTCTTTCCGGCAATTATAATTGGAGTTACGAATGAGTGGGGCCAAATCTATCGTAACAGGCACGAAGAGACCTATTTATGTAGCGGGTGCGGAGCACAAGGCCAAGCCGCATTAAATCAACCACATGTGTTTAGTGAATGGAATGATTGGAGGCCTTCCGGCACTCATCCTCCCGGCGCGAATTGCACGAGAGACTTGTGGTGTTTGACTCCCGGCTGCGTATTTCGTCTAACTCAACACAGACCCGGCTCCAGAGACCAAAGCCACGATTTCGTTGATGGTCGATGCACTAGATGTGGTCAGATTCAATAGTCTTCGACGAGGGGCTCAACGACAATCTGTTCGTCATCCCCATCACCTTCTGACCCTAAGAATATCAAGCCTTCAAGGATAGCGTTCTTGAGTTCTGCAAGCACATCTTCTTCCAACAAAAGCTCGCGCCCGCTAATAATGCACCCATATCAAAATCAATCATATCATTCTCAAGCGCATATTCAAGAATCATAAGGTCAAGCACATCAAGTTCGTCAATGCTATTGCCCATGCAGAGATGCAATATGATTTCACTTATCCTTGCAAGAATATCCTGCATTGGCTCTTCAGGCATCCTGTAATCTGTATTGACTTCATCGGGTTCGTTTTCATCCGCTCCAAATACTGAGTCAAGAATATCGTATTCTTCAATAGTATCAATAGCCATAGAAATTAGCATTGTTAACGCTGTGCGCTCGTACGAACAACCCGTTCTTGTACATTTATAATCTGTGTCAAATTCATGACCTCTTGCATTTTCGGGATTATGCAACCCACAAACACAATATTCAAACCTGATTTGACATATCTCGTCCGTTTGAACATGGAAGAACCAGTTCCCGAAAAAGTGTTCGTGTTCCATAGCGCGTGCCTTGTCGGATTCAGGGCAAGTTATACACTCTTGCCAATGTTGGGTATCGTTTCGTTGCCATATTCCGCTCCATGTATGGTTGCGAACTTCTATGGGCGCATTATATCTACAACTTGGAGTAGCGCATTCGCCCGCTCTTCTTTCCCCGCCCCCGTCGTTTAGCCACTCATTGTTGTTCCAATGATTGTTACAAAAACCGCAAAAGCTACACGCTAATCTTCCACTACCCAAATTAACAGTAAAGGTATGCGCACGCGTATCCCCAAATTGAACAAATGGGCATCTTGAACAAGTTCTTTTTTCCCTGCATCCATGTGCCCAGCCCGCCGCAGCCATTTCTCTAATTACGATAATATCGTGCCCCGTTGTGCAGGGTCTGGCATTATTGCATCTTACACACCTCCCGTCAACAAACGTATGACCACCCGGAAATACTTGAGTTAGGATATGACCACAACTACAAATCCAATCTCTAGCACAGACTTCCCCGCTTGCTCCGCCTGTGCGCCACGTTCGCCATACAACATACTCATGCTCTTCTGAGACTAAATTCGGATAACTGGGATTATTTCTTCCGCACAATTTGCATATATGCCTTGTATTATGGCGTGGGTTATCTGTCGGATGTGGAGGGATAAAATCATCACTTACATTAGTGCTGGAGAATTGTGATTGCGCAGCCCCAATCCGAAACGTCAGCTTTCCCGTCCAATCATGCGGCTTTATTGCCTCATAGCCGCAACCTGATGCGCAATTCCAGCGTTCGCAAATATCGTTTGTGCTGTTTTCGCTACCCCATGTTGCCCCCGTATGCGATGCCCCATAGCTCAAATCACAGACCGTACATATATTTATATGGTATTGAGCGGAGATTGTTACGCCATCCATTGTCGATGTTGTGATATGGTCTTCCCATAACTCCATTGTGCAGCTATAATGCAGGCAGCTACGCCCGTGCTGTAATAGAGTAGGCCATAAGTCATGGGTAGGGCTCCAGTTTGCGTCATGTATCTCATCTCTTAAACAAACTGAGCATTAGGGTCTAAGCGTATTGCATCGAACGCATCGGTTATTAGCGTTCCATGTGTGACTGTCGGGGATTTGTTGAGTTAGTCTAAAACCACAACCAATAATTAAACAAAAGTTATCTCTCACGCAAGACGTGGGATTACCCCCGCTCGGCCTCCAATTGCCCCATGACCCAAACTCATGCGGCCTATTAGAAACTATTTGGCTTTGCGCATTACATTCAGTACATATATGATATTCTTCGTGCCTGTTTCGATATGTCACGCCGGAAACAGTTGTCCCAACTATGCCGGGGTGGGGGTCGAAGCCTGCGCTTGTGTCTGAATTTAAAAATATAAATTGTCCGTGTTCCTGGTTTCTAGCCCTCAAGTCACCCCATGTGTGTTCATCATCGTGAATTCCTGAACAAACTGAGCAGATGCAGTGATTATATGACGATACCCGCCTTACCGATTAAAGTGTATTCCACATCCAACACCGGGTTTTGGATTAAGACTAAGGATATTACCGATATCGCCCATTACAGTATGCCCAGTGGAATTGCCGCCAACGCATATATTGGCTGCGTTAAAGACGCACCAGTAGTTGCCGGACGTAATCCTATTACATACACTGCACGACCATAAATGCGCTCTTCTAAAGGCATTATCTGAGCAAACGAAACCATCTGCTCTGTCGAAATTATGATTTTGATTCTCCTGCCTTGCACACCCCGCCGTAGTACATGTTCTTCTGTGTTGAGTTACATTTAAGGCGCTCCAACCACTCATAACATGGTCCTCGTTCTCGTATCTTAAACAAACTGAGCATGTGAGCAATAACGACTACGTCATCTCAGCAAAATGAGCAAGTGCTGTGTTGACGGCGACACAAATTCGCGCTTAACGCGCCACGTTACAACGAGTGCATCTGTTATTACCGCCCCAATTATGGCTTGCGTCTCTTGTAACACCAGGTGCTGAACCAAATGCTTGCGTAAAGTAAAATCCGCACCCGGGGATTATACAAGCCCTGTTTCTGACACATTGATTCCCTCCTCCACCAGATGGCCTCCATGCTTGCCATTCTGGTTCAAATACGTGTGGCCTATTTGTTATGACCTGACCACGCACACCACAGCCGTCACATAGAGCGTACTCTTCATGCCTATTATGATATGTTCTTCCGGTATTAGGATTTGTAGTCCCAATGATATTCGTGGGCATGAAATCTGTGCTTGTGTTTGTACTCCAAAGACCAAACTCAGTCATGTCTTGGTCTCTAGCCCTCAAGTCGCCCCATTCGTGCGCCTCATCATAAACTCCTGAACAAACTGAGCATGTGAGCAATAACGACTACGTCATCTCAGCAAAATGAGCATGTGAGCAATAACGACTACGTCATCTCAGCAAAATGAGTATTACAGCGAATACACCTGCCATTGATATTGAAAGTGTGAGAATTGGCATCATGCAAAGGATGTTCAACCATAGGCATAGCTTGTGTTTGCACTGCACCACAGCCGGGGATTACACACCATCTGTCTCTATTACACGCACGACGGTTAGCGGTACCTCCTACTCTCCACGCGCTCCACGACCCCATTATATGAGTTTCTGTAGTAGCAAGTCGCGACTCATTGCAATTGGTACATACATTCCACACCTCATGTCTATGCGTGTTTGCGACAGATGGATTAAACCCAACGCTTGTGTCTGCACTAGTCAAAATTTGAAACTGGTGCGCTCCTAATCTGATTGCTGTCGGTTCGCCCCACGCGTGCGCATCAACTTCCTGCCTTGCACAATCTGAGCAGATGTTATCGAACGGTATTTTATCTCCAAAAAGAGTTGCCGCATCCAATCCCGGGCTTTGGGTCTTGGTTAGGGAGGTCGGGGTTAATTGTGTTCCCGTTGTATTCGCCGCCAACACATATATTGCCTGCATTAAAAACACACCAGTAGTTGCCGGACGTAGCGATACTACATACAGTACAATGCCAACGATGCCATCTTCTATCACCCCACGTTGGCTCAACTCCAATAGCCGCTCTGTTCATATCATGGCTTTGATTCTCCTGCCTTGTACACCCCGCCGTAGTACATGTTCTTCTGTGCTGAGTTACATTTAAGGCGCTCCAACCACTCATAACATGGTCCTCGTTCTCGTATCTTAAACAAAGTGAGCAGATGCTATGGGGTTCGCTTACCAAGTTGGATGCATTTGTACTAGCTTGTAATTACAGCCAGGTGTTATGCAAAACCTATCTCTATGCATGGCCCACCCGTGGTTGGAGCGATACCACGGCCCCCACGTCGCCTCAAACACATGTGGTCTGCTGGAAACAATTTGCCCACGCGCTCCGCATCCGCTACATAAACGATATTCTTCGTGTCTGTTGTGAAATGTTTGTCCATTATGAGGGTCTACGGACCCGATGAGGCTTGACGGGAAGAAACTCGTGCTTGTGTCTGCGTCAAAAAAACCAAAGGCTGGCGTGTCTTGATTTCGAGCCCTCAGAGCGCCCCATATGTGCGCATCTGTTTCCTGCATTAAACAATCTGAGCACATGCTATGGGGAGCACCTTTTCCATGTCTAAGGCAATCTTTGAAATAAATTAAATCCGCACCCGGAAATTATGCAATGTCTGATTCTAAATTGCCCATCTATAGGAGACCATGACCATGAACCCCACGCTCCAAATACATGCGGTTGATTTGAAATTACTTGACCGCGTGCTCCGCATATATTACACAGACGGTATTCTTCGTGTATATTGCGATAAATAACGCCATTATGCGTATTCATAGTTCCTATGATGACCGGGTTAGGGTCAAAGGTTGCGCTTGTATTTGAATAAGTAAAACTAAACTGAATCCATCCTTCTTGGCTTCTAGCCCTCAACTCACCCCAGCTATGTTCTGCATCGTTAGTCCCTAAACAAACTGAGCAGATGCAGTTATTATATGACGATACCCGCCTTACCGATTAAAGTGTACTCCACATCCTACACCGGGTTTTGGATTCATGTTAGCAATACCACCTATTTGTCCAAAACCAGTGGGATTGCCGCCAACGCATATATTGGCTGCGTTAAAGACGCACCAGTAGTTGCCGGACGTAATCCTATTACATACACTGCACATCCAGAGATGAACTCTATGCACATCTTGACGAAAAGCATCTGCTCTGTCAAAATTATGATTTTGGTTTTCTTGCATTGTACACCCGACGCACGTTCTTCTGTGCTGAGTCGCATTTAAGACGCTCCAACCACTCATTACATGTTCCTCGTTCTCATACCTTAAACAATCTGAGCAGTAAGCAGTACAAACATCTATAATCCTGTCGAAAAAAGAGCACATAATTGCCACAATGTATTCTTTT
>Ga0123353_10012175_pt1 | contig 12200 bp, 10 predicted proteins | sample TergutLab28metaG_3_FD_92763 | JGI IMG/M metagenome (GOLD analysis project Ga0123353, IMG submission 92763) | Labiotermes labralis P3 segment gut microbial communities from Petit-Saut dam, French Guiana - Lab288 P3 | ecosystem: Host-associated > Arthropoda: Insects > Digestive system > Gut ... | reverse complement strand
GGCGGTATACAATGTCAGCGAGCGCAATCAGCGCAAGGCACGTGAGACCTCGTTTTCCTTCTATGAGACGGACGGCACTTTGGGCATTTTGGCTCCGGCGGATGTTATCGCCAAGGGGCGAGGTTCGCTGGTATACGCGCAGAAGTCGCTCGCCATCCATTTCCGAGGGCGCTTGGGCCGGGGCAGTGTCGATTACCCCTTCTTTCAAAACTATGCGACGCATACATTTTCATCGTTGGTACTGCGCAGCAGCGGACAGGATATCGAGGGCGCACGCATACGGGATGCGTATGCCTCCCGTGTGGTGCAGGGCATGCATTTGGACGCTGCCGCGACGCGCCCGGTAATTGTATACGTGAACGGCAACTATTACGGCATCTTTGATCTCGGCGAAGATCAAAACGCCGGGTGGTTGGAAGCGCACTATGGCGTGGAGTCTGATCATGTGGAGATTATCCGTCGCAATGTATCCCCGCTCCACGGAAACAGTAAAGATATGGAGCAACTGCGCAAATGGGTTGACAGAACCGATTTTACGGACGATGCAAATTTCGGCCAACTCGGTGCGCGTATGGATATAGAATACTTCACCGATTACATTATTGCGCAGACCTTTATGTGCAACACCGATATGAATAATATGAAGTATTGGCGCACGACGGACGGACAGCTGAAATGGCGACCTATATACTATGATCTGGATTATTGTTTTGCGGGTGACATAAACCGCAGCATATTGCCCGCCTATTTCAACATAGCCGGGGTTGTCGGTGTTGAAGGCAACCAAATCACCGATTTGAATTTATTTGTCGCTTTGCGTAAAAACGCCTCTTGGCGCACACATTGCGCGGAACGCTATGTGGAAGTGATCTGCACTTACTTCAGCACGGAACGTTTAACCGCTATTTTGGATGAGATGGCGGCGGAACTGCGTCCCGAGATGGCGCATCACTTGAAACGCTGGGGGCAGTCGCGCGGCATAGCCGGGTGGGAAAATGAAATTGCCAAGTTGCGCGAACGCGTCCGGGCGCGGCCCGAAATTGCGCTTCGGCAGATGCAGGAATATTTCGGAATTTCGGATACGCAGTTACAGGAATGGATGAAGAAGTATAGTAAATAGCATCCCGGCAGGGATACCCGCCCGCTACGGTGGCGACGCTGCAATGGCGCGTAAGTGTGAGCGTGCCGCCCAGCAACAGTGTCGCAAACAGCGCGGCGATCAGTACGCGCCAAAATAGGCTCTTCGCGGTTTGTTCCGGGTTTACGATCTTATGTTTCGGCATTCGACTTTCTCCTGTTCCCTATTCCCTGCGTATCATCCGTCCACGTGCCGCGCACACTACGCACAGGGAGGATTTTTCCTTGTTACATGATATTTTTCGCAAAATCGGATATTTGATACGCCGGAGCCAGCAACCGGGTAATGCGCACGAGGAAGCGCCGGACGAAAGGAAGCTTTTCGAGCGTTTGGAACTAAACAAAGAGCGGATACAGAGTTATTATGGAAATGATCTGGTATTGCGTGCATGCAACGTCGGTTCGCGGGCGGCCCTGCTCTGCTACATTGACGGGTTGGCGGATGAAAAGTTTATCGGTGACTTTGTACTTGTGCCGCTTCTGCGCCCCTGGCTACAGCAAGGCATGCGTCTGTCACATATAAAGGAGCATTTTTTGACGGCGGGCGATGTGAAGGAAACGGATGCCCTGCCCCTGCTGCTGGGCAGTCTGTCCGCCGGGGACTGCGCCTTGCTCTTGGACGGCGAAGCGGGGGCTCTGCTGATCAGCTCCAAGGGCTATGCGCGGCGCGGGGTCGAGGACTCCACGACGGAAATGACGGCCCGCGGCCCGCGCGAATCGTTTACGGAGAATATGCGCACCAATACCGCTCTGTTGCGGCGACGCGTAAAGAGCCCCGACCTGCTCTTCGACCTTTGCAGTGCCGGGCGCTATAGCAAAACGGATATCACCATCGCCTATATACGCGGCATTGCGCAGGAGGAGACGGTCGCTGAGGTCAAGCGGCGTCTGGCGAAAATCGATGTGGACGCGGTGCTGGAGAGCGGCTATGTGGAGCAATATGTGGAGGACGCGCCCTATTCGCTCTTTGCCACAGTGGGCAACAGCGAGCGGCCCGACGCCGTTGCCGCGCGGCTTTTGGAGGGGCGCATCGCCATTCTGGTGGACGGCACCCCCTTTGTGCTCACCGTACCCTGCTTCTTCATGGAGACTTTTCAGGGGGTGGAAGATTACTACGCCAGGCCCTTTTTCGCGACCTTTCTGCGCGTGCTGCGCTTTGCCGCCGCGATCGTTACCGTATTGCTGCCCGCCCTTTATTTGAGTTTCACCATTTTCCATCAAGAGATTATACCGACTAAGCTGCTCTTCTCCATGGTGGGCGCTAGCGCCAACATCCCCTTTCCCGAGTTGTTGGAGATGCTGCTGATGAGCTTCACATTTGAAGTGTTGCGCGAAGCGGGTAAGCGCTTGCCCCGCGCCGTGGGCCAAAGCATCTCCATCGTCGGCGCAATTATCGTGGGCGAGGCGGCGGTCAGTGCGGGGTTGGTCAGTGCGCCCATGGTTATCGTCGTCTCCTTCACGGCTGTATGCAGCTTTATGGTGCCTGCGCACAACGACGCGTTTACGCTGCTGCGATTTATCTTTATCGCCGCGGCGGGCTGGATGGGCGGCGTGGGCGTATTGTTATGCGCCCTCTGCCTGCTGGCGCATTTGGCAAGCTTGGAGAGCTTCGGGCAGCCCTATATGGCTCCGTTCTTCCCTCTGCGCAGGGGAGATTTGAAGGATTCGCTTGTGCGTGCGCCGCTGCATGATATGGTGGCGAGACCGACGGGGATGACGGGGAATCGGAGACGGGTGGGAGGTAATAAGTAAAAATGCAGAATGCAGAGAGGAAATGCAGAGGTTTTGTTGCGCTGTTGTTGGTGGGGCTGCTCTTTTTATTTGCCGCCTGCAACGGGAGTCGAGAGTTGTATGATTTGGGGATAGTGTTGGGAATCGGATTGGATCGGAGCGCGGAGGAGGGGGCGGTGGATATGACTTTGCAATTGGCTTCCGGGTTGCAGGGGGAACCGGGGGGCGGGATGGGTGGTTTGCAGTCGGGCGAAGCGTTTATCAACTATACCTTGCCTGGCGATGTGTCGCTCTCCCATTTTCGGCAGTTCAAATTGCGCATGCAGAAGGAGGTCTATCTGGCGCATAACGAATTGTTTGTGATAGGCGAGCCGCTTGCGCGGGCGGGGATTGGGCCTTATATCGATTTTTTTCTGCGCGATCCCGAGCTGCGTGTGAGTACCAATATACTTGTGGCGAAGGGCTCCGCGGCGGAGCTGTTGGCGGCGGAGGCTATGCTGTCGGAGTATCCTACGTTGTCGCTTTCACAACGGGAGGACAGTTATCCGCTCAGCGGCGCAACCAGTCGCTGCTCGCTCTTTGATTTTGTTTCGGCCATGGCGTCGGAATGCCGCTGTGCCACCGTGCCTATGGCGGAGCTGCAGGCGGGCGCGGATGGCGAGCCTATCTCCGTGTTCAACGGACTGGCCATCTTTCGCGGGGACACTATGATAGGCACATTGACGCAGGAAGAAGTGTCGGGATTGCTCTTTCTTACGGATGCGGTTCGAAACGGGGCTTTGCGTTTTTCTGTAGACGGAAGCGTTGTTGAAGTGGAATTGCAACGCAGTAAAACCAAGCTTTGCTATACCGTGCAGGAGGATGGTACGGCGGATATACTTGTCACGATTCGCTCGGGCGGACGGATTGTCTCGCGCGCGGGCGGTGCTGCGGAGCGGAATAGCATTATCCGGGCTGGTGAGACGCGGATGCAGGAGGAGATGCTGATGACGCTGCGTCGCGCGCAGGAGCTTCACGCGGATATCTTCGGCTTTGGGGATGCGATTGCAAAATGCGAGCCCGATTGGTGGGAAGTGCACGGCGGGAACTGGGAAGCGAATTTGCCGCGCCTGCGCTTTGCGTTCGATATAGTTTTGGAACCGGGGGAGTTATGAGGAATCAGAGCTTTACCCCTCGGCAATTGGGTGTCGCGCTGGCCGCGTTTATCTTTGCAGCGAACCGATTTTCAAGCTACTATACGGAAACACTGCGGCAGGACGCGTGGCTTTCCGTGCTGCTTGGACTGCTCTTCTTTGCGCCTATATTTTTGCTCTATGTTGCGCTGGCGCGCGAATTTCCGGGCAAGGGCTTGTTTCAGATCAATGAGATCGTCTTTGGCAAGGGAATCGGCAAGGGGATTACCGTACTGTATTTGTTTTTCTTTATCCTGATAAACAGTATGAATCAGCGCTATGTCGCCGACTTCACCGTCAATACGATACTGCCCGAAATGGCACTCGCGCCCCTTGTTTTTAGCATGGCCATTGTGTTTGCCTGGGTACTGCGCTGCGGACTGCGGGCTACGATGCGCATTGGCTGGTTCGTGTTATTGTTTGCAGCGGGCGCGTTGGTTTTGAGTTATGCGCTGCTTGCAAAGCAAATGCAGCCCGCGAATTTCATGCCCGCGTTTCGGCATGCGCCTGTGCGGTATCTGCAATCTGCACATACGAACGCCATCATTTCTCTGGGGGATATGCTCTGCTTCTTGCCATTGTTGCGCTATATGCAGCCCGGCAAGAAGGTGCTTCGCCCCGTAATCATAGGTATATTGAGCGGTGCGGCCTTGACCTTGCTCTGCGTCTGCCAGAACATCTTAGTGTTGGGAGTTCTGGAGCCCTACAGGCTCTACCCCGCCTATGACGTCGCGCGGCTTATACGCATCAGCGATGCCTTTTCGCGCATGGAGTTCCTGTTCACCATCCCCGCGCTGCTGCTCTTTACACTGCGCGTGCTCTTCCTGTTCTTTGCGATTGTGGAGGGTATGGGGCAACTCTTTGGCATAGAGGACAGACGTCCCCTGTTGCTGCCGACGGTTGGGCTTTGCGCGGCATTGACTTTCCTGGTTGTTTCGGGCAGTGGTGAGCTGAAAGCCTTTACGATGGGCGTGGCTCCCTTCTTCTCCGGTTTCTTTGTGCTGCTATTGCCGCTTTTGACGCTGACGGTCTTCCTTGTGCGCCGAAACAGGGTGCAGGAAGTAATAGGTAATAATGCAGAATGCAGAGAGGAAGTAAGTGCATGACAAGAATTATCTTGGTTTGTGGGTTTAGTGCAGTTTTAATACTGCCCTCTATTGTACGGCTGATAAAGCGTGGCAACAAAAAATCGGCGGTAGTGGTCGCTATGCTCGCATTGTTTGCGACAGCGGGGATGCTTCTTTACTTTTTGCATGTGCGCATTCCTTCCGTTTTATCGGTCATTTCGGCTTGGATGCGGCGTATTGGGTTGTATTATCCCAATTAGCGCAAATTTGCGTGCAATCTGCGCCCGTTTGTGGTATCCTCTTACAAACAATCGAGGGGCATATATATGCGCGAAACATTTAAGGATAAAAAACGCTTGGTCGTAAAAGTCGGCACATCCACGCTTACTCATGAGAACGGGCGGCTGCATCTGCGCCGCATGGAGCGGCTGGTGAAGGTGCTGGCCGACCTGCGCAATTCGGGGCGGGAGGTAATTTTGGTTTCCTCAGGCGCTATCAGCGTCGGCGCGCAGAAACTGGGCTTGACAGAGCACCCTCGCGAAACGCGGGCGCGGCAGGCCAGCGCGGGCGTAGGGCAGTGCGAACTGATGTTTATGTATGACAAGCTCTTTTCGGAATATAACCACGTCATCGGCCAACTGCTGCTGACTGCGGCGGATGTGCAGGATGGGCAGCGGCGCGAGAACCTCGAAAACACCTTTGCGCAGATGCTGGCCTATGGGGCTATCCCCATCGTCAACGAAAACGACAGCGTGGCCGTGGATGAATTGATCTTCGGCGACAACGATACGCTCTCCGCCATCGTCGCGGCGCTGGTGAAGGCAGATTTATTAATACTCCTGACCGATATAGACGGACTGTATACTCTCGACCCACATAGGGTTGCGAAAGATCCGCATAGAGATGCGCAGGCGCTTTTATTATCCGAGGTGCGCGAGATTACGCCCGAATTGCGCGAAGCGGCGGGCGGGCGCGGCAGCAGTCGCGGCACGGGCGGCATGATTACAAAATTGGATGCGGCGCAACTTGCCCGCAACGCAAATATCCCCACCGCTATCTGCAATGGGGAGGATCCGGAGAATATTTATCGGTTGTTGGACGGGGAAATTGTGGGGACGGTGTTTTTATAGAACAACGAAGGGGAGAAACCGCAATGTTACAAAAAAACCTGATAAGATGGACTTGTTTTTTGGTTTTAGCAAGCATGTTCTGCTGTTTTGCCGCGTGTGCCGATGCGGGCGCAGGAAAACCGGTTTCATCTGCAATTACCGCCCTGCCGGGCGGTGATTATGTTCCGGGCTTTTACTATTCCCCCGACCGGGCAAACAAGCAAGTGAGAATCGAAGGCGATGGATCTACTTCTTACCGCTTCGAGGGGTTGCAGCCGTATTTTGATGAGAACGGGTTCACCATGCTCCCGATGGTACACTTTGAAGTGTTCTTCTCGGGCCAAGTAAGTTATGAGATGGATGGCGGCAGAGTCACCATCACCAAAAATGTATTGGATGTAATCACCGTCGTCAGCGTTACGGCGGGCAGCAATATCCTGCTGCGGAACGGACAGGAGATTGTGATGGACACAATGCCCGTGCAGAAAGACGAAACCATATACATTCCGCTGGAATATGTCGGGGATGCCTTGGGCTATGGCGTATACTGGAATGAACGACAAGAATGCGTAAAGTTTTATCCGTATACCTCTGTTTTCGTCTTCATTTGGAATGAAAGCGAGGATAGCTTGGATGGAGGGCTGCGCTACGCCTATACAATCAGCGGGAATAAACCCGCGGATATGGCATTGGTCATGGCAAACCCCGCAGCGAGCTTTAGGGAAGTGTGCGCTGTGCTTAAAAAATTGTCGAAAGGGGCTTATATCTTAACCACTACGCTGTATCGGGCCAAGGGGCATCATGTTTCCTATGATGCATTGTATCGTGTCCTTGACTATATTTCCGATGCAGGGTTGAGAAGCAGTTGGACGGTTTATTGTCTCGATACCATCCCACCGATTATCAAGGATTTGCGCGACTTCACGAACTGGTGGTATTCGGAAGAGCTGTTCGCGTTGGAAGAAGAAGCGATTTATGACGTGGATAAGCAAATTTATCGTTTCTCATATTTCCCGGCCTTTACGAACCAAATGGTTATGCGAATTGAAGTTTGCGATGATGGCACGGCGGATATTTACTATAAGGTCAGCGATGGAGAAGCGGGTGTGTCAGGCGGAGGGATTGCGCGCTCGGAGCAGGCGAAACTGAGTGCCACAGAAACCGCCGCACTCCTTGCACTGTTGAAAGAGGTGGATTATTGGGAGCTGCCGGTTGAAACGGATCATTTGGGCTGCGACGGTTATATGTTCGTGATCGAAGGGGTTAAGGATGGCGTGTATCATATAGTCAATCGATGGGTACCTGAAGAACCGGAACCCGTGCATCGCTTGGAAGCATACTTTTGGGTCTTGATTAAAGAAAAATTTGCAGAATAAAACCCGACGCACCGGCGATGCATCGGGTATGTGTTTTGTTCTGCTTACCCTGCGTGTGCGGCTCTAATTCTCCACGTAGGCAACGATATCGCCCACGGTCTTCAGCTTGGAAAGTTCATCGTCGGAGATTTCGTTGCCGATCTCTTCTTCCAATGACATCACCAGCTCGACTATATCGAGTGAATCTGCATGAAGATCATCCACCAAACGGCTTTCGCGGGTGATCTCTTCTTCATTCAGGTTCAACTGCTGCGCAATCAGCGCGCGTACTTGTTCAAAGCTCATACTATACTCCTTTTGGTGGTCTGCATGCACAACAAACGGCGCTGCCCGTATATAGTATATGCTTATGGCATCTTTGTCAATCCCAAATCCGACAGGAAACGTGGATTTGGCGTATTTTTAGCGGCGTCATCAAAAAACTCTATACGCGCAGATCCAGGAATTCTTGCACCAACTGGTTGTGAACGAGCGCTTGACCACGCTTGCGTTGGCGGAGCTGGCGTCTATCATCGTCGAAGAGCTGATGGCGATGCCGACATGCCCATCAAAGACCAGTATATCGCCCGCTTTCACATCGCTCATATTCTTGATGCGGGTGAAGCGCGTGGTGCTTGCCCAGGCGCGGGAGGTCATATAGCTGACAGATACGCCCGCTTGGCGCAGGCACCAATAGACCAGGCCGGAGCAGTCGAAGGCATCGGGGCCCTTCGCGCCGCGCACATAGGGCATGCCGAGCCGACTTTCCGCCTTTTCAATCAGCAGCTTTACACCACTGGCGTTGCTGGGCTTGGGCGTGGCCGTCGGCTTGGGGGTTGTTGTACCCGGTCTGGCGGTCGTACCCGGCCTGGGCGTCGGCGTCTTTGCGTTGGGTCTGGGCGTTGGTGTTCTGGGAACATTGGCCGGCTTTGCGTTGGAGCTGTTCATCTTCTCAAAGGTCTTGCGCCCAACCTTACCGTCCTGCGTCAGATCGTTGCGCTTTTGGAATTCGCGCACCGCATTCTCCGTCACCTCGCCGTAGTATCCGGTCACGGCCGAAGAGGAGGTGATATAGCCCAATTTCTTCAAGCGCGTCTGCACCGCCTTCACATCGGAGCCGCTGTCGCCCACTGCCAATACCCAGCCCGCCGCGTTGCCGCTGAGCAGCAGATCGCGGGTTTGGGGGCCTATACAGCCATCGGCCTGCATATCGTTGGCACGCTGGAAGGCTTTGACCGCGCTCGTCGTGGCGTTGCCGTAACGCGTATCCGGCTTCTCCTTCAAAAAGCCCAGCTCGTACAGTTTGGTTTCAAAAGTCTTTACATCGTCGCCCTCGCTGCCCTTTTGCAGCACTTTGGAAACGGGGTCCTCATCGTAGAGTTTATCGAGGGTCTTGTTGCCGACCTTGCCGTCCGCATTCAGTTTGTTTTTCTTTTGAAATTCCAGCACGGCATTGTGCATGTCATCATCGAATACATCCTTTTTGGGCTTGCTGTTGATGTAGCCCAACTGATACAGGCGCTCCTTGGCGGCCAGCACATCGTCGCCCGTGTCGCCCTTCTGCATGACATAAATTTTTGCGTTATCGGAAAAGAGCCGATCATAAGTCTGGCTGCCCAAATGCCCATCCGCGCTGAGGTCGTTATGCTTCTGGAAGACCAGCACTGCGTGGCTCGTGATGGAGCCGAATTTGTCGGTGGGTTCATCGAAGTCCATGTAGCCCAATTCCATGAGCCGCTGCTGCACCGCAGGTACCACGGGATTGCTGTCGCCCTTTTTCAGCACAAAATCGATGCCGCTTGGCGCAGGTGCGGGCGTGGAATGATCCACGGGTTCCGGAAAATAGTCCGGATCCTCCAATGTCGCCGGGTCGATGGTAAACGGTGCGGGTGTATCGGCCGCAACCACATTATACGTGGGATCCACGCCCCTCCCGTTCGCAATCGCTACAATGATTACAATCAACACGACCAGCACGATACTGCCGAGCACAGAGATAACGGCCTTGCCGACGAGGTTTGCCTTGCGCCAAAGCCACAGGAAGTTGATCCACAGATTCTCGGCCCAAACGGCAATCCTGCGCGCCAGTGTCGCGACACCGCTGCCTATAGACCTGCCCATGCGCCCAAACATCGCCAGAATCTTGCCCAAACCGCTGCGTTTGTTCAATCTGTATTTCTTTTCGTTCGCCATGTTCTCCTCGCTTTATGATGAATGCATCTGTTTTACGTACTTATATTTTTACTGAATAACCATAATCAAAAAGGCGGCTCCTGTCAAGATGTGTGCCTGTCCCCGCGTTCGATTTTACGCATTTTGTGCAATTCCATAGTATTTTGTTTGAAATTCGTTTACAAAAAAGACATTTAGGGCTATAATTCTTTAAGATAGAATAGGGAAACCGAAGGGAGGATAATTGAATGAAAAAATTGCTTGTATACCTGCTTGTTGCCCTGCTGCTTTTCAGCGCGGCCGCTTGCACAAAGAAAGGAGGTCCTGATATGGAAAAGTATCGGGAAAAGGGACTGCCCATCGCAGTCATCACCATGGAGGACGGTTCCGTAATAGTCCTGGAGCTGTACCCCGACATCGCGCCGGAGAGCGTGAAGAATTTCATTGCGCTTGCGAACAGCGGTTTTTATGACGGATTGATTTACCATCGTGTCATCTATGACTTTATGATTCAGGGCGGCGACCCGGAGGGTACCGGCGGCGGCGGCCCCGGTTACAGCATCAAGGGCGAGTTCGCGGCCAACGGCGTGCAGAATGATATTTCGCATGTACGCGGCGTCATCAGCATGGCACGCGCACAGCCCTATGACAGCGCGGGCAGCCAGTTCTTTATCGTGCACAAAGCCAGCACCTTCCTCGACGGCAATTATGCGGCATTCGGGCGCGTGCTGGAGGGTTTGGATGTTGTGGACGCCATCGCTTCCGTCTCCACCGACCGCAATGACAGACCGCGCACGGAGCAGAAGATAAGGAGCATACGCGTGGAGACCTTCGGCGTCGATTACGGCGAGCCGGAGCAGTACCCGGATTATTAAGAATTAAAAAGGAGTCATCCCATGTCCAAAATCATTACCCTCGAAACCCGCGACCTCTCCGCCTGCGACGGCGGCTGCGGCGAATGCCAGACCTCCTGCCAGTCCGCCTGCAAGACCAGCTGCGGCGTGGCAAATCAGCCTTGCGAGAATAGCGAGGAATAAGCGCTGGCGAAGTTTATTTAGGATGTTACAGGGCGCAATATGATGCGCCGCCGATAAAGAAGTATGTATGCGGTGCAGCCGGTGAGGCTGCGCCGCTGAATCGTTTTTGATGGTAGAGATACCGTCATTTCTGTTGATTGCCGATTGACGATTATGCCGACTTGGTTAGCTGTTCCGGCTCTGTCGCTCGTTTCGCTTTCCGCTCCTTCAGATATGCAATCATCTCATCCGTACTCGGAACATCCAGTATGCCCACCGCGTTGTAGAAGATTTCTACTTTCTGCTTCCGTTTGCCCGTTGTGTAGTCCGGGGCATGAACCACAATTCTCTCAATGAAGTCGTGCAGGATGGTCGGGGTGAGGGATTCTATCTCTGTGTATTTGCGGACGATGGACAGAAAGCGCACAATGTTTGCGGCGGATTGCTTTTCCTCGGCAAGTTCGGCATCTAATTTTGCGGATTCCTGTTTCAGCGCGGCTTGCTCGGATTCGTAGCTTGCGGACATTTTCATGAAGCGTTCTTCCGAAATGCGGTTGGCTACAGAATCCTCGTAGATTCGCTGGAAGAGCAGGTCGAGTTCGGCGATGCGTTTGCGGTGCTGATCGAGGGTTTTGCGCTTGGCGGCGATTGCACGGGTCTGGTCTTCCGTGGACTTCTTGTTGACCACGCGGACGAACAGCGATTCGTACTGCTGCACATAGGCGAGAACCCGCTGCATATGCGTCAATACCAGATCATACACGGCCTTTTCGCGGATATAGTGCGCTGTGCAAGCTCCTTTGACGCTCCGATAATTTCCGCAAACAAAGTGGTCGTTCGTTGCTCTGCCTGTATTGCTTGTGCTGTAATACAGCTTCTTGCCGCAATCCGCACATTCCAACAGGCCGGAGAACAAACTGATCTTGCCTGTTTTCAAGCGCCGCTTCCGTCCTTTGCGGATTTCCTGCACCCGTTCCCATACCGCTATTTCAATAATCGCTTGGTGTGTGTCCTCAAAGATTTTCCATTGCGAGGGGTCGTTCATGACCTTGGTCTTGTTCTTGAAGGAGCGGACGCGGGTGCGGAAGTTGACGGTGTGACCGATATACTCCGTTCGGTCGAGAATGTCGGAGATCGTCCGGGGCGACCAGTTGCAGGGCGTTGGCGGGAGCGGGGCGGCGGTTGGGGTGCCGACACTCCGCCAATATTCGGCGGGAGTGGGAACTTGGCCTTGGGTCAGAATGGTGGCAATCTGCGATGTGTTCTTTCCGTCCATACACAAAGCGTAAATGCGCTTAACTACTTCGGCGGCGAACTCATCCACAATCCATTTCTTTTTGTCGTTCGGGTCTTTTTTGTATCCGAATGGCGGGTTGCCTGTGAGCGGGATGCCGGAGTTACCTTGTGCCTGCTTAACGGCTTTCACCTTTTGGCTGGTGTT
>Ga0123353_10012173_pt1 | contig 12201 bp, 11 predicted proteins | sample TergutLab28metaG_3_FD_92763 | JGI IMG/M metagenome (GOLD analysis project Ga0123353, IMG submission 92763) | Labiotermes labralis P3 segment gut microbial communities from Petit-Saut dam, French Guiana - Lab288 P3 | ecosystem: Host-associated > Arthropoda: Insects > Digestive system > Gut ... | reverse complement strand
GAATTGCCGGAAGAATATGCCGCTATCCGCGAGCGGGAAGGAACCGAACGGGCGGCGGCGGATTATATCGCGGGGATGACCGACCGGTACGCGGTGGAGATGTATAAGGAGCTGTATGTGCCGAAAAATTGGGGCGGGTAAAAATGCGGAATTCGGAATTATGGATGTTCAAAATCATACCATACCGCGATACATATAATTTTCAATTATCAATTATCAATTTTCAATTCGTGAGCCGGAGGTGAGCGCGTGCCTGTCCCCGACAGTTTTATACAGGATCTCGTCGCCCGCACCGAGGTTGAACCGTTGATTTCTTCTTATGTGCCGCTTAAACGCACCGGGCGGACGCTGACCGGGCTGTGTCCGTTTCATAACGAAAAAACGCCGTCCTTTGTGGTGTATACCGACACCAATTCATTTTATTGTTTCGGATGCGGGGTCGGCGGCGATGTCATCACCTTTGTCAAACGGATCGAAAACCTCGATTATCTCGACGCGCTGAAATTTCTCGCCGACCGGGCGGGGCTGCGGATGCCCCAGACCGATTTCGGGGTCCATGAAACGGCGTCCAAGATCCGGATGCGGACGCTGGAGCTCAACCGGGCCGCCGCCCGGCAGTTTCATGAATGGCTCTGGCAGCCGGTGGGGGAGCGGGCGCTGGCCTATTATCGCGGCAGGGGGTTTACCGACGGCACCATCCGGCATTTCGGGCTGGGCTGGGCCCCCGACAGCTTCGATATGCTGCGGGACGCGATGCGGGCGCAGGGGTTTCATGATGAGGAATTGGTCACCGCCTTCCTGTGCAAAAAAGGCCGGAACGACAGCCTGTACGATATCTTCCGGGGCCGGGTGATGTTCCCGATTATTGATGTAAGGGGCAGCGTTATCGCCGTCGCCGGCCGGGTATTGGACGATGCCAAGCCGAAATACATCAATCCCGCCGATACGCCGGTATATAATAAATCCGAAACCCTGTTCGCGCTGAATTTCGCCAAAAACGCCGTTAAAGACAAAAAGCAGCTGATCCTCTGCGAGGGATACACCGATGTGATCGCGCTGCATCAGGCCGGTTTCGGCAGCGCGGTGGCCTGCTGCGGCACCTCTTTTACCGACGGCCATGCCCGGCTAATGACCCGGTATGCCGACGAGGCGGTATTGGTTTTTGATGCCGACGCCGCCGGAGCCAAGGGAAACAGCCGCGCCATCAATACCCTGCGGCAGACCGGGATGAAGATCCGGGTGGTGCGTATCCCGGGCGGGCTGGATCCTGACGAATTTATCCGCGCGCAGGGAGCCGAGCGGTTCCGCAGGCTGATGAGCGAAGCCGCCAACGATATCGAATACGGGCTGATCGAGCTGGCCGAGCGGTATAACCTCACCACCCCCGACGGGCAGGTGAATTATCTGCGGGAGGCGGCGGCGCTGCTGGCGGCGCTGCCCGGCGCGGTGGAGCGGGACGTCTACGCCGGCAAGCTGGCCGGGGAGATGAACGTCTCCAAGCGCACTGTCCTCCAGCAGATGGAGGATATCCGCGGCAGGAAAAAACGGGGCGGCAGCAAAGCGTCCCAGACGGCCCAATTGATGAGACAGCGGAACGACCGGATCAAAGTAATCGACCGGGAAGCGGCCGGGCGGCCGGAAACGGCAGCCGAAGCCGCGCTGCTGGGGCTGCTGATGCATAATCAGGATTTTTTGCCGGAGATCCGGCAAATTCTGCCGCCGGACCGGATGGCGGAGGGGTTTCACCGCCGGCTGTATGAGGATCTGCTCCGGCGGCAGGAGGACAGCCGCCCGATTGAACCGTCATTTCTGGCGGCGGAATATACCGACGACGAAATGGCGTATATCATCCGCATACAGCAGCAAGCGCGGAACCGGGCGGGCAGATGGGAAGACGCCCGCGCCTGTGCCGCCGTGATCGAGCGAGAGCACAGCCTGTCCGGCCTGCGCAGCGCCGCCGACCTGTCGGACGAGGAGATCCGGAAGATGCTGGATGTGATGCGGGAAGCGAAGAAGTAAGGAAATAGTGGATAGTGAAATAGTGGATAGTGGATAGACCCCTATTCCCTGACCCATAAATCCTAAATTATTTCAGGAGGAACAAAAGCATGGACGAAAAAATGAACCGGGATGATTTTATTATCCTGCCGGCGGAGCCGATTGTCGACGCATTGGCCGGCGTGGGACTGACCGTGGACCCGGATCTGTTTCCGAGCCCGGAGGACGCGGTTGAGGTGTTGGATTCTTATCTGACCGATGGTGAGGTGTCGGATCTTGATCAGGATGAGGATTTGCTGATCCTGAAAAAGGATAAAAAGCTGCAGATCAACGATCTGCTTGAGATCGGCCGGGCCAAAGGCAAGCTGACCACCCAGGAGATTCTGGATGTGCTGGAGGATCTGGATTTTGACCCGGAACAGATGGACAAGCTCTATGAATCCTTTGAAAACCAAAACATCGAGATCGTCGACGATTTTGAAAACGCGTCGCTGGCGGATCTGGATTTAGTGCTGGATGTGGCCGATTCGGAGGAGCATGAGACCGCCGCCGGCGCCGACGCCATTGTCATCGACGACCCGGTCAAGGTCTACCTCAAAGAGATCGGGCGGGTGCCGCTGCTGTCGCCGGAGGAGGAGATCGATCTGGCCATGCGGATCCTCGAGGGGGACGATTACGCCAAAAAGCGGCTGTCGGAGGCTAACCTGCGGTTGGTGGTCAGCATCGCCAAGCGGTATGTGGGCCGCGGCATGCAGTTTCTGGATCTGATCCAGGAGGGCAACCTGGGGTTGATAAAAGCGGTCGAAAAATTTGATTATACCAAGGGGTTCAAATTCTCCACCTACGCCACCTGGTGGATCCGGCAGGCGATCACCCGCGCCATTGCCGACCAGGCGCGGACGATCCGTATCCCGGTACATATGGTGGAGACCATAAACAAGGTCAAAAAAATCAGCAGCCAGCTGCTGCACAAAAACGGCCATGAGCCCTCCGCCGACGAGATCGCGCTGGAGATGGAGATGCCGGTGGATAAGGTCCGGGAGATCATGCGGGTGGCCCAGGAGCCGGTATCCTTAGAGACGCCGATCGGCGAGGAGGAGGACAGCCATCTCGGCGATTTCATCCCGGACGACGAAGCGCCGGCGCCGGCCGACGCGGCGTCGCATACGCTGCTCAAGGAACAGTTAGGCGAGGTGCTGGGCACCCTCACCTCCCGGGAGGAGAAGGTGCTGCGGCTGCGGTTCGGGCTGGAGGACGGCCGTCCGCGGACGCTGGAAGAAGTGGGCAAGGAATTCGACGTCACCCGGGAACGCATTCGCCAGATCGAAGCCAAAGCGCTGCGCAAGCTGCGGCATCCCAGCCGGAGCAAGAAGCTGAAGGACTTTTTGGATTGACAAATATAAAGAAAACAGGCTGATCCCTCAGCCTGTTTTTGTGTCTACCAGCCCGTGCATCCGCGCGTTGAATGCTTCGTATTCTTTGGTTTCCTCCCGCTGCGCCTTGATACGCATTTGATCAATACGCGCAATATTTTGGTTCACGATGGTCAGCAGTTGTTTATCAATCTGATTGTTTTTCGCCATGCCGTCCAGAATACCGAGCGCGTCCTCCTTACGCATACCCGCGCGGTACGGCCGGTTTTCCATCAGCGCCGTCAGAATATCCGCGATGGCGATGATCCGCGACAGTTCGGGCAGTCCCGTCTCCCGGATATGGAACGGATACCCCGCGCCGTCCAACTTTTCATGGTGAAACGCCGCCCACTCGACGATCTGTTCCAAGCCGTTTATTTTATTCAAGATGGAATAGGTAAAATAGGCATGTTTTTTGATGGTGCTGTATTCCTCATTGGTCAGACGGCCGTTTTTTTCCAGAATGTCGTTGGGTATGGCGATTTTCCCGATATCGTGCAAAAGCCCCGCGATCTTGACTAACTGACATTCCTTTTTTGAGTAATTGCAGATGGCTGCCAGCTCGGCGGCGACCGCGGCGACGCCGCTGGAGTGCGACGCGGTAAACCGGCTCTTGAAGTCGATGAGATGCGAAGTGACCCGTGCGAAGCTCTCCAGCGTCTCTAAATCAACGATCTCCCGGATATGCTCAATCCGGTCCGGCAGGATCATCTCAAGCGAGGGATTGCACATCTCGATCCAAAAATATTCCTTTTGGCACAAATCCCTCAGAGTGCCGGTCACCTCGGGGTGGAGGGAATCCGGGAGCGCCGCAAGCTGCTCGGTGATTGCCGGGGCCTGTTCCAGAATATCCTTCCCGCTGCCGGTCAGGCTGACTAATTTCCCCGCCTGCTGAATGATAAAGCTCCCGAGCGGCATGACAAAATTGAAACGGGTATGATTGGCGTGATGGTGCCGGATAATGGTAGAGGCTTTGGTGAAAATTTTCAGTTTGCGCAGCAGCTCATACCCAATCTCCGCGTGCATATCCCCATTGATATCAACAGCGGCGACGGTGTCGGCTTTGCTTTGATTCAAAAACATAAAATCGCCGATATCGTGTAAAATGGCCGCCAAAAAAATGTTTTTCAGATCATCGTCCGGCAGCCGTATCTCCTGCGCGATCTTACAGGAAATATACGCGACCTGCTTGTGATGCTTATGCAGTTCGGGCGACATCAGATCAACGACCTCCAGCAGGGCAAAGGCGAAGTCCAAAATGGAAATTTCGATTTGTGTAAACATACAGCATCACTTCCTTTATATATTTATGCCAACCATTGTAAAAGATATGATCGAAATTGTCAATACTATGCCGGCAAATGTGAAATGCATATACAATACCATAAAATACTCAGTGACTATTAGACACGGAAAAGGATAAAAGGTTTCGGCAGCAGATAGCCTGTTGGCGTGCGATTTTCACTGAATTCTAAAATATTTTAATTTTTTACAAAATTCGTCATGTTTTTATGGTTGAAGATTACGCCGGAGTTTGGTATACTATATTGTAAACGACTGGGGGTGAGACAGTGGGCTACCTGATGGTGGTGGACGGGTTGGACGGCAGCGGGAAATCCACTCAGCTGGAACAGCTGTCCGAACGGCTTAAAAACACTGATCGCCCGTTCCGCCGTATCTCCTTTCCGGATTACGACAGCCCTTCCTCCGCGCTGGTGCGGATGTATCTGCGGGGGGATTTCGGCGGCGCGCCGGGGGAGGTCAACGCTTACGCCTCCTCCTCCTTCTATGCCGTCGACCGTTTCGCCAGCTATAAGACCGGCTGGGAGCGGGATTACCGGGCGGGCGCGCTGATCCTCGCCGCCCGCTATACCACCTCCAACGCCATCCACCAGATGCCCAAGCTGCCGAAGGATCAATGGGACGGCTATCTGCGCTGGATGGAACACTATGAATATGACCTGCTGGGGCTGCCGCGGCCGGATTTGACGGTATTTTTGGATATGCCCCCCGAGGTCGCCGAGCAGTTGATACTTGCGCGGTATCAGGGAGATCCGGCAAAAAAAGATATCCACGAACGGGACGCCGCCTATCTGCGCAGCTGCCGCGAAGCCGCCCTCCATGCCGCGGAACGCCTGAACTGGATAGTGATCAAATGCGCCGAAAATAACCGCCCCCTCCCGCCGGAACAGATCACCGAACAGATATTTGCAATTTGCAATTTGCAATTTTCAACTTATGATAAGGGGTCCTTTTAGTTGCTTCTCACCCGTACTGATTTCCACCAGCCCACCCTTGACGACGCGGAGCCGGCGATGCCGGCGATGCGGCGGGACCACCACCGGTTCTGCGACTTTTCCTTTGTCAACTCATTGATCTGGCGCAGCCATTTCCATACCGTTCTGGCCATACAGGACGAATTTGTGTTCTTGAAATTCGGCCGCGATAACCCCGCGTGGGTATATCCGCTGGGCGGCGGCTTGGAGCGGGGAATGGCACTGCTGTTTGACATGGCAGAGGCGGAGAAATGGCAAATGGCCGCGCCGGAGAAGCTGCGGATTTTTGGCTGGGATAAGGCCGGTATGGCGTGGCTGGAAAACCGCTGGCCCGGGAGGTTTACCTTCACAACCAACCCCGCCGATTGGGATTATCTCTACCGCACCGCCGATCTGGCCGGATTGCCGGGGAAAAAGTATCACCAGAAACGCAACCATATTGCCGCGTTCACCCGCGCCCATTCCTGGGAATATGAGACGCTGGAGGACGGGAATCTCGACGAGGTGCTGGAGATGGCCGATCTGTGGTGGCGGAGCCGGAACGCTACGGAGCCGGAAAACGCGGATACGGTTTCGGATGCGTCCGCGTCATTGACGGCGGAAAATACCGGGATCCATGAGGTGCTGGAACACCGCCGGGTATTGGGGGTCGAGGGCGGCGTTATCCGGTGCGGCGGACGGGTGGCGGCGTTCACCTTCGGCTCCCCGCCCACCGCCGACACGTTTGATATCCATGTGGAAAAGGCGCTGCCGGAATTCGCCGGCGCCTACACCGTGATCAACCGGGAATTTGCCGCCAACGAGCTGCTGGGCCGCTTTGACTATATCAACCGCGAAAACGATATGGGCCTGGAGGGGCTGAGAAAAGCGAAACACAGCTATCATCCGGCGGAGGTGTTGGAAAAATATATCGCTATTGAATCCTAACCGCACAAACGCCGGATTATTTATTAGCGCTGTTATATGTAGATGCTGGGCGTTTGTTATTGACGCCGCCGCGTCAGAAATCAGACCATCACACCCGTGTAATTATTATCCGAGGAGAGCATCATGACCGTCCGTTATGCCGCGCCCGCCGATCTCCCGGCGATCCGTACGATTTGGCTGGCCTCCTTCCCCGGCGATACCCCGCAGGCGGTGGAGCATTTCTTAGCCCATGTTTTTGGCGGCGAAAATTGCATGCTGGCGGTCGTTGACGGCCAGCCGGTGTCGATGACCTTTATCCTTCCCGCGTTTTACCATGACGGCGGCAATAAGCGCCGTTTACAGTATATCTACGCCGCCGCCACCCTGCCGGAATACCGGGGACGCGGCATTTTCGGGGCGCTGCTGCGGCAAACGCTGCGGTTGGGCGAAAATGCGGGGTTGGACGGCTCGTATCTGCGCCCGGCGACGCCAAAATTAGTGGAATATTACGCGAAATTCGGCTATACCCGGTATTTCGGTGTCATAGAAGAATGGTATACCGCACAGGCTGTGTCCGCTTCCGCCGTGCAGGCAATTGCCGCGAAGGATTACGCGGCGGAGCGGGAACGGCTGCTGGCCGCCCACTGTCCGGTCCCGTATGTATCCTTTTCCGAACCGGTGACCGGCTACGCGGCGTCCACCGGGACCGTGTTAAGCAATGGAACCCACGCGGCGCTGGCCGAACCGGCGGATGACGGTATGGCAACCATACGGGAGCTATGCGGCCCCGCCGCGGGACGGGAAACCTTTTTGGATGGCGTCTGCCGCCATACCGGCGCAAAAAAGCTGAAGGTATTCCGCTATGCCGAACCGGGTGAAACGGCGGTTTTCAACGGTATGCTATACCCGTTCAAAGACTGGCCGCCCGCAGCAAACCCGTTGCCGTACATGGGTCTGACTCTCGAATAATTAAGCATTAAGCATCAAGCATTAAGAATTGGAGTTCGTTATGGTTTACGTATTTCTCGCTCCCGGATTTGAGGAGATAGAGGCGCTGGCGCCGGTGGATATTCTGCGCCGGGCCGGTGTGGCCGTGCAAACCGTCGGGATCGGCGGCAAAACCGTCACCGGGTCCCACGGTATCACGGTACAGGCGGATATCGCCGAGGACGAGGCCGTATCCGGCGGGATAGAGATGATCGTGCTGCCGGGCGGGATGCCGGGTACGGTGAATCTCGAAGCCTCCGGAACGGTGCAGCGGTTTTTGACCGCTGCCGTGGGAAATCAGCTGCCGGTGGCCGCTATCTGCGCCGCGCCGTCGATCCTCGCCCATCGCGGGCTGTTAGACGGTTGCCGCGCCGCGTGCGCGCCGTCGGTCCGCGGGGAAATGGCCGCCGCGGTGTTGACGGGGGAGCCGGTGGCGGAGGACGGGTTATATATCACCGCGGCCGGCGCCGGCGTCAGCATAGAATTCGGGCTGCGGCTGGTTGCGCGGTTGGTTTCACAGCAGCGGGCGGACGAATTGCGGACGGCGATGCAATGCCGCCCGGTATCATGATGCCGGATGTTATCAAGCCGGCGGCCGCTGTAAAATCAGCCGCCGCTGTAAAACTGGCTGACGCTGTCAGGGCAGCTGATGTTATCAGGCCAGAGGATATCCGGCCGGTTAAAGCCGGACTGCGTGAAAAGTATAAGATCCTCCGGCGGGCGATGCCGCGGCCGGAAAAGGAGCGGTTGGACAGCGTCATCGCCGGCAGAATGCTCTCCCTCTGGCAGTATACCCGGTGTAAAACGCTGTTCACGTATTGTGCCGCCGCTATCGAGGTGGATACCGACAGCATCATCCTCCGGGCGCTGGCCGACGGCAAAAAAGTGGCGGTTCCCCGTTGTGTGCCCGGGACCCGGGAGATCGAATTTTACTATATCGAATCGCTGGAGGAGCTGTCGGTCGGTTCCTTCGGGATAAGGGAACCGCTGCCGGAGCCGCGGCGGGCGGTCACCAATTTCCGGCAGGGCTTGTGTATTGTACCCGCTTTGTGTTATGATTGGCATGGATACCGGTTGGGATACGGCAAGGGCTACTATGACCGGTTCCTCTCGGATTTCGGCGGATACACCGCCGGTATCTGCTATCATTCCTGCCTTGTCAGAAGGCTGCCCCACGGCCGATATGACCGGCCGGTACAGCTGTTGGTCACTGAGAAAATAATCAAGCCGATTTAGAGTTTAGAGCTTAGACCACTGACCCCTGACACTATTACATCGAAAGGGTGGACCGAATCTATGTCGGATATGTTGGAGGATTTGTTGGAGGAATACCGTAAACGCAAAGAAATAGAGAGCGGGGCCGGAGAGCCTGCGGGTGCTGACAATCGCGCCTTTCCACAAACGGCGGAGGCAGACGCTGTGCCCGCCCGGGAAGCGTTTAGAGTGGATCCTCTGACGGCTGCCCGGGTGGAGGAGGAACGCCGCCGGAAGGTATCTTCTTTTCAGGTGAATTTGGATATTGACGGGCAGTTCAGCGATCCGCCGGAACCGCCGGTGCCGGCCGCCGCGCCCGACAGAACCGTCACGGACAGACCCGCGGCGGATAGACCTGCTTTTGTCTTGAATCCTTTCTGGGAGGATGAACAGCCGGATTCGATCCCGGGCAGCCCGGCGGACCGCCGGTGGACCGGAGCGGGTGAAGCGGATTATCCGCCGGAGGATACTGTCCCGCCGGCAGAGGAGGACGTCCTCATACCTGAAGACGGGGAAGAAGAACCGAAACGTGTCAGATTCCGGCGGCGGAAAAAGAGAGATCCCCGGGCGAAAACGGCATGGGGCTGTTTTCGCGGGATGCTGTATGCCGTGATCGTGCTGGGCGCTTCGCTGACATTGGCGATTGTACTCATTCTGGCCGGCATTGATATGACCGGCCTGAACAAATCGGATATGAAAGCGGAGGTCATCATCCCCAAAGGCGCTGCGGTCGGCGAGATTGCCCAGCGGCTGGAAAAAGCGGGACTGATCGACTATCCGATATTCTTCTCTCTGTATGCCAAATTTAAAAAAGCCGATTATATGCCGGGGACCTATACCGAGCTGTCGCCGGATATGGGATACAGCACGCTGATTGAAAAGCTGCGGCAGGGGGTACCGCGGGAAACCGTCCGGGTCACCATCCCCGAGGGGTATACGGTCAACGAGATCGCCGATCTGTTGAATAGAAACGAGGTCTGCACGCCGGATGTATTCTATCAGGCGCTGCAGGAAGGGGATTATTCGGAATATGCCTTTGTCAACCAGATTCAGTCCGGCGATGAAAAAGCCAAGCGCACCTTTGCGCTGGAGGGATATTTGTTCCCGAACACCTATGAATTTTATACCCAAAGCAGCGGGGAGACGGTGATCCGCAAGCTGCTCGACGGGTTCGGCGATAAATTTGATACCAAGATGCGGGCCCGGGTCAAAGCCAGCGGTATGACGATCGACGACGTGATCATCCTCGCCTCCATCGTGGAAAAAGAGGCCGGATATGATGAGGATTATATCGGCGAATGGGATAAAGTCGGCCGGGTATTGTTGAACAGATTGGCTCCCGACAGTAAATATCCGAAGCTGGAATGCGATTCCACCTACACCTATTTTACCTTTGAACCGGAAGAGCCGGATAATCCCGGTGATCCCAAAAGACCGAAAAAATTGGATCTCTCAAGAATTCCGGATACGATTACGGTGGACGATTACAACACGTATAATTTTGAGGGGCTGCCGCCCGGGGCTATCTGCAATCCGGGATTGGACGCCATCAACGGCGTGTTGTCCCCCTCTGAGGACAGTGCGTTCAAAAAGTATTATTTCTTTGTTTCATACGCTGAAACCGGAGAGGAGAGTACTGTCATAAGAACGAAATATTTTGAGACGTTTAAAGAGCATGACGATTTCTGCCGGGCGAAAGGGATCGGCATTTACAGAAAATAGACTTCCCGATGATGTATCCCGATGATGTATAGTAATAAGGATGTGGATCCATGCGGTTTTTGCGCGAAAAAAAACGTCCGAAATGGCATATTTGGCTGATCGTGGGCCTGCTGTCGGCGGCCGCGCTGGCTGTCGGCGGGTTTTGGGCATGGCGGCAGCCCCTCCCGGAACCGGCGCCTCCTTCTTCGGTGATGCCGACCGACCCGCCGGTAACCGAGGCCCGTACCGTCCGGGTCACCATTCCGGAGGGCAAGCGGTTGGATGAAATCGCGGCGTTGATGGAGACCAATCGGGTTTGCTCCGCCGCAGAATTCTACCGGGCGGAAGAGGAAGGGGATTTTTCCGGATATGCATTTATCCGCGAAATGCCGGATATGCCCGGCCGCGGTTTTCGGTTAGAGGGCTATTTATTTCCCGACACCTATGAATTTTATATCAACTGTTCGGGCGAATCGGCGATCGAACGATTTTTGGATAATTTTTCGACAAAAATCGCGTTATTGCGCGAAGCGATAGCAGAACGCGGCGGCACGGTCGATGAAACGGTGGTGATGGCTTCGGTTATCCAGCGGGAAGTCGGCATCGCCGCGGATATGCGGAAGGTGAGCCGGGTGCTGTATAACCGGCTGGAGAATCCGGCGGAATTCCCTCAAATTCAATGTGACGCCACCGGCGATTATGTACGCAAAGTCAATGCCGCAGGACAAATCACCATCCGGCATGAGGATTATAATACCTATCAATGCAGGGGCCGGCCGGCCGGCCCGATCAGCAGCCCGGGATTGGAAGCGCTGACGGCGGCGGTTTATCCGTCAGAGGAGGAAACCGTGCGGGATTGCTTTTTCTTCGCCACCGACATTGCTACCGGCATTACATATTTCACCAAAACCTATGCCGAGCATGTGGCAGTCTGCGAACAATACCAAATCGGCATTCACGCGAATTAAACACACGTGAATTAAGCGGTTGACAAAACAGCGTAAATCTTTTATAATAGTCCGGCGCCGTAAAAAACCGCGGTATATTTGGAAGCGTATCGAAGTGGTCATAACGGGCCTGACTCGAAATCAGGTAGCCTTCACGGGCTCGTGGGTTCGAATCCCACCGCTTCCGCTGAAAAAGCCTGTAATTGCAACGGTTACAGGCTTTTTATTGTTCTTTGTTTTGTTGCCCGGATTTCTTAAAAAGACATAAAAAAGAGCGCAATCTTATAAAAAGATATACGCTCTCACTGGTATATATCTGCGAATATTTTAACATATCGCTGGCGGCGTTTTTTGACGAAGGAACGGACAACCCGGTGAAGGTAAAAGAACTGCTGGCGGAAGCCAAAGGGCTGGACGGCGATTCGCTGGATTTGTTGATCGGCACGGCAAAGAAGATGAAAAGCAGTAAGCGGTAAAGGATATATTTCGGAAACGGAGGGTGCGCCAGTTCGGTGCGTGTAATATAGTTGGGTGGAAGTCCCGACCCGGTAAGGTGGTAGCGCACAGCCGGTACCGAGTCCTTGGAGCCGAAGCCGCGAGGTGAGGTTTAAGCGTAGGACAGGGAGTGCGAGAGCCGCAATGGGAAACCGTGAAGCGATTCAGCCCCGTAAGTTATAAAGAGCGGAAGCCGATGTGTTCCTCCACACAGCAGGCAGCAAG
>Ga0123353_10012171_pt1 | contig 12201 bp, 14 predicted proteins | sample TergutLab28metaG_3_FD_92763 | JGI IMG/M metagenome (GOLD analysis project Ga0123353, IMG submission 92763) | Labiotermes labralis P3 segment gut microbial communities from Petit-Saut dam, French Guiana - Lab288 P3 | ecosystem: Host-associated > Arthropoda: Insects > Digestive system > Gut ... | reverse complement strand
TTCCGCACAGTCTTCAGGAAAGGCAAGGAGCCAGAAATCAAGGAGTTGCCAAACCGCCTGCTCCCAGCCTAGCGGATAACCCCCCTCTTCCTCCGCAGTCTCTGCTAAATATTTCGCATACTGCTGCTGCCAATCTTCAATATTGTTCGGCACAAACGACCAATAACCACTACAGCTTGAATGGACTTCGTGTAAGTAAGCCTCGAAGACAGATTGATGCTCCATTACCTGCCGTCGGATTTCCCCTAAGTCGGACAAGGAGAGGCTGATTGTGAACTCCGCCTGGTCGCACGCAAAATTGTACTCTTTGGGCGACCACACCCCTGTCAGTTCTGCTTCGATCTTAATGGTCTTGCTCCGATTCTTCAGTAACGCTTCAAAGGCGTTAAACCACGCTTGCACGAAAAGATGACGCAATATTTTCTGCCCGTCTATCTCCAAATAGCCCGGTTCGAAGGCATTAGGATGATCCTTTGGCAAATCGACCCGTCTGATCTTATCGAAAATAAAGCGGGGCAGTAGCGGCATATTGTGCGTCTCTACCCTGCGCAACACCTCATCACCCAGCGCAGCATACTGTTCGTTTTCCCAGTTCTCCATCTCCGATATTTCCTCCTGGCGACTGTAGCCATCAGGAGGATCAAGAGAGAAAAGGTTGGATCTCATTTCTAATCTTATCATTTTGTTCACGATTTTGCCCCCTTAAGTTGTTTGCACTTCTTACTTTGCGACTTTTTGCTATTTTTGGAACGAACCCAATAGCCAGTGTAGTCGCCTTTGTATTTCTCCATGACAAAGCCCGCGTGCAGCATAGCGTCGCAGAACACGTCATAGAACTCCAGTTCGGCATCTGGCGTTAACTTCCAGTACCCCTGGTCTTCCCCCTTTTGGTATATGCCGTTATCATCCTGATCGTACCAGTCGATAATCCCGTTCTCATCAGCATTTGTATGCTCGCTCAAATAGTAGGCATACGTCTCCGCAAGATACGTAGGCAGCATATCACCACCGCCTGCTCTCGAACAGTAGTAGGGATGGTGGTTAATGAGAAAAATCCACCCATCTGTGTAACCGATATTCTCGTCCGGCACCTCAACGATCATGATCTGATCCGCCCCATACGAGAAGGAGCAGATACACTGCCCCGCATCGTTGTTCCAATTGTGTTCCATAAAATTTTTCCTTTCCGGTTCCTTTCGTGTTAGTAATTTTCGCGCAATTGTCGGAGCGAAACCAAGACGTTGTAGCACTCACCGCATAAATCTTCATACAGATTCTGGTAGGTCGGATCGCCATCACCCTCTTCGACGCGCATCAACAGGTCGTTGAACTTATCCCCCAGCGTGTTCATGACCACCATTGCGCTACGGACATCCCCTTTGGTTATCCCAACTTTCTTTAAGTCTTTTGTAATACTCAAGTTACGTCTCCTTAGTTATTCCTCTCAGGCTGCGGGAACCGCTGGTCTTGTACCGGCGGCGGAGCAGCCCATTAAAATTGTTGTTGCTTGTTGTAATATTTTTAACTTCTTCGGCGTTATTTCGGCTATCCTGTTGCCGTTAATGTCCCGAACGTCAAAAGCCCCCTTTTGCCGTCTTGCGAAGACAAAACCAATTTTTCCTTTGCACTCGACCATATCAAATAATTGGAAGCCATGTACGTATTTATCCGCATTATTCCTTTTACGGACTCCGCCTTTGCCAATGGTGCATTTGTGGATTTGCCTATTGTGTTTTCTGACAAATTTCACAAAATAAGGCGCTGTCAAAACAACGGGCACGGTACCATCAATACAGCGGGCATCATTGACATGGTTCTTTTCTAATCCAGCCTGCTGCCGATAGAATTTCGTAATGTATCCGAAGGTCTCCTCGACATGCGGATACATTTCCTTAAGTTCTCGGAGCAAGGTCGGCCGCATCACTGTCATCTGTGTAGCATCCCGGAAGGATTTGCCCCGTTTCTGTTTCAACTTAGCGGTTCCTTGATGCAATTTATCATGACAATCCAAACAAAGTGTAACCAAATTATTCGGTGCATCGCCACCTGTCTTGCGGCTCTCAATATGGTGGACGTGTAATTTCACCTTTGATTTACCGCAGATCTGGCATTTATGCCCATCCCGCGCCAGGACGTATTCCTTGACATTCTGGTAGCCTAATTGATCACCGCACTGATAATCGATGCCGGATATTTCAGGGTTCTGGATTTTATGGATATCGAATTGTGCTGTTTCCACGATAATTTTGCCAATTGGCAATATCCTATGGAGTTTTGCAATAATCCTTTTATGTGCCTCTACTTTCCATCTGACCGATGGGGCGAGCCAGCCCTCTGGCTTCTTACGATTTTGCCATCGTGCTTGGCGGTACCGTGTTTTCCTGAATCGTCTTGCCCGCCTCATCGCTGCTCTATCCGAGAGCAATCCTGTAATATCTGTCCGCAACTGTACAGTTGCTGCAAATAATTCTTTTTCTCCTGTGATTACTGAAATTCCCACGCCCTGGCTTCCTGCGTCGACTTTACAGGTACATTCCTGTACCTCCTCGGCTGTAGCGTAGCACAACCGAATCGTGAATGGGGCGGTGGAAACCACTTTAGCCCGCCCATCACGCAACGCCCTCCGTACCCAGCCGTTCCTAGCGGTGGGCATAAGGGGTGATCCGGTTTTGCTTAAAACATAAACTAGCATAAAACTGTAAATCAGGGTTGCCCCTGTAAATTGCCCTTCGATAATGTTATGGGTAGGTTTTGTATATTTACAGCACTGTTCGTTTCCAAACTGTTTAACTGCAAATCGTAGTGGTCAGGACTAGGGCTACTATCCTGACGTACCTATTTTTTCTACCCTAACGTAGTACCCGGTTGCCCGTGGTACTTAATCTATTCAACAATCCGCCGGGCTAGTCCCGGTGGTTATTGAATAACAAATCCTTCCTTCTTAATCAATTTATTCAACCCGCCGAGATCGAAACTACCTTGGTGCGCCATCTTGCCATTCACATAACAGGCAACATAGAATGAGCCCACCCCGGGGTACCACTGGACACAGACGGTATCATCACCATGCTTCTTGCTTTTGTATGTGCCGTTGTACGACGCATAATCCAGTTTGGTATCGTCTTCTTTCGGGGACCCTACACACGTTCTCACAAATGACTCCACTTCTTGGTACGGAAACGAGCCCTCTGATGTGTCGATCTTTCCCAGCGGCAACATCTCCGTCTTAAACCTATGGCAGAGATCCTCGACCTGCCCCTCCGTAACTTCTTTATCCGCCACAAAATAAAGTGTATTCTCGACTGTTTCATGAAGAAGCCCTTCAAATAGTTCCCATTCCCGCTTAGACCAGTCGTCTTCGTCCAGAATCGGGTATTCTTCAAGCTCCGCCATAAGCTTTGCAAATACTGCATAGGCCTTGGTTGGTGTTTTGCCGTTAGAGCAAAATACTTTGATCGCTAATCCGTCCATACACCCACAGCAAAAGTGACGGTCACATATTTCGATAACCGTAGGGTACTTGCCGGAGGTGTACTTTTGTAATGCTTTTTCGATGACCGCCCGATTCGAGGCAGCCAAACAGGTTCGACCCGGACCCCCGGCCTGACCGAAATAATAAACCCCCCAAAATTCTGGGTTTTTCTGACTCTGCAAGGTAGGATTACTGTAATACCGCTCGCTAAGCCAGTTACCTGCGAATTCGTTTGCTCGCATAAAATTTTCTCCTGATTATTTTTCCCACTCCCCGGCTTTGCGGTCCATATCTAAGCAGGGCTCCAAGTACCGCTTAACCCAATCGTAATCATCGAGCATTTTAACGGAATGCTCGACCAATATTTCCAATTGTCCCTTGACATTTAATATCAAGGTCGAATCTTCAACCTCGCCGAAATCTTCGCCTAGTGCAGCGTGGATGAATTCAGATATTACCAGATTCAGATTCGTAATATACGACCTTCTGCCCGTTTCCTGACAGATGGCTTCGATTTCAAACCTGCCCTCAATGTCATCTTCATCATCTGCAAACAGATTGATGTCGTAATGGTCAAAAGACCATGTGCGTTCGTAGTTCATGCGACCCCCCTTTCAATAAAAGTGCGTGTTGTTGTTTCTGTGTTAATATCCGCTTCTTGGACGAAGGTGTAGTCTCCAAGATGGTCGAACAGACCATTATCCTCAACGGCAGATCCATAAAAGCCATAACAGCTATCGATTATCTCCCCTACCTCACCTGATTCCCCTATTTCATAGATCTTATAGTCGAACACGTTACCAGTGATATAGTGATTGAAGACGTCTACCTCGGTTTCGAGCCGTTTCTCTGCCTCCTCTCGCCAGTTTTCCTCTGTGAGCGGCAAGGGATTACCAGCATCATCCCTTGTACCAAATTCCTTGAAAGCCTTCTCCTTGCTGACAAAGATCCAGCCTACCTGCCCGCTATCGAACGGGCAATTATAAGGATAGGAACGATCACCACAACTCATAGTGATACCACTATGGTCATACAACCATAAAGGAAGTATTGCATATTTCTCATTGATTAAACCGAATACTTCTTTTTTACTCCAATCCTCTGGATTATCATAAGGTTCTGTTTCATCGTGTTCGTCCCACCAGATTGTTTCAGCGTCCTCTCTGTCATTGGCGGACAATCCCGTTGCTAATGTAAGCAATAGGTCTGTACCCTCAGAGAACTCGTGCTTGTCTCCCAAATCGTATCGTCTGTGCCAGCAGCACATCGTACCAACATTGTCCCAATCGCGCGGCGACATTGCGTCCTCATCCATCACGATGGACAGTAAAAATTCTTTGCCGGCCTTGTCTGCGATGATGTAATTATCGCCGTGGCTAATATATTTAGGTGTGGTCATCATTTCCCCCCTTTCAAATCTGGATTTTGTTCGGAATTAAGCAAGTTCAATAATATCTGCGAAAATTGGTGATTATCCTTTCTTTTGCGAACCCGAATACTATCACCCTCTACATACAACCGATTGTCTTTTGAGAATAACGCGATATAAAAGTCAGGTAAACGGTCCACGAAGACGATGTAAGCATCGACACTATGCCCATCCGAGACACATGGCCTATCGCTCCATTTATCATCCGTGCCTTGACAAGAGAACTTCGTAATCAACCCTCTGCTACTAAGTAAAGCCACTGCATCTTTTATTCGAGCGTCTATCTCATCGGTGTCGTTCCTCGCGACAATTGCATGTTTGACATTGTACTGTTCTCTGTACGAACTATCATTACAAAACTTTTTAATAAAATTAAAGTAATGGTTTTCGCTGAACTTACGTACAAGAAATAATCGCACATAATTTTCAACAGGTTCGCCTTGAATAACAATATTACAAGAATAGCATCCTTCTTCATTTTCTTCGTAAAAATCGTCAGAATACGCGAACAAGTTAAAAGTAACTTTACGTCCATCCCGAAGTTTACGCGTAGTTTGTTCGTCGACCATTAAGCCCATAATTTTCTCCTTTCGTAAAAAAATCCCGCCCCTCTGTTACGAAGGACGGGATTTTGACATTAACTAATTCCAAGTTCAAATAAACATGAGCTTGAGTACAGCCCAGCCGCCACCAATTACACACGCCAACAAAATGTAAAGTCTCAAAAAATCAAAAAACGAAAGTTGCATAGTTACACACACAAAAAAAGGAGTAATTCTCTTCACCTGTATATAACGCAAAAAATGCAAGAATTTAGATTTCCAGTGAAATTCCCCCCATTTCTGCGTTATATTCCTATGGAGGGTGCCCTAGCCCCCTCTTGCCTAAGCCGGGCAAATCCGGCATAATGAACGAAAGAAAGGAGAGAAATTATGACTGCCTATTATGTGATGTGGGCAATTATTTGCCTTGGGATAGTCGGCATTTGTGGTTTTGGACTTAGGAGAGGTTATTCGTGGATTAAGGTGTACGTAGACGAGCGGACCTTCCTCGCCGAAGCCAAGAAAAAATACAACGCCGTACAGAAATGGAGGGAAGAATCAGGTAGCAAGGAGCGGTTCAAAGATAAATATCTATACGAGGAATATTGGGCTCAATTGCCAGAAAATCATCCTTTGCGTCTCCAACGTAAACGTATGACAGAACAAGGTGTGATAGAAATGGCAGATCCAGACCCAGCATTTGTACAAATGCACCGAGACGGCTGGTATTATCCGCCACTATTTCGATAGTAATCCTCGCCCACATCGTGGGCTTTTTTAACGAGCAAAACCAAAAAACCGGGCGAGACCCTGCCACAAGGACGAGGCAGATGGTTGCGCCGCCGATTGCGCCGCTGCCTGTGCCGCCAATATCCTTTGTTCCCGTCTCTCCCGAAGTCTCTTCAGCATAGCCTGTAATAACTCTCGATTATCCCGAAAATAGTCCGATAGATTAAAAGAATGATTCACTCCTACTTCCTTCAACAAAGTCGCCGCGTCCCTTTGCGGATTACCTGTCGCATTGAAAACATAATTTTCAGGTACTCGTGTCTTCGTATAGTTGCCCCCATAACGATCGTAGAGATTCTTCAGATACTGACGATCTACCGTCACCTGCCCCCCATTGGGAGTCCCTGTATCCCGTTTCTTAAAAATAGACGTAAGCCAGTTGAGCACAGACGTTTTTTTACCGTTAGACAACTGAATAGGTTTTTGTAATCGGGATAAAACATCTGCTGGGTTCGCAGTGGCGTTTGTGCCGACCGCATCTGCCCACGCTTCAAAACGAGGTACCAGTTGATCAGTCACTGTGTCCGTATGAGCCACCCCCTTATTCCATATGTCCGTGCCAAGCCCACGTTGAAAAAAGTGTTGCATCCGCATAATGTCGTCCCGACTACGTACTACAGGGTCTAACCCATGTCCCGCCGCCTCGTGCCAAACAGCAGAAGTGTTCTCGATCGGACGTGGCACACTTCCCGACACCCTGGGATTTGGGGATATCCGCACCTTTGCTGGCGTGTAGCCATACAAACTAGACTGTTGCACGCCGTGTAGCGAGGGATCCGAAACAGATGGAAAACCCGACCTGTGAATGTTCGGATTAGTGTGCTTCCCGTGGTCCAAAGCACGCTGACTCGTCAATCGACGGATATATTGACGTACCCGGTCAAAATCAATCTTTGTCGGGAGGCTGTCTGACGGCAATGAATGAATCCTATCCGCAAACTGCTGTTGATTCAGCCTAAAACGAGGCAATAACGACTCTGTTGATGCTTGATTCGCCCGGTCATACATGTCCTTCCATCGGTCGTAGCCTTTCACTGTATGCGCTAGAGACCTATTCTCGCTCTTGTTCAAGCTTATATTCAGCTGTCTATCAATATTCTTAATCTGTGATGCATTCTGTACCGGTGCTTTCTGCAACGCCTTCGCCGCGCGGAGTAACCTCGTCACCCCCGCTTCTTTCACTTTTTTTTTAGCCTCAGCTTCCTTCATGACCGCATCGGCTACGGTCTGGACACATTTGTCCAGCAGTCCAATCGCGGTCCCATCCAAAATGGGCAGTACGTAATCGGCCAATTTAGTATGCTCACCGAAACATGCCGTCAATGTCGGTCGTGCCGGGTAGCCCTTCCTTACCTTCTCTGCTGCGGCAAGGAAAAAGGGAACAAAGGGCTTGGCATTTTCGACTGTTTCCATTATTCCTGCGGCTTTTTCCATTTCGGCGGCCAGGTACAGATGCGAGTTAAGAACCATGTCAGGCACCGGTTCTCTATCCGTCGATGCCTGTTTCTGGAATTGTTCCGAACCGTGCAGGGCAATCCGTATAGCCTCACAGGCAGTCATCCTCTGTTCTGGGAACGAAGACATCTTTTCCGCCTGTTGCTGCATCAATTTTGCCTGGGCGGCTCCTGTACCAAAATCTGGATCCATATATTTATTGTTGGAATGAAGGTAAGGATTATATTCCCTCCCATACAACCGGTATATCTGTGCCATCAGATTGTGGTACCACTGCGGTCGGTCATAGCCCGGTGTACCGACTAATCCGGCAGTCCCCCTTCCGAAATGACCCAGGACATCAAAAAGAGGACGAAAGCCATCCCGCATTTCCCGCATGAATCCTTTGCCCTCGTCAATAACCCCCTTACCCGTATCCGAAATATCTTTGAGATCCGATAGGGCATTACTCACTCTTCCGGTATTGTAAAGAGATAACCCGCCCGCGGTTATCGCCCCACCCGCAGTCGTAAGGGGCAAGGCATTCCGTTTAGCGTAGTTCAACCCTCCTTTAAGAGCGGTGCTCTTCGCATCTGCCCCCTTTTCAAAAGAACTGGGCAATAGGGTTGCTGACTTCGTAACTGGGGACAATCCTTTACTGAGTAAACTCATCATAGGCCATGTATTGTTGTTGGTTTTACCCGGCATTGTTTTCAGCATCTTCCATTTCTGCTTATTCATCAAACCCTGTATTGCTGTATCACCGGTTGGCTTCGCCTCCTCCTGGGGCGGCACCCCATGCTGGGCACGGTACCGATCATAGGCTTCCTGGAGCAACGAATTAGAAGACGGCAAATTTAATGCGGGCATGAGATTATTGTAGCAAAAGAGGGTCGTTCGGGCGGGTGTAACCCGCCCGTGAGGACGCAATGTTAGCGGCGATGATTATGGAATCCACACACTAGCAATGCCTCCTGCAACGACCACCACCAGAATTTGGCGGCTAATCCCGCCAAAGCAAGTAACCCGTTCATAAGTACCTCGGCTACTAAGAGATTACTGCCTTACCGTCTGCGAACTAATGGAACGCTCCTTCGTTCCTATCGGGGAATACCCCGGCACAGCAGATCAGGTCAAGCAGATTGTTTTGGAAAGAAAGGCAGTTGAGACAAGGACAGAGGATTTTATTCCCTCTTGCCGACAATGCCGATGTTCGGTATCATGGGCATGACCTTTACCCTTGCCGTGATATGAGAAAAATCATCGTTGGTTCTGGATTGATCGTTTCCGGCATAGCCCAAACAGCCGAATCAATGGCATCCGTGATCGGGTCTGTTCCCACTGCCACGGTGATGCCGACCGGAAAATGGCAGAGTAAAACCGACGCTTGTGCTCGGATTGCCCAGTTAAAAGCGAAATTTTGTCCCCGCAAAGTCAGGATTGGTGATTTTTTTGACGATTTTTCGGTCCTACAGCGCGATATGCTGGTTCTTGGTGAGGATATGAAAAAGGCAGAAAGGAAATTGACTCGTGACCGTCGATCTGTCGAGGAGCCTCCCGGTGCAATTCGGTGATCACTTTTTACAGAAATCGTGTTTTTTATTCTCCTGTCGAAGCCTCGCACAAGCATCCGCCGTTATAAACCTTCCTTGCTGCAAAGAGATGTTTCCACAGGAATACTGCGATACGATATTACGCACCAATCCTCTACGCGCTAATTTGCACTCTTCTTTGCTGACCGGTTTTGGCATCCCCCTACAAACCCACTCTTTTAGGTTAAACATCGTGACGCTCCTACGTTGCCTGCATCGTCCCACAAATCTATTACACGTATCACCGTTTCACGACTTCGCCGCCAAAAATGCCCCAACGGAGCCATAGCTCTGATCGTAATTCTTGGCTTTTTCGAAAAGCCGGTTCAATGTTGTTGTTGGATGATCCATCCCGCCGAGTATGACATAGCAGAACAGGTCAGGGTGCTTTTCCCGTTCCTGCGTCGCCCATTCCGTCGGGATATAGATTCCACGGTGGAGTGTGCTATTCGGGCGCATAATGCTATTCAATTCCTGGAACGCCGGTGCAATATCTTCCATGCTCAGATTAGCCCCCACCCGCGGATTGATAACCATAAGGCATCCCGCGGCAGTAGCAGTTTTGGTATTGCACTTTGCAAATAACGACCGCTCCAAATTACTCGCCATTACATCGCCGATGGCGTATTTGTCGTTCAACTGGGTCACCCTGAACGCTGAAAACAGCAATCGCCCCCTGCTGATGATGTCATTAAGGTCGTTGCCGTCAAATGCCCCGTGGTCACTGGGCTTGTTGGCGTACATATTGAACATGTGGAAGGTCCGGGCAATCCACGTATTGATGGGCGTCCAACCGTCTGCTAACTTCGCCCGTATGATGGAGCCAACCTGGGCGTTGTCAATGATAATCATGGGAACGCCCTGATTGACGATTTCACCATACGCCAGTAGTGCATTGAAACACTGCCGCGGTCCGTCGATGTTCGGGTCAGGCAGGGTAACGATAACAATAATATCCCGGGCGGGATTACCGCCACGATCCTTGATGATATCCTTAGCGATCTGAACAACGCTAGGACCGCCGCCGGAACCAGTACCGCCACCAAGTCCAAGGCACACAACGATCTTTTCAAAATCTTCCCCAAATTCCCGTAACATTCCATTACGGATTTGGGTCGCCTTTGCTTCCACACAGGATTTACCGACAGCAGGGTCTTTCCCTGCCCCCTGTTTCCCGATAGGGAGTTTTGCGATTTGCTCCGCAATGGAAGCAAGGTCGGTCTGCGCCGTATTTACCTGGAATACACGGCGATAGCCAATACGATGGAAAGCAGCGGCAACCTGATTACCGCACTGACCTACGCCAATGATGCCCATCTTAAAGGCAGGCTCATACTTGAAATTATCGGTAATGACCTTTGCGGTCGCCGTGTTACTGGTGTCATCGGCTTCAATAAAGCCGTCAAAATCAAAATCGGACATAGGTATAGGGGAGTGAGGGTGAAGGGGGAAGGGTCTCGATAAAGCCATCGGTCAGGCAGGCACAGATACTATCATGGAACAGGGCACCTTTCGACTGACAATACTCGTCCCATTCGGAATCGGACATTGGATGATCCATGTCTCCTAGTTCGTGCATGAGGAAAGTATCTTCATCTTGTCTCAGCATGATGACTGCCTCTTCGGCATAAATATTTGCCAAATCGTAGGCACAGGGGACATCTTTCTCTGCGTAAAATTTCGCTGCCCACTCTACATAATCGTCAATGAGGTAGGCCTCACGACAAAATTCGTCTCCTGATAGTTGTTCTGCGGTGTAGTAATCCTCTAGGGATGCCGCTAATTCTCGTAGCCAATCTTTTAATGAAATTCTTACAAAGCTCATAGGTTTTACGCCCCCATTACTGTACGTCGTACAGAAATGGGGGTTGATTTTATCTGAAAAAGTTGCGAATCGCCCGCCATAACGTTGGTTGCGGGCGTGGTTTGTACCTAGAAGTGGACTGTTCGTTCGAAACGGTCGGACGGACAGGCGCTGGTTCCAATGAGGGTCTTGCACGGAATGTCCAGAAATTTCCAGAGACACCGACCCCGGCAAATACGGTGGAGCGGGACAGAAGGAATGCGCGATGCGGCGCACTACGTTTCCAACCATTGAATGCTCTTTCGCCTAAGTCACTGCCTCTGTAAATATTTTCATAGCCTGCCCCGTGTCCCCATCTACCGGTACGGCGCATAGTATCTGACCAATCCCGGCTGGCTGTTGCCAGCTCCCGGCTCCAGATCAGCGCAGGCAGTCCATTGGAAGCACGGAATTCATTTATAAGTTGGAAACATTCCGCCTCTTCGCCAAAAGGTGCTTCCTCAATCAGTTGCAGACATTCTACCTCGTCGATGGGCAGCTCATCTGCCATGACGTTCAGGCCGGACATCCACAAAAGGCAACAGAATAGTGTTGCCGTGATGACCTTGGTTGCTTTGAAAAGTACACGTTTTTCATTGGTTTCGTCTTCTTTCACAGTAAATGTTACTCCTTTCTCATCAAGCTCTTCGCTGATAGTTTGTTGAAATTCTTTCTTAATTGGCACGGTTTTACCCTCCACAATTCTCGCAATTGTGTTCTGGATGACATTGGCAATATTCACGTAAGCCTCCTTTCTTTGATGGAAACATAGACAAAAATGGTGAGCGATGCAAAAAATCAGATCACGGACAAGACAAAGATCGTATTCGACGGGGTCGACCCATCGGATTCATCAGTGTAGGTGATTCCCTCTGCTGTTAGTGCGGCCCTAATCTCACCCCGGCGGCTTCCGTCAGCATAGATGAAACCACGGGCATTGAACTGACCAACGACTTTCTGTGCAAACGTTGCCTCGAAGAAGATTCTATTGGGGTTCGCTCTATCGGGAATTTCGTCATAACGGAGCCTCCGTAATTCAATCACAAGCGCCGTATCGGATGATTTAACGGGCACTATTTTGCCTGCCGCTATTCTCTCTT
>Ga0123353_10012170_pt1 | contig 12202 bp, 7 predicted proteins | sample TergutLab28metaG_3_FD_92763 | JGI IMG/M metagenome (GOLD analysis project Ga0123353, IMG submission 92763) | Labiotermes labralis P3 segment gut microbial communities from Petit-Saut dam, French Guiana - Lab288 P3 | ecosystem: Host-associated > Arthropoda: Insects > Digestive system > Gut ... | reverse complement strand
TCAAGCACCAACAAGAGCTGTGAACAAAGGGTTTGTGTTGTATGTGTTCCAGGTTGGTTTGTTAGATGAGTTGTTATGGTTATGGTGATGTGTTACTTGCACCCTTACCAAACTTCCACAAGAGTCGGTGCAGGGTTTTGTACATGGTCGTTAAGGATGTAATAGGTCGATAGTTTCTGACTTCCTTGCTGTCTTCTGATTTTGGTATCAAAAAAGTTATTCCTGTGGTCAGCCAGTCAGGTGCCTTTTCCGGTTCCTCTATAATTGCATTGAAGTTTTTTGTACTAGGCCTGTGAGAAGCTGGAAAATCTTTAGGACAGTAATTTTGTATTTGATCATTTCCAGGAATTTCCAATTGTGAGCTTTAGACAAATATGAAGTACTTTCCGTAATCTGTATAGGCATCCAATCCATATGACTAACTTTCCTTTTCAGTTCCCTTCTTATCCATTCTGCTCTTTCATTATGCTGTGTTTCTTCTTCCCATAGTGACTTTCAGTAAGTCTCTGCTTCTGCCATAGAGGTAGGTTCTCTGGCCTCTATATTCATTATGCCCAGGTTTCTGTAAAATTTTTTGTTTCTTCTTTGAACATCTTATTCTCTCTATACTGGGTTTCCCTTTTTTCATACCTTCTAATTCTTTGGGCTTTTGCTTGCACTTTCTGCTTCAGTGTTTCTGTCAGCTGTGCAACTTCCCTAGCTTTTGTCACTCTATATTTTTTAAAAATCTTCCTCTTCTTCCTGTTAAGCTTTACATTATCAGACCCTGTTCTAGTTTCAGCTATTATTGATAACACTTTTCTCCAGCTGCTTATCTATTTCTGCATTTTTATTTTCCAGAACTTTACATTTCTTCTATTTTTGCTTCTTTTGCTGGGCTCATTCAGTGTTTGTGTCATGATCGTGGCTGCAGCCAATATCGGGCTGTTTATATATGTTATGTCCATTTCATCTTCATCTAAAAGTTCTTCAGTCACTCCATTTATTTCTTTGTGAAGCTTTATCAATTTGCTGTTTGTTTTAGATTTGGCAGCTTCTCCCTTTCAGACATTTGTATGTGCCTCACCTTATGCCACATTATTTGAAGGTCTTCCTTTAGCTTTCCTAACTGTGTGCTGCTCTCCTATAGCAATTGGGTGTTTGTTAATTCTCTACTTTACCGAAGCCAGTTTCGTTATTTTCTTCGTCTCTCTTCAGGTGCTCTGTAACATTTGTATCCATTTTGTCGCCATTCACTCCGTTTGTATAATCTTCTGTGTCATCCCCTATTGTAAGTCTAATATTTTCTTTTATCTCATCAATTTCAACAGCCGTTATTCTTTTAGCTTTTAGGATGTAGTTCTTATGGTTTAACATTGTTATTATTATTATTATTATTAACTGTGTTGGTGGTGGTAGTAGTAGCAGTAGTAGTAGTAGTAGTAGTAGTAGTAGTAGTAATAGTTGCTGTTGTTATTGCTGCTAAGAAGTGTACTAAGCAGGCGAGGTTTCCTATTAAATAACAAGTCACTACAGGGTCAAATTTAGCTCATTTATTCCACTGAAGGGCCAGTATTTCTCATCACAGTCACCAAACACTTTGTCACATTTGTCCCATCCTGTCACGAGTTTAGGAATTCTATCGCAGTAGAAATCGGGCTGTTAGTTTCGCGATACTTCACGCACGAACAGAGCATTTCCCGTAGTACCCCATTTTATATTTATATTTATTTATTCAGTTTTACTTATTTTTGTGCCACAAAGTCTCTTTATTTTTAATTTATTTAGGTTTTATTTTTTACAGATATTTGTAAATAGAAACATTTACTTATGCGTTATTTGATTTTATACAATAAATGTCTATTTCGTATCATATCGTTTTCACACCGCCGTAAAATTAAAATCAAAACCCAACGTCAGCTCACTTTAAAAGGACCTCCAGAATTTCAATATTGGTGAATTGGTAAATTGAGCGGCAAGTTTTTCTTCGCATCATACCGTCAGAATTTATATAAGTCCTAAAGAGTTGCAGGATTGAAGTTGTGTTCTTTGACAGTTTAAGGGAGAGAGAATTTTTTTTCTCCCGCATGTTCTTGATGAACCGTAACTTTGTTGTTAGAGATCAAACTTACAGATGTTCCCATCACTGACTTACGGAAAGTATGCTAAAGATATTCACTGTTAACAGATATAGAGAAGTAATGCCTTGCCAGTAATATGACACAAGTTTCCAGTCTTCATACAGTAGATGGTAATGTACGAGTAGTTCTGTAATTCAAATGACCACCAAGGCAGCTGACCTTTCCGTGCACACAGAAGCTTACACTTGACTTACGGCGACCCAAAACATGTTGCATACCATCAACGTGCGGAATATGAGACGGAACTTTGACGTCTTATATTCGGGTAGAATTTACTGACTTTCGCAGAAACCTGCTGTCCTAGTTGCATGGAGGAAAGTAGCGTGATTTTCCTCAGGGTATAATTTAAAGACGGCTTACGGCTTTTATCCCCAGACACGTGTGCCTCACCAAAACAGGTCGTAAAAAACGCCTTTGTTTCATGCAAAGTGCACCCTTTGGGCGTCACCTACAGAAAACCATTCAACTAAATAAATTCTCCTTCCTCAAAGAACACATTTCCACTTGCAGCACAGGTCTTTAGTCTGAAGTCCTCGGCCTATTCGGAAAAGCTGTTAGCCTATTTACAGTCCCAGTTATAGTTACGAGGTTTCCGTATCACAAGACCAGCGAAAGTCGACACCTCCTGTAGTTACATGTTGCCCTGTGCTTAGTTTGGTTGGTGTCATAGAACACTAATTTTCATGGTCACTGTTGTGAAAACCCCTAATCTCACAACTTAATATCATTTTTACGTGAAATTATTTCCAGCCTGCTTTCTATTGAAGCAACATTTTGTTATAATTTTTGTCCAACTTGGCAGTCAGAAGTAATTTGCATGTTTTGATTAAAGCGTCTAATTTTCTGTGTTTCACCAGAGGCTATTTGCATTCTGTCAAAGCGGAGTTAATTTCAGGCGCCAGTGTACGTTATTTATCATCTTTCAGTCAGATTTTAACTGTTAAACAAACTAACTGTGGATTAATTAACTTGACACTGCATGAGGAGTGTGCTTGCTTGCCTCGTGATATCTACAGATGCTGTACTAATTCTCCCAGCTGTTAAATTAGTGGTAATAGCTCCATGCTGTTAATAGCGATTTGCGTACATCACAGATTTCACAACGGTCTGGAAACTAGACAACCAAGCGCACTCAGTCTTATTTCTCGTAATTTCAAAAGGAACGCAATTCAGAACACAGAGCCTCTAAAGTTAACTTCATCTGAGACTAATCGTTAGTTATGTATGTGTATTCTAATTAAAAGTTCGTCAAATTCAATTGACGAATAAGAATGCTGTAATTGCTCAAAATACAGAGATATTCGAAACCTTTATAGAAAAATGAGCCAAGAACCTACCTGTCTCTGTAGTGTACGGAATCTTATTACCCAAACTGTGTTCTGTCCTGAGCCAGCCCACTCCAATCCTACTTTTACATCCAAAAATTTAATGTGAATGCGTAGGTTTCGCTTTCATTGATCAAGCACATGAGAGCTAATAGGCAAGGGGATGTGTGGGTACAACTCCAAGAATTCTTAAACTAAACATTGGGTGGAGGCGTTGTTAGATTTACGCTCTATCCCCTTTACCCTCAGGGAAGAGCCATAATTCCCTTTCTGTATAAAGCTCTGTGCCCCCCAGAGCTGGACAGGAATGTGTGTCGACACCGGAAGCGCAGATTTATCGGTAATGTAGACGTCATTCTGCAGTTCAATTTTAGTTTTCTATTCTCGAGTTCTATTTCTGTTTTGTTTCTTTCTTTCGACGTAAAATTAGGTTCTCCGAATGACCTATTATCTTTAAAGCTTTCTATTAAAGTGTTGTGCTCTTGTCTTAATCGAAGATTCAAGCCAATTTGTAATTGTCGTCGGATGAAGTACAAGACAGTATTCAGTTCTATTAGCGTAACTGGCCAGTACATTCAATACTATTCTTAGAAATCGATAGAGCGACAGAGCGCCGAATTGCATCTACCATGATCACTGCGCAATTGTCTCACACGCCACTGGAAGATGGACGAGAACTTCTGCTCTGCCAGGTTATAAAAGAAGTCACGTAACGGAGCAGAGAGGATCAGTTCATAACAAAGAAACTTCAATTCATCCTCAACACTGGCACTTCAACTACACTAGTTTTTGAAGTGATGTGCTGTTGTGTTCACTGCAGATATCAAGATATGTATGTGTGTGTGTGTGTGTGTGTGTGTATATATATATATATGTATCGTGTTTTGTCTGCGTATCGCTTCTCGTGGCTCCAGCTATTATAGTACAGCCTTCAAGTTATAGTTTCCAATGTGTGTGTTTGTGTGTGTGTGTTTATATATACATATATACTGAAAACTATAACACACAAACACACTGGAAACTATAACTTGGAGGCTGTACTATAATAGCTGGAGCCACGAGAAGCGATGTGCAGACAAAACACGATATTTGATTTGGTAACCTTTAAAGTTCAGTTGTTACTTTGCTTAGCAGAAAGTTTAACAACAAAATTTCCATGTTCTGCCCACACAGTGTATTTTTATGATTTGTGTGGATCTCAGAACAAACATCGATTATTTCCCTACACAACATTAAGCTGTTGGTTTTTATAACTGAGAATGTGTTTGCTGTGCAGTACGATCCGAATCTAACTGTAATTTATGTCATTTTTCCTTGTTGAAGGGGTAAGGTATTACCATAATTTGCAGTTGTAGACATAGAAATTTGGTGTAGACATTGCAATTTCGTGTAGACCTAGCAGCTTAGTATAGAAAAGCAACTTAGCTTAGACATAAAAATTTAGATCCACTCAGCCGTCTACCATGTCCTCATTCCGTGTCCCTTGCGCGCCAACGAGCACACACACACACACACACACACACACGCACGCACGCACACACAAACACACACACACAAACACACACACACACACACACAAACCGACAGCAAACCTGTTCTGTGCCCCTGTATGGAAAATATTTCATGTTCCAGGTAAAGTCCCTACGTAAATGTCTGATCACTTTAAAGAAAATCAGCTGAAAATACAAATAAGGAGGTATTATAGTTTTTAAATCTGTAGGATGCATGGTCTTAAAATATATCAAATGTGAGAAAGTTAATAATAAATCGAACCGGTTTAGTGAAAAATATTTTTGGTGCTCGCTGTTCAGTCAACTCCCGCAGTTACTCAGTATGACCCACCTAATCTAACATTCACAAAATCTTATGTCCACAGGGCGAGTTTATATCTTCAGTACTATTCCCAAAATGAAATGGTGACTTTTGTCCTTTCAACATTAAACCTTCAATGACCCTGTGGGTTAAATTCTAAGTACTTCCCTGTCAGGAGGGGTTTTCAATTCACAGTACCATTCAGTGCACCCACAAACGTGTGCTGCACCGATGCCTGCAACATGTGGAGAATTAAGAGTTCCGTACATTGCACCGCTCCACCGTTGAAGGGTTCATTATTTGTAATATTTAATGCAGGGCGGATGTGCTTACTGTGAGGTAGGGACTGATTTGTGTGTCATATTTCAGCGAATTCGGTGCTTTAAAAATTAAGTAACTTCTGTTTATTAATTTTTATTATGTGCTATATTATTGTCATTTATATTTTCTTTAATTGGTTCTTTCTCCTTTCGAGAATGCTTAGAATAGTTCTCCATTATCACAGAATGTCATCATCATCATCATCATAGTAATAAACATCAAGGATTGGACACTTTGATCCGTTCCGTCTCCAAAGTTACAGCTGCTCTCTCCAACGTTTCTTCGGTCTTCCAATTGTTCTCCTTCCTTGTGGTCTGCAGTAGTATGATTTCAAAGGGATTCGATTTTTTGACATTCTTTGCAAGTGCTGAAACCAGTTCCGTCTGTACTCATCTATCGTGTCTAGTATGACTGTAATTTGTAGTTCGCGACGTATATAGTACGTAGTATGTAAAAGGTAAAGTGTTTCCGTTACAGGCCTGGTGTGGTCCAGAGGGTGGTTAGAGGTATAGCTCTATTCTTCCATGACCGCGGCCCTGAAAGGGGTTGAATGGTCAGCAGCACGCCCCGGCCGCACTTTACCCCCGGGAAACACCCGGTACCCATTCTACAGGAGGCTGGGTGGGCCCAGAGCCGGTCTGGTCGGGCGGAAAATCTCGTCCCCACCGGGATTCGATCCCGGACCGTCCAGCCCATAGTCATTCGCTATACCGACTGAGCTACCCGGTCCACATGTAGTGTGTCGTATGTAGTAATTTAAGATATTAGTGCAGTCCACGTTAGAGTTCTGGCTAGAGGCAGAAAAGACGCCAGTTTATACTATATACGTCTGACTTATTCCGAGCGAAATGTTGTATTTTAAATAAGATTCAGTATGATTAATGCAACAGAGTATGGTATAGAAATAATTTGGTAAGGCAATAAAATACTTTAGGGCTTTACGAGTTTTAAACGGAGAAACAAAGAGAAGTTACAAGAATATCTGTGCAACATCACAGTACCAAATGGGAGGCACAAAAGCCTTATATCTATAAACTGAAATTAAAAGACTCTCGACGTTGATGCGTATTGCACATTCTGCTAACCGGAATTACACCTTGAACCAGGCGTGTCGCAGCTGCAGTGATTAAGTATCGGTCACGCTGGACTTGAGCTGCAAGTCTCAGGTCAGTTCACTGTAGGTCTGTGATGGAAATAGCATGTCAGCGGTGCTGCTTTGTTGTGTATTCCGGTCGTCCTCCTTAAAGCGTCATCTTACCAAATTTCCATGTCGTCTACCAGTGTCGTTGAAGTATTCGATAGACATCGGTCCGCGTTTTCATATAACTCTTGCCCTTTCTTATTACACGTTTTCGACCCCCCTCCCTCCCAACTTGACATGGTCCGCATTTTAGGAATGAATAATATTACCACTTTCATCGTATTCTAAAAAATCCTAGACTCTGCAAGGGTATCTGGTTGCTTCCTCAGAAGTCATATCCACTAGAAGCACTGACACTGATATTTTTGTACAGTTGTGACAGCTCAGTTAGCACAGTGACATTAGTCCGCCGGATGTAAGACAAAACACGTATCATTTCCGGACAGAAACATTTTGTGTGCCGCAGCGCGTTTCCGCCTCCACCCAGCTTGCTACCAAGAGGCTATCATGGTTACTGTGCCTACAGTAAAGCGGCCAGGGCGTGACTCTGACGATTTCCACCAGGTGCGAGGTGTAGAATACGTGGAAATACGACTCCACAATTCTGCATATGTATTGACGTGAAGTTGCGATTAAACACGAGAGACCAGACCTTTACCTTTACTTTTATCGTCTTAATCTCTGGGTCAGAAGCTTGACTTAATCCACTGTGTGGATCAGATTTCTCACTGAGACCTGATAGTCGCCTGCCTCATCAACAAATTGCCACCCTTTGAGCTGACCTTGAACTTTAATCCTTGTGGTTTGAAACACGTCACTAGTCCTTAACGCTGAGCAACATCTGGCCTGCTTCCGAATTTCTGATCTAAACAAAAAGAAAATTATCTGCTTATCTGTGTTGTAAGGTGAATAAGGAGAAGAAAGAAAGGCAAGCAAGTGATGGAAACGAATATATATTACTGCTACCATCACCACTACTATTACTACTACTACTACTACAATTACTACTGTTAGGAGTAATAATAATAATAATAATAATAATAATAATAGGCAATCGACAAAGATACCGAAAAGATTCTAAAATATGCAGATCTTACAATAGAAAGAGAGCGCATGTAGAATAAACAAACAAAAGTGGCACCAGTGATAAGAGGGACAACTGGAACCGTCTCAGAGTCATTCAGACAATACCTGAGCAACATACCGTGGAAGCACTAAACGAAGGAACTACAGAAAACAACCAAACTGGGCACTGCACACATACATCGGGAAGCACTAATGCAAAAGTGCAAAACATTTGTCATGGAAAATAACGGAACAGGTACAGCATCATAATCGTAACCAGACAACAGTACTAGTAACGGGCAAGAAATGAAGGAGTAATCAATATGTTTCACAATGAATTTTGTGGACTACAGACCTAAATACCCAAATAACGGTGTGTAGCGGAATCCTTTTGAGACCCGAGTTGTCGTTTAAATAGTCAAAAATTGTTAAATTGTGTGACGTAAGAGAATTCTTTTCCATATCCAAAAGAACTAGGCAATAGTTGCTACCTGGAACTATGTGAATTCAGTTCCTGCTACACGCTGTTCATTTCGAATCCATGTTATGTTAATCCTGTCATTTAAGCTTGATACATTAACCATTCAATAGTTGAATACATTATTTTACGTGAAGAAGATTTAGACGGACAAACACTTACAGATTTATGGCCCCTGCTTACAAATTGGACCATAAAGTTGGAAACTTTCCCTCGTAATATTACTTAGTACCATTATCGCTCTATGCCAGAATATTCACTGCACTATAAAGGTTTCCATATATTGCCACTTTCTGTGCCTTCTGCACACTTTAGTGCAGTATCTCATCTGCAGATACACCAGCGCACACAGTTTAAGCTGCAAAGCACAGATGTTCCCATATTGTGAATTCCTGAACAAGCAGTGTCTTACACTTACACAATTTGTTATTTTTGCTATAATGTCTGTGTACATAAATATGTAAGCTCCAATGTGTGTAGCTTGCATTTTTATCGATTCTACTATTATTGAACCAACAAATGCACAATATTTGATGTTGACACTTTTTCTCTTTATTGCACTCCTACACGTTTCGATGCGGAAGCATCATCATCAGGAATTCTCTTTGTCTACTAAAGTTAGTAAGACTGTTAAGGTAAAACCGATTGTAAAATATAGATGTCACAATAAGGTTAAAAGATTAAAACATCACATCGGACCATACAGCAAACCGGTTAAGTTTTTTAGGTTTATTTTAATTACAATTAGGGCTCAATGAATGCGAATCGTATGTAGTGGCTTTATATGCAAACAGTTGGCTCAGTTATCAGTAAGTTCACATCCAGGAATTGGGTCCTCAGGAGATATAGAACCAGACACTTATGGTTTTACTCGTATATACAGCCACTACATACGATTAGTATTGTAATTGTAATTAAGATAAACCTTAAGAAATGTAACCGGCTTGCTGTATAGTCCGATGCAATGTTTTAGTCTTTTTACCTTATTGTGACGTCTGTATATTACATTAGATTGTACCTTAATAGTGTTAATAAGTGCAGTATACACAGAGATTCCCTTATAATGATTTATAACGATGCTTACGCATCGAAACACGTAGGAGTGTAAAAAGAAGTCAAAATTGTCAAAATCAAATATTGTGCATTTGTTGGTTAAGTAACAGTAGAATGTAAGCTCCAAATTTACTGATTACAGAAATTACAAAATTTGTCGAATACAATTCCCTCATACCCCACTGTGTATTCTGGACCTGTGGGGGCAGACCGCCTACAGGTAACACAGTAAACTGAGACAACTTTGGATGGATTCAATTCGGCACGTTTAGCAGTAACTTACAATTTTCCAGGCTTAAGTTATTTGAATTGAGGAGTCGTTGCGTAAGTATAAATTAAACTAAACTAAATTCACAAACGAAAATGAAATTAACGACTTTGTAACAATATACTTACCGGTTTGTTTGTATGTTTTTGAATTTCGCTCAGTCTCTTGCCGGGCATTTGTGTCTTTCTTGCTGGTTCGGTTTAAACAGAACTTGTCGGTATATGTTAACAGACGATGATAGTTGTCTACAAAGTCTTGCAACAAAAGAATATAGTTTGTCGTCCTCGTAATCATCATCATGTAGCTATCATGCAAGTGGTCCACTTGTTGACCCGTTCCGGCCTAACATAACCAGAAGCCTCGTCAGTGGTCTCCCCAGGTTCCTTCTGCCTCTTGGCGTGTAATTTTTCTATTAACGTCGGTAATCTGTTACGAGGCATTCTGTTTACGTGTCGTATCGAATTTCTTGACTAGCTGCAAACCAGTTAGCTTCTCAGAAAGGACTCTGCTCCATGGAGTAAGTAAGTAAATAAGAATCCAGTTTGTTCGGTGGTCTTATATTTTTATCCAAGACGGATTATTCCCAAAATACGTAGATTGTGCTGTTTTTTTTATTTTTTATTATTTTGTTTTGATCTTGAAATAGCAACGCCCCGTTCGGAGAAAGTTTATTTGATCTTGTCTATGAATAAAAGACAGTGAACCCTGCCCGTCTGTCTGAACCTTTATGACATGGTGAACAGTTTAGGCCTTGATGCTGCGGAAACTTCTCCTCCACATTAGTATTGCGTTTTGGCTAAAGAGTGAGTCGAGAGCGAAATTCTTTACGGCTTTTAAGTTTCTTTTCGACACTTGAGGTTCTCACAGCGAAGTGGCTGCTTCAGGTCTTCTGGATTGTGACACTGCATCGCTGGGTTATTGTTTCCCGACATTCCGATTGAGGCTAATGCTTCTATCTCGAAACCTTTAAAATAATGACACTAGTGCCTGCTAAACTCAGGGAGCACTAAACCAGAGACACAGTGTTGCCTTCTAGAAGACCTGAATCCACATATGTTATATTTGTTTCATCTTGTAGACGAGAACTAAATTGAATTGACAGCTCTTTCAAGTATGAAATTATTCTAAATTATATTTAGGTGTTTAGTTATTACCCCACAGCTAAGTACAATACCTTTCCGTTTTGGAGACATACCTGTTAACACTGGTATACTGAGTGATGTTGAAGTTAACGGCTGTATCTCTTGAACTGAATGATACATTTACACAATTTTTGCGCCTGTTAATACCCCATAAACAACCATTCACTGTCAGCTTTTAACAACCGCCGCACCTTTTCTTGTGGACTTTGACAGCCTGGAAAAGACACAGACTAACAACGCCTGTCCTTATTCAGTCGGGAGAAGCAGTAGCAAACACGCCTGGGATTTGTTACTGCATTTCATCAGCTGTTCTTTGTTTCGACGGGCAGACTTCCTCCTTGGTACAGTCCCACAACATGAAATCTCAGGGCGCAAAATCGGGACTTCTCTGTGGCCATTCTCTTTGCCCTCACACTGTGTCCACTGACCAAGAGTATAGATCCCGGTTCTTCGTCTTGATTGCAAAGTACACACATAATATCAAATAACTGTATCTCGCAGAGAGAATGCTGTATTTCAGCAGCTGTTGCTGGAATTTACAGTTCATGCGCTGGCGTTTTAAACATCTCGAATTACTTTGCGTTTTAAAAAACCCTCCTAAATTTTAAGTGTCTTATCGAGTGTATTTTTTATTATAGTTAGTAGGTTTCAATATCACATGGGTTTTGGGGTTGACAGGAAGTTTCGGAGGGGCGTGTTGCACCTGTCTTCAGGGTGGACTTTATTCAGGTATTAGAAGAAGACTTAGATTAATGACTTTAACCCCATCTCCGGGCGCAGTTCGGTGCACGCCGCACAATTCTCTGAAATTTTGTCACATCACTAAGTCACAAGCCGTTAAGATCTTGAAGACGAGTGCCCTTCAGTGCTGTTCGAGGTCAGTCGCCCTTGTATTTCCAGGAGCACCAGAACATAGGCTACTCTAAAGACACTGTGCGTGGAAATGCTGTATATTTGGTGCTAAAGCAATTGGCATTCCACAGTAATCACTCTGCTTTAAAGACTAAGCGTAAAATTTAAAGTTAAAATGCAGGATGAATCGATTCTATCCTTTATTTCAGGCTTCCTCCGCGAAGTAGATGAGAACTGCCCTCTTCTGGGTTATTACGCAGCAAGTAGTGGTAATTTTTTACCGACTTTTCGGGACAACCTATCGATCCCATCTTCAGGGGTAAAAAATCTTGATCCCTTAAGATGGGACCGATAGGATGTCCCGAAAAGTCGGTAAGAAACTAGCACTACTCGCTGTGTAATAACCTAGAAGAGCGCAGGTCTCGATTTTATGTTGCCTAAATATTCAATTAAAAATGACTTACTACATTACAAAGAATTGCATAGTCGATATCAAAGTTTATATTGGAATGTGTGTGTGTGTTTATTGCCATTCAGCATGCTTCATCACATAGTAATACTACACGCTTTAGAGTTAAATATTCACAATATGGTTACATATATTTACCTACTTATGTACAATTTC
>Ga0123353_10012169_pt1 | contig 12202 bp, 8 predicted proteins | sample TergutLab28metaG_3_FD_92763 | JGI IMG/M metagenome (GOLD analysis project Ga0123353, IMG submission 92763) | Labiotermes labralis P3 segment gut microbial communities from Petit-Saut dam, French Guiana - Lab288 P3 | ecosystem: Host-associated > Arthropoda: Insects > Digestive system > Gut ... | reverse complement strand
AATGAGGAGGCAAATCCCGGCGGCGGAGTCACGCCCGCCGCTTCCGCCTCGTGCGTCACCACGCCCAACACCGCCAACGCCACCATCGCCAGCACGGCCATCGAAAACGTTCGCATGAGAGCTCCTTTGTGATTGTATGTGGTCGTAGACAGGACGCCGTTATTTTACAACTCAACCACGTACAGGCCAACGGAATTCCCTCTATTTCACCTGTTTCGCCAGTTCCGCGACGGCCGGTATGGTTTTGTCTTGGACGCGGAGGAGATACCAGGCCGCGCGGGTTTGTTGGCGAGGGTCGATGTTGGGATCGGTAACGATGTCGGTCAGGACGGCGGCGGCGCGTTTGTCGCCGTGGCGGCCTAGGGTCATGGCGGCTTCCTGCTGGATTTCGGGGTAGGCGTTTTTGAGCAACGGGGCGGCCAGGTCGCACACCCGCGCGGACGGGTCGGCCTTGCCCAGTCCGGTCGCGGTCAGGCGGAGCACGGCGTCGTAACGTCCGGCGACGAGCGTCTTCACGCCCTCGACGGCCTGGGGCGAACCCAACTCCGCCAGCCACTTCACCGCCAACGCGGCCGCGATGTGCTCGCGCGACATGCGATTCTCGTTGCGCGACACGGACTCGATAAACGCCAGCAGGGCCGGCGTGTAGACGTCGGCGGCCCGCGGATTTTTCTTCGCGTCGGTCGTCGCGCAATCCAGCACGTACTCGATAACGATGGGGTGCCCCAGTTTGATCGCCTCGTCCAACGGTCCGGCCAGTCCCTTGAACGCCTCGTCGCGCCGGGCCAACTCCAGCCGGGCGAGAACGCCGGGAAGTCCCTTCTCCTTCGCCAGCCTCGCGAGCACGGCCGGCGCGTCGGACCGCTCCGACAGCACACGCGTCATCAGGCATTGGAACGCCCGATTGTCGCTGTCGGCGATGGCCTTTCCGATCCGCGGCCCGGCCGTCGCGTCCAGCGCGGAGATCGCCCGGTACGCCCGCGCGTCCATCAGGTCGTCCAGGTGCCTGGCGGCCAGGGCGTCCTCCAGCAGGGGCATGGCGGCCTGGATTTTCTGCTCCATCGCCTGCTCGATCAGCAGCGCCACCAGGGCCGGCTCGGTCGCCGGGTCGCGAACGAGTTTTCGCAGCGGTTCGAGCATGTCCGCGTTTCCCGCCGCCAGCAGGCTCATTCGCGACATCGCCACCGTGGGCAGGTCGCGGGACTCGACCATCGCGAGCAGTGCCGCCCTGGCATCGTCGAGCAGGCCTTGTTTGACCAGGGCCCGCGCGGCGAGGCAGCGGATTTTTTCGTCGTTGCTCTTGAGGGCCTCGCGCAGCGGGTCGGCGGGGATCGTTTCCAGCCGCAGCAGGTCCACCAGCGCCTTGACGCGGATGGCGTTGTCGCTGTCGTGGAGGAATCGGTCAGCCAGGGCGGGCGTGGCGTCCTTTCCGGCGACGTCCGCCAGGTGCTCCACCGCGAACTGCCGCAGCCGCGTGTCGCCGCTTTTGGCCAGGGCCTCCAGCAGGGGCAACAACTCCTTGTCGCTGGTGGCCCGCAGCGTGAGCAGCGCCACGTCCGCGGTCTGCCGCTCCCGCAACAACTTCGCCAACACCGCCAACGGGTCCACCTGCGCCGGACGAGACTGGGCCGATACGGACGCCGAACATACCAGCGCGCCGACGAATAACGTAGCCAGAATGAATGTACTTTGTGCTCGCATGACATGGTTATACCGTCTTTCGCGATGATTCGGTAGCGTGTTCAACACTTGCCTGATCGCGAATATGGCCCTGCCGTTTTGCGCTGTCGAACGTTTCTTTCGCCGCGAATTTCGCGAATTTCGCGAAATTTTTTCGCGCGGGTTACAGGATGGATGCAGAGTTTCAATTCCGTAATCCCCGTGAAAAATTCGTGAAGAATTCGTGAACATTTCACCGGGCTGGAACGTGTCATATATAGAGCGAGCGAGAGGGGCCACCCACCTGCAAGGCCCCTCCGGCCGGCGGTGGTTTTTGTCCTCCTTTCCCCCGTCGGCCGATTTTTTGCGCTCTTCGAATACCTTCGCTACTCCGGTTTTGTGTGCACCAGGCAGTCTTCGACGGTGAAGCCTTGCGATCGCAACCGTTCGCGGGGGCTTTCGGGTTGGGCGGTGCGGTCGCTGAGGTACACCGCTTCGATCGTCGCGACGTTGAGGAGGTTTTCCCGGCCGCTGCATGGGTAGTGCGAGGCGTCGGTGAGCACGGCCTGGGCGAAGGTCTCGACCTGGCGGTCGTAGGCGGTGGTCGGCCTGGTGGGGTCGGAAAGGTTGTCCAGCACCGCGCCGTCGGCGTTGCGGAGGACGCATTGTTCGGCGTCGGCCCGGAGCGAGCCGAATCGGCCGTGGAGGATCAACTCCTCGCTCACCGGCCCGCTGACCCGCGTGGTGACGACCGTGACCATCGTTCCGTTGGCGTAGCGCATGATGACGCAGGCCGTGTCGTCGGTGTCGTAGGGCGGCTGGCGTTTGTCCTCGGGCAGAAGCGGTTCCATGCGTTTTCCGCAGGTCGTCAGGCCGTACACGGCGTCGGGCAGTCCGAGCGACCAAAGGATCAGGTCGATGGCGTGATAGCCCAGTTCGATCAGCGCCCCGCCGCCCGAGGCCTTGTCGCCCCGCCAGGTCAGATGCGGACCCCAGTTGAAGAGGTAGTGGGCCCGGCCGAGGAAAATGTCGCCGAGTTTGCCCCGTAGTTCGTGGGCGCGGCGATACGTCGCCGCGAACCGCCGCTGGGTTCCGACGGCCAATTTGATTCCCGCCTGCTCCGCCCGCCGGACGAAGGCGGCCGCTTCTTCGAGGGTTCGCCCTAGCGGCATTTCCTTCCAGAGGTGGATGTGACGGTCGGCGCAGAGTTCGAGCACGCCTCCGGCGGCCCCTGGCGGAACGGCGGCGAACGCGGCCGCGGGGCGGGTCTCGGCCAACAGGGAGCGGTTATCGCTGTAGGCGGGCACGTTGAGTTCCGCGCCCATCCGGGCGGCCAGGGTTTCGTCGCGGTCGGCCAACCCGACCAGTTTGACCCGCGGACAGCGCAGCAGGGCCTGGAGCGTCTGCGCGCCGAACCCGCCCACGCCGATCATCGCCACCGACAACGGCTCCTGCTTCGCGTCATTCGTTTCCACACCCAGAGCGTACGGCCAGGACGCGCGGTTTTCAAGGGGCGCGAGGAAATGCAGGGTCTTTTCTCTTATAAGGCAAGAGAACGGAAAGGTCCAGAGACGATGTGTTTTGGGGACGATGTGTTTTGGGGTTGCGTTTCCCGTGATCTCCATTACCATAGTCACCAGTCTCAAACAGGTTTCGAATGAACCATGTAAGGACCAGCCACCATGAAAAAGGTCAAGTTCGCCCTGATCGGCGCGGGGAGTGCGAGTTTTTGTCCGGGCACGGTTGTGGACATTTTGCTCAGTGAGCGGTTCGCGGCTGTGGACGTGGACATTTTCCTCATGGACATTCGCGCCGACTCGCTGGGGCTCTCCAAGACGTTTGCCGAAAAGATGGCCGCGAAGCTGGGGCGGAAGAACGTCACCGTTCAGGCCTCGGCCGATCTGACCGCCGCCGTCGATGGCGCGGATTTCGTCGTCACGGCCATTGATCGAGGCCGGTTTACCTATTGGGCCATGGACTTCCACATCCCGCGCCGCTACGGATTCCGGCAAATCTTCGGTGAAAACGGCGGGCCCGGCGGCATGTTTCATGCCCTGCGGAATCTCCCGCCCATGATCGAGATCGCTCGCGCCATGGAGAAAGGCTGTCCCGACGCCCTGATGCTCAACTACTCCAACCCCGAAGCCAAGCTCGTTGAAGGCGTCAGCAGGCTGACCAAAATCCAGGCCGTCGGCCTGTGCCACGGCGAGCAGATGGGGTTCGATCAACTCGCGTTGTTCCTGGGCATGCCGAAGGACCGCATCGGGGCGTCGCCGGTGGGCATCAACCACTTCGGATGGTTCACGCGCGTGTGGGACAAGCAGACCGGCGAGGATTTGTACCCCAGGCTCCGCGAGCGCGAGCGGCAGGCCGCCCCGCTGGCCCACTGGGAGGAGTTCGCCCTGCCTCGCATCATGCTGCGAACGTATGGACTGTGGTCCTACCCCGGCACCAACCACTGCGGCGAATACATCGCCTGGAGCGACGCGTTCCTGGCCGGCGCCGCCTTGCAATATTATCACGACCCCGTGCGCGAGGAACCCTGCGGCGAGTTCATCTACACGATCGGAGGCGACCCGACCAATCGGCCGCTCTTTCCGGACCCCGCGCAGAACACGCCGAGGCACGACCCCTTCGACGCCGATAAACGCCAGCCGCGACGTTCGGGCGAATACGCCGTCCGATCGCCGAGGCGAAGTTCTTCGACGTGCCCACGGAGATCGGATCGGTGAACGTGCCGAACAAAGGCTACGCCCCCAACCTGCTGCCGGACATGGTGATCGAACTGCCCGCCCTCGTCGACGGTCGGGGTGTCCATCCGGTCCAGTGCGACCCGCTCCCGCCGGCCGTGGCGGCCATGCTCAACACCCAGGGCACCATCCAACGCCTGGTGGTCGAAACCATGACCGAACAGTCCCGCAACAAACTGTTGCAGGCCCTGCTGCTGGACCCGACCGTGTCCACCTACCAAAACGCCGTCGCCCTCATCAACGAAATATGCGAGCGACAGAAGGAAATTCTCCCGCCCATGACGTGGTAGCGAAAATCGCATCCAATCCGCCCATGCTGCCTTAGGGGATTCTGGTCTCGGCGCGCGCTGGCGGGTTGGCCCTGCTGTTTTGCGCTGTGGAACAGGTTGGCCGGCAAGCTCGTTCCACAGCGCAAAACAGCAGGGCCAACCCGCCAGCGCGCGCCGAGAGGAATCGCGACATCACACGATGTTCACTTCACCTCGATGGTCGCCGACGTGGGCATCGCCATCGGCAGCAGCGGGTCCAGGCCCACACCGAGTTCGAAGAGGGTGCCCACCGCCTGCGACATGCCCTCGGCGTCGTACGCGACGCAGATCAGGGCGTGGACGTCGTGACCGAGGGCCTGGATGTTCCAGGCGACCAGACCGTTGCCCCGGCCGGGGAAGGTTGCGCTGGGACGGTACGGCAGAACGCACCGGCCCTGGTTGTTGGTCATGTGGCGGATCATCACGTTGTCCTCGGGCGTTCCCAGAACGATCGCCGGGTGCGGCAGGTCCCAGCCGACCGTGGCGGGATTGTTCTCGCGGCCTGGTTTGAGATTCGATTTTGACCCGGCGGCCGTTGTGCCGCACCAGGTGCGGGCTTCTTCTTCCGTCAGTTCGCGGGCGGGGACGTCCTTGGCGTTCACGATGGTGGCGGTGATGTTGTAGGGCTTGAGAATTTTCACCAGTCGTTCGGCGGCGGTGCGGTTGTAGTCGCTCTCGCCGACGGCGATGACGACGTTTCGCTGGTCGCGGAAGAATCGGTAGATGTTGGCCTTGTCGTCGCCGAAGTAGACGGCGCGGTGGGTGGCGCCGGCGAGGTTACGGGCGCGGGTGAGCGGTTTGAAATCGAAACTCGCCTCGCCCGTCGTTCCGGCGAGCAGGTCGGTCACGGTGACGGTCCATTTGCCGGCGGTGTCGTTGGCGGCCAGGGGGAGCGTCAGGCTGCATGTGCCGGCGTCGGTGGCGCGGAACAAATCGTAACGGACGTTTCCGGCGGGGTCCTTGACGACGATCTGTAGCGGGGCCGTGCCGGAGAGGGTCCGGTTGTTTTTGTCGACGAGCGTGGCGGCGAGGTCCATCTGGATCGGCGGCTGGTCTTCGCGGGTCGAATCGAAATGCACGACCGGGGCGGCGACGAGCACGCCGCCGATGGGCCGGGCGGTGCGGGCCAGGGCCTTCATGTCGCCGGCGGCGAAGTCGAGCTTGGCGCTCACGCCGCCGTTGGATTTGGCGAAGGTCGCCGTCAGGTCCTTGGCGGTCATCGCGTCGTACACCGGCCTGCCGTCGTCGGTCAACGTGATTGTCGCGGTGGTCGGTCCCGGCTGATCGGCGAAACTGTCCTCCAGATGCCCGGCCATCGCGAAGTTGACCGCGAAAAGGTACTCGATCTCCCCGCGAACCTGCCGCCCCGGAGCGATCAGCGGATTGTCGCTGACGAACGCCGGTGCGATCTTCGCGGCCGCCAGTTTCGCCTTCAGCGATTTCGCCAGCGGATCGGCCTCCTTCAACCACACCGCCCAGCCGGACAGTTCGATCCGCTTGGCGAGTTTGGCCTTGTTGTCGGTGATGTCCTTGGCGGCCGCAAGATACGCCTGCCACACCTCCGCGTTGAGACTTTTGGTCGAACAGCCCAGCGCGACCGCTCCGGGAATCTTCACCTTCACCTCGTCGGTCACCAGCACCAGGCCGCCGGTTTTGGCGAAGTCCGCCAGGGCGTCGATCACGGCCGGGTCGAGGTACTCCACGCCCGCCACGATGACGGCCTTGTGCGACGCCGCCAGCGTGCCGTCGAGGACGTCCTCTTCCACCACCACGGTCGTCGGCTGTTGAATGATTTTGCAGGCCAGGTACACCGTCGACAGGTGCCCCTGCTGCACGGCAGACTTGCGGAAGTACGAATCGCTTTTGGAATACAGCACGGCCACGTCCTGCCGCGTGGTTGCGGGCCGGGTGAAAATCGTGCCCAGCCGCAGGACGGTCCGGTTGGCCTGCGTGACGCCGGCGGCGCCCCTGGCCTTGACGTTCATCTGCGGCGGAACCTCCAGGCCCTGAATGCCGGTGACGAACGACAGGTAGTGTTCCAGAAGGTACTGTTCGCTGGTCAGGTTGCCCCACTCGGGAAGATACCAGGTGGGCTTGTCCCACTGCCGCGGCAGCGAACATTCGAGGTAGTAGGAGGCTTGAAGATTCATCAGGCCGGAGTCGTTGTATCCGCCGTGTCCGCTGACGACGGGCATGGAACGGGCGACGTTGAAGTAGTAGCCGTCGAACAGGAACGGCCAGCCGTAGATGGACTGCGTGACGGCGAGCATGCCGGGTTTGATCCGCTCGATCGCGTCGCGGGAGGCCCGCCAGAACGATTCCATGTAGCGCATTTTGAAATCGTTGATGTGCGTCCAGTCGGCGAGGCTGTCGGGGTTGGCGGTGTCGATTTCGTGCACCCAGGTCTGTTCCTTGCCGAAGGCGCTGGCGTAGGCGCGGCGTTGGCTGGCGATGTCGTGGTGCGTCGAGAGCGGGTTTCCGTTGGCGTCCTTGAGGTGCGGGTGTTTGTTCCACGTCAGGCCGGGTTCGTCGTGCAGGTGCACGCCGACCGCATTGGGCATGGTGCGGAACGGCAGGCCGCGATCCATCGCCCGCTGAACAGCGCCGATGTAGACGTTCGGGTCCGACCAGTCGCACTCGAGGTTCATGTCATGCTGATGCGCTCCGCCCATCGCCATGATGCCCATGATGTCCATCTTCTCGCGGATGGAGATTTCCTCCACGCCGCCGAACATCAGGTTCAGTTCCAGGCCTCCCTCACCGTGGCCCTTCATGTTGTCGCCGCGCGGGCCGTTCCATTGAATGGTCTTGTACGTGCTCCGGCGGACGTGGCTGAAGATTTCGATGTCGGCCGTGGCGGTCGCGTCGCCCATCGTCGCCGTCAGCGTGTACGCGCCCGGCTTGATCATCCAGCCGTTCAGCCGCAAATTGTCCGTCGCGCTGCCGCTGCCCGCCTTCAGACCGAACACAAACGTCATCGTCGATTTCCCGCCGGCCTCGGCCAGCGCCAGCGTCACGTTCCCCGCCGGCAGTTCCCCTTCGCCGGAACGGATCACCGAGACGTCAATCAACTCGTTCGTCTGAAACGCCGCCCGGCCCTGCGGGAAGAACAATTTCATCTCGGCGGCCGAAACCACCGCCGCCGGCAGCAGCGTCATCACGAACACCAGCAGCCATTTCGTCACGGTTCTCATGGAGTATCCTTTCGGTTTTCGACAGACGCGATCACGACACGGCAACAAAACCAGGACGCCTCTATTTTTACCACAGAAACACAGAGAAACACAGAGGTGACACTGGGAGTTCGCAAAACGTTTCGCGAACACCAAAGCTACCGCGACACCGCCTGCGGCAGGGCGACGTGGATTTCGCCCTGGCTGGGTTTGGTCCGGTCCGTTTTGTCGATGAGGATCAGCGTGTCCAGTTCGATCGGGCCTCGAATCACACCGTCGGCGGGACCGCCCCAATGACCGGCGTCGGGTTGGTCCAGGCGGGCCGAGAGGAACCGCCAGCCGGTGAAGTCCAACACGCCCAGTTCCGACTGGAACGTCTGCCCCTGGCTGTCCCGGAACCGCACACGCAGCCGGTTGCCGCTGCCGTCGCCAAACACCCACATCTCCAGCCGCTCGGCGCCGGCAGGCAACTTCTTCAACTCGTCGGTACGCGGCATCACTTTGCCGAACGTCCAGCCAGCTCCGTAGTCGTACGAAATTTTGATCGTCCGCACGCCTTTGCCAAGCCCCTCGGGCGCGTCGGCGGGCGCGATCGCAAACGTTCGCTCGACCGTCTTGTCGCCCTCGGTATGAGTCTGCCACGCCGCCGACAGGGCATCGGCATCGGCAAAACCGACGCGGATCGGGGCGTAGATGTTGCTCTCCGAAAACCCCGCGTTGCCGTTGGAATCCTCAAACCAGAAGGAAAGGCCGTACTCCGGCGCAAGGTCATTCACCAATGAAAAGGTCACCGTTGTCTGCGTCTGACCGGCGACGAGCTCGACCGGTTGGGCGTAGGGGCGGCGATACACCAGCCTTATTCGTCCGACAAACGGCTCGCCCGACGGATTCTGCACCAGCAATTTCACCTCGCGGTCGTTCACGGCCGGCAGCGCCTTGGCCGTGATCGGGTCCAGCGTGACAAACCGCACGCGCTGAGTCACCGTTGGGATATCGGTCAGAACGGACGTAAAGACGTCCGTGCCACGCGCGGCGGTCATCGTGATATTATCGTCGTGGCGAGCCCGCGTGAACGGCACCGATCCCCCGCCGGCCAGTTTGTACAGGCCCGAACCCTTCGTGTACACGACCCACGGCACGCGCTGGAAGGAGGCCTGGAGTGCCGCCCGGTCGTCATCGTTCGCCGGCACGGCGTACTGCGGGGCGTCGGTGAACGTCCATCCCTTTGGCGAATCGGCCGCTTCGCCCAGATGTGTGCGAACGGCCGCCACCTTCCAATCCAGCAGCCTGGGCTCGGCGGCAGCGGCTGACCGCCAGAAAACGAGTTTGAATGTGTCGTCCTTGCCGTATTCGTCCTCGCCCTTGCGGCGAAAAAACAGCACCCATTCGTTCTCGTCGCCGGTCCACAGCCGTTTATCGAATGTATAGCCGGCCAGTTGCTCCGTGAGCGTTTTCATCGCGGTGTACGCGGGCTTGGGTTCGTAGAGCGGCGTTTGGTCTTGGCGGTGTTCGTGTTGCACGGTGCCGAAGTGGTGTTCGGGCTCCTTCGGGTCGGGGCCGTCGTCGTGCCAGTCGTACCAGATCGAGACCGGCACGTCGCAGGCGAGATTCACCAGCCACTGGCGGGCGAGGTATTTCGCCTGCTGCTCCTCCGTCAGGTCCGGCCAGCCGCTGGAGTAGCCCCACTCGCCGGAGATAATCGGCACGTATTTGCCCTCGGGCTTGTGGCGGACGATCATCGCGCCGAGTTTTACGTAGTCCTCGACGACCGACTCGGGTGCCCGGCGGCGATACGGATGCACGCTGACGGCGTCCCAGTACTCCAGCAGGCCGGCTTGGAAGCACGCTTCGAGGAAGGCGAAATCGACCCCGGCGGTGGCCGGTCCGATGTACGCCTCCGCCGGGGCGACCTCGCGCATCGCCTTTCCGACGGCCAGGGCGAGCTGGATGTAGTCGTTCGCATTGGCCTTGGGTTTCCAGAACTGGTCGAGGTTGGGTTCGTTCCACATTTCCCACAGCACGCCCCTGCCTTTGAAGTGCGTGACGGCCGCCTTGACCCACGCGACAAACGCCGCCCGCGTGGCCTCGTCACGCGGGCCGTTCCAGTCGTCGTAAAACGGGCTGCCGTAGTCGAGAATCGCCAGCAGCCGCATGTTGTCCTTGTCCAGGGCGTCCATCAGCCGGTCGTAGTGGGCGAAGTCGTACTCGCCCTTGACCCGCTCGGTGGAGTTCCAGGTGAAGTCCATTCGCACGATGGTCACGCCGGCCGCCGCCATCATCTCCATCTCGCCAGGCTTGGGATCGCAAAAGTGAATATTCACCCCCAGCCCCCGCGGCAGCGTTTGCGTCGGTTGCGTGGCCGACCAGGGCAGGTCCTTCCCCGCCCGCACAACCCCCGCCGGCACCACAATCCCCGCCGGCGCGGCGGAGGCGGCGGTTGTCGGCGCCGTGGTTGGCGCCGTCGAAGGCTCCTCGCCCGCCTGCGCCAACACGCACGCGAACACCGTCACACCCATCAACGCCGCCACCCGTATCATCCACCCCGCCCGCCGATTGCGGGACGTAACACCTTGTTCTCGAACCGCCTCGCGCATAAATCACGCTCCTGTGAGACTACGATACACCACCTGTCCGTCATTGACATGTACCGGGATGCGGCCTCGCCTCTTCCGGTCCCAGTGTGCGGATGACTTTGGCGGGCACGCCGACGGCGAGACTGCGTGGCGGAATGTCCTTCGAAACGACCGCCCCCGCGCCGATGACGCTGTCGGCACCGATGGTCACGCCCGGCAGAATGATCGCGCCGGTGCAAATCCACACGTTGTCGCCGATGGTCACCGGATGCGTGTACTCCAGGCCGGCCAGCCGCTGCTGCACGTCCATCGCGTGCTCCTCCGTCACGATGCAGACGTTGGGCGCGATGAATACGTTGTCGCCAATCGTCACCTTGCCGCTGTCCATGATTTTACAATTGACGTTCAGGAAAAAGTTTTTGCCAACCCGCGTGTTGTAGCCGTAGGTGCAAAACAACGGCTGTTCCACGCAGCAATTGTCGCCGACGGCCCCAAAAATCTCGCGAATCGCCGCCCGCCGGGCGTCGCGGTCCAGCGGGTGCATGCGATTATAGTCGTACAACTTCCGCTGGGTGACATCGCGGTCCGCGCACAGTTCGGGATCGTTGGGCTGATACAACATTTCGGCGTGCGATTTCTCCTTTTCCGACATCGTCATGCCCATCTCCTTTTGGCTGTCGTTACAGCTTGTTGTAGATAAAATTCGGCAGCCGCTTCATCAGCCAGGCGACGAGACGCCACCGGCGGGTGATGTAGGCGACCTTCTTCTTTTTCGTGATCGCGCGGTGGATTTGTTTGGCGGCCTTTTCAACAGGAGCGACCCAGAACAGGCCTTCGCCTTGCGCCATGGCCGTGTCGACAAACCCCGGCCTGATGTCGGTAACGAAAATCGGCATCTTCAACTTGGCCGCCTTATGTTGCAGACTTTGGGCGTACGAAATCTGATACGCCTTCGACGCCCCATACGCCGGCGCCAACCCGTGCCCTCGCAGCCCCGCGACGGAACTGACGACCACCAAATGGCCATGCCCCTGCCGCTGAAAAAACGCAAACGCCCAGTCCGCCACGGCAGTGAACCCGAGCACGTTCGTATCAATCGCCCGCCTTTCGACGTCAAAATCCAGCGACTCATTATGATCGCCCGTCCCCGCGCACAAAACGAGCAAATCCAGCCGCCCATGCCCCCGCGAGACCAACTCCGCCGCCAAGCCTTCCAGCGTTTTCACGGAGGCGGTGACATCGACAACATCGTGCGTTCTAACGAGGTAGCGGTCAGGCCTCTCCGCCTTCAGCGCGTCCAACAACTCCGTCCTCCGCCCCGTGACGCCAACGGTGTACCCATCGTTCACCAACCGCCTCGCCAACGCGTTGCCGATCCCCGATGTCGCTCCGATAATAATGGCTGTTTTCATGGCGGCATGATTGTAACCCCATGCCTCCGCTTTTGCGAATACAGAGAGCAATCCCGCCATTGCAGCACCCGCAGGGCTCGCAGGGTGTTCCAGCGGCTGGGTTGGCCGGGTTTTTCCAGTTTGAAAAACTCTTTGCCGCTGTGGTGGTTTTCAAGCAGCCATCGACCGTCGGAGTGCCGCTTGGAGCGGAGCAGGTCGATCGCGTCCTGTAGGCGCTCGTCGCGGACGTTCATGCGGCGCAGGTGGTCCAGGCCGCGGAGGGCGTCCCAGTGCCAGCGTGGTGGGAAGGAGAATTTAATGAAAGAAGGATGGATGATCTCGCCCGTT
>Ga0123353_10012168_pt1 | contig 12203 bp, 7 predicted proteins | sample TergutLab28metaG_3_FD_92763 | JGI IMG/M metagenome (GOLD analysis project Ga0123353, IMG submission 92763) | Labiotermes labralis P3 segment gut microbial communities from Petit-Saut dam, French Guiana - Lab288 P3 | ecosystem: Host-associated > Arthropoda: Insects > Digestive system > Gut ... | reverse complement strand
GGGGGAAAGACTGGTTAAAACCATCCTTAAAAATATGCCCCACCCGTCCCCCCCCCAAACCCCAATTTTTTTTGCCCCCCTTCAAAAGGAGAGCAAAAAAAAATTTTTGGGGAAAAAAAAAATTGGGGGGGGGGGGGGCACCAAGTTGCATCTATGGTTACACACTATACAAAACAAATTAATACCAACATTCAATTATTCAAGACATACATTGACAGCCATAACAAAACAAAGGGATCAAACTGCTGCAAATGCCCCCAGAAAAAAATAACTACTTACCATACACTCAACAAATACTGTATCATTAAAAATCTGAATTTCCATTAACCTTATTCTGCAAAGAGACAGACAATATGACTTACCGATATAATAAAAAAATCCTCGTGAAGTATGGAAACTATTCCAAAGTTTGTATACTTGAAGATTCTATCCATTATCCACATGAGGTTTGGTAGGACATTTTTCTTCGTATTGAATGTTGCCATTAACAACGGGACATCCGCAGTTGATTGATGATTAGCTATGACTAGTGTACGATCCTCCAAGCAATTCCTGATATCATCCCCTAATTCTACAACTATAAAAGAAAGAGGAGATGTATACAGAGTTTACAAACAGAAGTAGTATTATGTATACAATTACACAACCTGTACCTGTCATACAGGACAAAGTCTGACAGAAACAAAAAATTAGAGAAACAGCACCTGTATGAAGGACAATCCATTAGCTAACCACTATCATTTTGTTACTGGAAAAACTGGCTGTATGAATGAAACACATGCATGATCTATGCAAGTGTGCTTCTACAGCAGTCAGCACCTATCCTTTTCACCTGTTACTTAATTAAGATACAAAACAGATCATTTTAATTTCATGATAGTAAAATACCTCAGCTCATTATGTGTTCATGCACACACAAGGCAACTGTATGTGAACATACTATTTTATTCTTTAATTAAATAAAGTAGAAAAGATATTTTAATAAACATAATATGAAGGCAATGTTTTAACAGGATTCCAATAACTTGCAATTAATTTAACTTTGAAAGTCTATGACTCAGTGTTAGAAATGCACCTTCCACTCAAGACCTAAGGCTCTCCTGCTGAAGGCTATGAAGGGATGTAACACGTAGCTTGGTAAAAATGTTCCTATGTTTCACACAAGTTAACAGTGATTCATTGTTATTAATATGCTAATCTTATAGCCTACGTACAATAACAGTAGGTCACGTGGGAACGCAGGTATGACTTTAACCTTTATCCTACTAAGGTGGGCATTTAACTTTCAGTGCATGGTTTACAAAAAGCATATTATTTGAACATAAAAAGATAAAATAGTTAAATAAATGGCAATTTGTGGAAAATACAACAGAGATTATGTGGCATATCTTAAAAACGCAGTAAACTTCCTTGTTGCCTATATATATGTAATAAAATTTCTGGGAATGTTTTCTTATGTGCACTCATGTATGCAAATGAGGCTCTTGAAAAGGTTAAGGGTTCAATAGACATTGCACGAGATTGACAAGATGCTCCTACAGTAAAATCTGCAGAATGAAAGAACCTTTCAACTTGCTATCACCTAACCAGTTAGTGCAGTTAGTTACCACAGCCATAAAAGACAAATCACACTCATCCCCATGTCATTACAAAAGTTATTTTGTCTAAACCATTATACACACAAGAAGCAAAGCAGGGTCTCAACAGAAATCAAAACAGTGTTCCTAGCAATGTACACATGTTAACTTACTTCATGGATCAAAGTAGTTCTTAAAAAGCTTAACAAGTTCACAACCAGTCAAGAAATTCCCCGTATTTCATGGAACACAAAGAGTCATTACTGTGTAATGCAAAAGCCCACTACTTGTCCTTATCATGCATTAGATGAGTCCAGCCCGTGTCTCTTTATCTTATTTCTTTATGACCCATTTCAATATTATCATCCCATCTATGCCTAGGGCTTCAAAGTGGTTATTTCCTTCACACTTTCCAGTCAGCAACCTGTATGTACACATCTTCTCTCCCACGTGTGTACCCCATGGCCCACCCATCTCATCCCTCCTTGATTTCATCACTGCAAATAATATCAAACATAAAGTGTACACCACACGCCTCCTCATTATTAAATTTTCTCACATCACCTGTTACTTTTCACTCTTAGATCCAAACAGCTCCCTCATACTGTAACATGCTAAACTTATACAAAATGAATGCAAGAAGGTTTTGTATTTTACACAACACTGCTCACACACATTTAAGCTATCTAACAATTGCAATGGGAGAAATAGACTGGGTAAAAATTCAAACTACTCATAGGATTTTAAGATATTCTAAGGTATTTCAACCCTCATCACAAAGCACTCTTGACAGCCTAATGTCTCCAATTACATACCCTACTTTTCCCACAGTCTATGACAGGAATGTGGCTGCAATCTTCATTAGGGCAAAATTATTTACTCTGGGCAAGCAGATACTGTGACACTGCCCTAACCAGTTCTTGTCCTTGCTCAAGCTGATAGGATGAGTGTCATCATCAAAATCACTACCATCACTTTGTTCTGTTTCTCAATCATATGGAAAATGAGTTTTACAATATGATAACCATGTGTGATAATGTTTCTGTGTGTGTCACCAAATAACAACTTAAGAGCCAGACAGGAAAGTGTTACTGTCATTGGACAAAACTGAGCAAACTTTTGAGGTGCTGGCTGCATTCACATCATTAAATATATCTGAAACTGCATATGGAAGATGGTTCTGCAAAATACCCTGGGTTATATAATTGTTGTGTCCAATCAAAAATATCTTGCTGACCATGCAGCAAATTTGTTTGGCAGCAGTAACTAGTAACCTACAGTATTCTGACCACTCATAATTTACTTTAAATTAAATACTTAACTTGTGTCAAAAATTAAATTTAAAAAAAAAATTTACGAAAGTGCAATACCATACCTGTTTATAATCACTTTTAAATAAATGGCGCATACAGACTAGAAGGTCAGGGTTATACTTGATGGATGACTCCTTGGAAGGCTTCACATGAATAAAGCATATTTCCACTTAGTTTCTATTGCAGCTGACAACACAACAGCCAGATATTTAACAATTATACTGTAATATTCATAAAATATATTTGTAATGATTTAAACTCACTGTCATATCCTGCTGACCAACTCCACATGCTGACCATTGCTAGCAACCAATGAAAGAAATGGCCTTCTATTTTCCAATACAAGTCAGGATGGTACCTCTTAAGTGGAAAAATAATCATCATCCACACAACATATGTTGGGATGCAGTAAACATTGTTCAATATAACAAACATGGTGCGTAGGAAACATTTGCACAGGAATGCAATACACCTGAAAAACATTACATACATTAATTTGATAAGTAAGGCAATAACCCAAAGGAATGATTAAATACTGAGGTAAGAATGTTTTTACCTAAAAAACTCCATTCTGATGCTTTGTTGATCAACATAAGGTAATCATACTATTATTATTATTAATAGTAGCAGTAGGAGCAGCAGTATTGTTGTTAATATTATTATTAATACTAAGGAAAGGCTGTTCCTAAAATCTTCACACCAACAGCCTCAAAGTTGTTTGATATTCTACTTTATTTAAACTGGCCATGATGATAAATGACCCTGCAAACAGAAAATCATTCATAATAGTAACAGGAGAAACAATTTCAATAGTCAGTCCTCTTAGTAAATACAGAGCAGGCAAGCATTTTGTCAAGTAAACAAACTACAGGACAAAGCCCTGAGTCAATATCTAACAGCACAGCAGAGCGACACTGTTGAACCATTATTCACAACAAACTGTAACACATGAAACAACTCAGCCCACATTCAGCCCAATTCGTGTAAACTCTCTAACACACATCTAAAAGGACTAAACAAAGTCACATACCATGATATCTACTACAGAACTGTAAATCCATGGAAACCTGTATTGCATTAAATATTACACGATCGTATGACTATAATTATTTTATAAAATACTGCGACTAAATGGCTTAACGATATTAACCTTACAACGCTCTGTGGTAAATACACGTACCACCTACTTTAACATTAAAATCTAACATATTTAACACACAGTGTATTTAAATGTTCCGTGACATTCCCACAACAAACACCGACTATTTCTCTGCACAGTGCTAACAGTATTAACTAACCTTTCTAACCGACAAGGACCGTGTTCTCTGTGAGGTAGAAAATGTTCTTTCACATATAAATAAGACTGTCACGTCTTCAAATTCATGCAGCAATCAAGCTACCGTGACATGCTATCCAAGCACAACTCTTTCTAACCACGCATTACGGCACATCTCTGGAAAGCTAAACAGCTGATTATAGAGAAAGTATCCAGAATATGCATAACAAGAAATTTTAAACTGGCATTACGTAATCACTCTCTATTTTTTCACAAGTTATTTCATTCATTTTATTATTAAACTGAAAATGAAACCATTATTATTTTCTGGCTATCAACTAGTACCGAATTATATCAACAAAACTCGTATTTAAATTAGGAAACCGTAGCACGTTACATCAGAAGCCTCAGCAGCCATAAAAGTATCCAAATTACTTGACGCTACTGACACTGAATTACACACGTGTACAAAAACTTCTACAAATATATGCGGTTCCTGCCAAAAATCATCTACTTTCCGCCATTGAGCCCACCACAGCTCTTCAGAAGCTATCGACAGTGCTGCCAACTTCCGAGAGCAACGATGTCAACCAACCGTATTGGCGGGAATACAAAATATATGTGATTATGTTGCATCGGACACTGCCCAGATCCTAATGAAGGCAGCACGCAGCTTCGAAACATTGGTACTATGTATCAACCGCATCATATCCCAGCACATGAATCACCATAAACACAACTGGAAGTACTTCAAGTCTCACACAGGTATTAAAACAACCAGATGTAGGAATAATACCTAGACTGAAATAGTAAAGACATAGGAATGCAAGTTTGTGGAGATCAGCACATTCAGAAACGTTGACGCAGCGAACAGCTGAACTGCAAATACGGGTACCCAAGATTTTCCCACCTTTCTTATTTCAGGATGTAAAGAGATCCAGTTTCCAAAATGCTGTCTACATTTGTGAATATTTGAGAAACTGGCCAATAGGCAAATTCAACACTGCACTAATCCTGAGTGTGACATACCATCAGCAGAACACCCAATCCTATAGAAGTAGACAAATAACGGCCCTGCACCTGGCATTTTAATGCCTTGAGATTATCAAAGAAAGGGTAGTTATTGATGAATTTCAACTTTGAAGATGAACTGTCACCCAGTGACAATAACAGGAAGTGTCAGGATGAAAAATACAATAGTACAGAATACAAGTGAAATCATATGGTGACTGATCAGAATCTGCTTAGCAAGATATGGTTCAAATCTACACTTTCAGTTGCCGTTTTCATTCAGGGCCCTTGGGATATCACAGCCATAGCAAATCGCAACAAGTTGTATCATGATAGATCTTTGTGTAAACCAGTTAATGCTAATTTGATGATGAAGGAAGCTTCTTCCAGATCCTCAGATGATTTTCTGAGCCTCTCTAATGAAATTACTGTCTTGTGAACATTCTGCCAATTAATAAAAGCCTGCAAAGAAAGGCATATTGAACAAGGCTTCTGTTGTATAAGTGAGCAGACATCATCAATCATGCTGCAGAACAAAAGTATGAGAATGTGGAAGGTAAGAGATATAGACAATAAGAAAGAGAAGAATGCAAATAACCATATAAGTCATAACATGGAACTGCAATCCAGTTCTCATATCTCTGGCCCTGTGAGGTTGTGTGTGACATACACATGACAAGAAAGATGCATATCTTGCCAAGAGCACTGAATTATTATTGATTATGAAAACACAGCCTAAATCAGGTAACTATCATGAATTGGCTGTGACAATTGTGATTCTTCTGTACCATTATAATGTATCACAGAAAATATCTTTATCAGTACAGAACAAAATCTATGTGTCAGTCATCCAGGACATGCAGTACAATGCTTTTGAGGGGAACAGTACTTCTGCAGCACCAATGGTAGAACCTTGGCCAAACTATCCCTCCTTTTCCCATCCTCCCTCCTTTTCCCAGCCTATTGAGCCACAGACATGAAAATTCAAGTTGCAGTGTGCCAGACTACATGGATCAGTATGGACCTCCAAACAGCTACACTACAGTAGAAAGAGAAATCTGATCTGCTGTGAGGACCATTCACTGACAATTAAAGCACACACTTGTACATGATGACTGCTGTATGTCTCCAACACATTTCTGTCCGTTATCAAGCCATTTTCAAGTAGACAAGACAGTAATAATAGATGGCTGAGTACATAATTCAACATATGCAGTAACCTTACATAAAATTCTCCTGGTACTTCTGTTTCACAAATGTGACCATGTACAAAGTGACATGTACGCAGTTGTGACCATGCTCCTTTTGCTCATCCATGAAACTATGTGGAAAAACTCATGCTTATATAGAACAGACTTCATGCAGATCTTCCTCCTTCCAAATGTCATGAAGAATTTGACAAACTGTCTGCTGGTTACTAAACAACTGATCCTGAACCAATTTTACAGTCACTCATTGGTCTGTGGCCACCATTTCATGAACTCTGGCCAACTTGTTTCCAGATTTCTAACAAATGGCACTTGCCCACACTTGGGATCATCTCAAACAGTCCTCACATCTATCTCAGCCTCTTTGAAGCCATCCAAGGACATGCATATAAGACAAACAGCTTCAAGCATTATCTATTTCTGTGGTTACTTTCCTGAGTTTTAAACAAAATTTGATGTTCGCTCACTGCTACACGACAACAAAAAATACCATTCGCACATGGAATTGCTAAGACGAACTGATTAAGTTAGAACTTTTTCATTAATCCCTTACAGTCATAACAAAAACAGAAACCAAACTATGGTGTATGCACCAAAATACACTTGGATGACAGCATCAGTTCCAGAACTTTACTGACTGATACTGTACAACAGATCAGTATGTCAGCCATACAGCAGCATTTTTTGGTATTGCAAGAAGCATTACAAAGAACAACATGGGTGCTTCCATTATTCTCTATCAGACAAGAAATAAACTAGACCATAGTAATGCCAGCAATTAAAATAAATGTTAGTTTGTAATGAACCAAAACACACTGTTTCCACCTCAAACTGATGGCTGTTCATTTACGCCAGGGCTGATGATCTACAAGCATGTGAACAACAGGATACAAAGAAGATAAAACAGGCTATGCACATTGCTGAGTTGTTGGTGTAGGAGCGACTAAAGGACCTCCTTGTAAATGAAGTGAAGCAGGAGGTACATGAAAACAAACCTAACATGGCCATCTTACATAACAATCTACAAATGTGTATGAATAATTCACTTAAAAATCATTCAAGGGACATATATTCCTACTGGATGGCTGGCAGAAACCATGAGAACACATCCAGTGGACAGCTGAAAAGGCTGATACGTGTACAATACACTAGATCATGCTCAGCAAGTGATATGATGTCATTTGGGTTGGATAAGTGACCATAACTGCAGTTCCATTCTCAGACAAACTCCGTAGGATGGGGCGACAAACTGGGAAATTTGGCAATGAATCCAGTCTATGTAGCAACACAAATGGTGTAATTATTGCTGAGTTTTGAAAAATGTGCCTTGCACACCTGTTCAATCTGACTGCTGCCAATTTGCTGACGGCCTGTGAGGCTGTAACAAGTGAAACAAAGAAGACAATTTCAAAATAAACATGTGCATGCATTAAAAAACACTGCCCAAGAAATTGGGTAAAATGACATGTATGTAAGCCAGTCAGATTTGATTAGGCTTCTCTATGCAATTCCAGAGTGTCCAATTTGACAAATTTAACAAACGAAGAATAGTAAGTTCCAAATCTGTAATCTGCCAAGCAGAATATTTCACTTTGGAACACGAAGACCTGAATCTTCAAGCTTTGTAATACTCTTTAAGACTAAGAACAGAGTTCCACTTTTCAGGTGTGTTTTGGAGAAAGCACATACCATTCCAAAAAAAAAAATACCACAGTTTTAAGAGACATATCACACATTTATTCTCTTTAGAGATGAAAAACAGACATGGGAAGGGAAAACAAAAAGGCAATGAATGGTGGTACTGAACTCCTTTACAATGAACTTTTTTTTCCCCTTTGAGTGGTTTTTTTATACTGCGGGCATGCAAAGGCACCTACAGAAGGCATTTAAATCTAATTGTCTAATGATTCAACTAGAATACAATCTACATCCTGCGTGTGAATGAGTAAGCAAGTGAGGATGGCATCAATGATAACAGTCAACACACAAACAACAAAATGAATACACTGAAGAAGAAAAAACAGACTTGGTAGACAACATGTGGCCACAACTGGTAATAAAAATATATATAGCAATACTGCACCAATGTTATTTCATATATTCTTTCAACAATGCTCTCACCACGAAGAAGTAACATAGCAAAGTGGAACTCCCATAGCATGCACATTAAAATCAACAGTTAGGATTCTAATGTCCCATTTCACTGGTGCTAAATTACCATACACTTGGCAATATTGGTCATGTACGTAGTATACTGGTCTGTAACTGCCAACACACAGATTTCAATCCCAGGCAAGACACTCTTTCATGTTATCTTGATCCAATCATCCCCAGTTGGGATAAGGCACTTCATGCCCTTTTGGTTTAAATATAAGGCTCAACCAGAAACCAAACCAAATCCCTGAACACATTTGAAACAAAACACAGCAACACTAATATGACTAAGTTAATTAAAACACTGTAAAGCATTTACTGCTCCCACCATATTGCAGACAGACACCCTTCAACCAAACTTGTTTGCTAAAACACAGAATCTCAATTCAAAATTACAGTTCATTTTTAAAAACAGATGCACTACTAATCTGGCACGTGAAAGATACTAGTTTACACTGATATGAAATTTAATTAGTTTCTCAGGTGGAAGCACAATATATATATAAATTTATTGGAAGCTGCTGCAAAATAAGATAAACATATGATTACATAACAACAAGAAAAGGCATAACTAAGCAATATCACCCTGTAAAATATATTTAGTACTATAACAACATACACATTGCAGAAAAAATTGTTAGAACTTCCTACTGCCTTGTTCAGCCCTTCTACTTCCAACAAATGGACAAGCTGTCTGAATTTTGAAAACTCGTCAGTGTTACACTAACATGAAAACAATGGCAGATTTAATATACAGCATGTCATATGCTGTATGTATAACAGGTTTGAACAAACCTTTACATTAAATCCCAGGATTACACAATTACTCACTTATATTTACTGTTCTTTTGATATCTAATAATTATGCTTTGTTAACCATACTTTAGCATAATATCAGGTATTAGCAGATTTTGCTACAGTGGTAATACATAAAACTAGATGTAACGTAAGTATTGAAGTAGCCTTCTGTTAATGCTAACTTCAAGCTGTAAGGCAGTACGGTAGCAACCACAACAGAAGCTATCAGACATATGTGCATGTCAAAAGTTGTGTGTTCCACTGTTACACTGGTTGAAACTTCTCTTTTACAACAATTTCATAAAGGTTGAGTCAAATAATTTTATTGACATACATTAAATTATGAAATACATGAAGATAGCTGTCATCAAAATGAAATATTTTAACTCAATAATATTGCATCTGCAATGTCCACTTTGAAATTTGTACTTATTCTGTTTTCAGTCTATTATTTAAGGAAATAATGAAATACAATATTGGAACCCATATGTACAGCAACACTTTTTTAATAGCCCCAAGCATCTCTCTAAATTCACAACATTTCACATGACAGTGAGGCAGGGCAGTGACTGCTGAAACTCCAATATTTTGTGAGTGGGGGTCCACACATTTTAGTTAACAGCACCATAGTTAATAACAGGTCTTTACTCACCATATGCAAAGGTGCAGGAAATAATTTGCGGTTGGGAAGTTGCATTTTCTTGCTGAAAAAAGGCATATCTTCTCTCATCAACACATAGCAATTCAAAAATGGTGCCAGATTTTATGTTACCATATCAGCATGAATTTAGAGCCCCAGATAAAAAAAAAAGGCCACAAGAACATTAGCTGCACTCATAATGCATGAACAGGGCCATGTAATGGCACAATGCTGAATTATGTGGGATTTTATGCAAATCACTACATCTTATTCTGACAGTTCATGTATCCACACAGATGACATCAAGCATCACTGCTAGTCAGAAGAAGCATGGGTCATTTCTTCAACATAATGCCCCCTGAAGATGCCAGTTTACAAAATTCATAAATTTGTTCATTATATGTCAAAGAGTCTGTGGAATGTGGTTGTTTCACATGAATGAAACAGCACTTTTGTTTTATCTCATGCTAATGCCACAGACATTCTAGTTTGCTGTGCACATTATGCCAATAGTTTTCTTGGAACTGCTTACAATGTAGTACTAATTTCATCCAGTTTTTCCTCAGCACGTATTTTCTGCATGATCTCTTACTGTATAAAACATAATAAGTTGCTCAAAATCTTGATACTTATTTGTAAATTGCTCTCCCTCGTGGAAATGGTGCATCCAGAAACTGTAGTCTCAGTTTGTGATGGCACTTCATGTGGCAACTATATTTAACAAATGTATCACACAGAAATCTCTAAATAGGCCACAAATGAGTCACAGGGACCTTGCAACCTCACTGACAGACAGTGTGGATATAAGCCAATGAGTGGGCTTGGTGTAGAGCATAAGCGACCTGTTTGGAAGAGGCTAGTGACTGGAGTAACTTAAAATAATGATACATATAGCAAAGACTTCAAAAGGTCATTTCATCATTTGTTTAAAAAAGTTCTCTATAATCAAGACAAATTTCTTTGACTATGCAGTACCATACTACCCCTTGACGTTCCAACTCACCACCTTTATATAATTATTGATCAAAGTAATTCTCACACACTCATTACTTCCATCTTGTTTACGATACACCTCTTCCATCAATAAAGTCTGCTAATTATATTCTGCAGAATCACACCATCCCATGATATTAAAGCACAAAGCAAATCAAATACACAAACTATGAAGTTGTGGTATACAGCATATATGAGTGCAAATTTACTGTCCCCTTTAGTTTTTGCTAATGTTGTACTAGTATACAAAATAATTTATCTCAGCATTGTCTATCATAATTAGTATGTACTACCCAATCCAACTAATAATACAGCAAGTGTTCACCCACAGAGCAATACTAACACCTGTAAGCCATCTTGATGCACGGCTACAATGACAATGATTAAAAAGGTAGCCTGGAAGACCTTTCAAAGAGGTTTGGTCTACATTCTTATACTGTACAATCACCACCTCATCCTATGCTATTTTTCAGACTTATCAAATGAGAGACATTAGCACACATGTATTGCTTCAAGACATGAAAAACAAACAAAGTAACAGACCACAAACAATTCCTAAGAATGTGAGAAAGCATTACCCCTACAGAGTAGAACACACGAAGGGAACTACAGTTTTATTGAAGTTTCAACATGTATATAATCATTTACAGTATGCCCTTGATCTTGTGTTTATAAGAACCAGAGCCACAGACTCTACTACGTCCTTATGCCTTCAAACCCCACTCAATTTCTTGGTTTCCATTACTCACACCAGGCTGTAAAAACGGGTAACCTGAACTGTCATAATTTAGCACCAGAAATGGGGAACAATGGACAAAATGATTCTGCTCTCCAGAGACCAAAGGAAGAAGGACCTTAAAAGGAAAAACTAACCAAGTGTGTGATCATAAACTAGGTTACAAAGGGGAAGCTGTGTACCTTGGTTCTGTATGTCTCATGCTAAGCACTTCTAAGAAACATACATAGGGGAGGGGGAAACAAGTTTTTATAAAATAGCATCTGAAAAAAATCCTACCTGAGTGACCACACAAACCATTTTTGTTCCGTTTTTATAAATATTGAATTTTACTCTTTAAATTAAATATATTATATATAATCTGACTCTATGTTATTAATAATATTAATATTAATAATTATAATATGTAATATCTATTCTCTTTACAAGTTATGGTACAAATGCTAGGATGATAAGCATTTTTGTTAAACACAAAAATGTTGATTTTACTGTTTCTT
>Ga0123353_10012166_pt1 | contig 12203 bp, 10 predicted proteins | sample TergutLab28metaG_3_FD_92763 | JGI IMG/M metagenome (GOLD analysis project Ga0123353, IMG submission 92763) | Labiotermes labralis P3 segment gut microbial communities from Petit-Saut dam, French Guiana - Lab288 P3 | ecosystem: Host-associated > Arthropoda: Insects > Digestive system > Gut ... | reverse complement strand
TAATTTTTTCCGAACTGAACCCCAGCAGCGCCAGCGCGAGGATTGCCAGATACAGCAGCTTGACCGGGGAGCCGCGGAAGGAGGGGGGCACATCCGTATGGCCCATCCGGTCGATCCCTTCGGTCATCAGCCAGCAGATCAGCAAAAATCCCGCCGAAGTTCCCAGCGCCAGCCCGACCGCTCCGGACAGCGGCAGATTGATCCGGTGGTTGATGATCAATCCCGTTCCGACGGTAACATTGTTGAACACCGCCATCGGGAGCAACCGTTTTATCCGGCTGTACAGGCCGGGCAGCCATTGTTTCACCACCAGCGCCACGACGGTATAGAGCACGGCGGCAATCAGGAGCAGCACCAACGGCCGCAGCAGCTTGGCGGTGGGGGATACCCCCATCATGTTGTCGAGAGGATAGAATATCAACACGGTAATCAGGGTGAAAAAACTGAGCAATCCGCCGAAATACAGGATATCCCCCGGCCGCCGGACGATTTTCAGCGTCAGCGAAGTGCCGAAACCGACGGTCAGCACGATATTCTGTAAAAACGCGGCGGCGATCAGATAGGTTAAAAAATCGTTCATTCCCATTACCCCCTCAGCTCCGCGCCGGATCGCCGGATCCGGGAATCTTATCCGGATCAGCAATATCTTCATCATTTTCAATGTCGCCGATATGTTCAATTTCGGCGAAAAAATCTCTATTCGTGCTGTCTCCGTCCCTGGAATCCGGCCGGGGTTCTCTTATCATCCGGGATACCATCAATATTTTTTGCAGAACAGCGGCCATATAAGCCAACAGTATAAACCCGACAAAGGGCAGCGCGCCCCGGGCAAAAATCGGCTCAAATCCTATCGGAACATCCCAAAGCGTACCGAAAGTGACGATCTCCCGCAGTGCCGCCACTATACAAATCACCACGCCGAAACCCAATGAAGCCCCCAGTGCGTCCGCGAGCGCCGCGCCGGGATGGTTGTGCGCCGCGAATCCGCCGGCGCGGTAGGTGACTAAGGTGCTCACCGCGATCAGCGGCACAAAAATATCTAATCCCGCGTACAGCTCCGGTGAAATATATTGTCCGATGACATATCCGGCTCCCAGCAGCAGCCCCGCCGAAACAATGGCGCAGACCGGCGGCTGCAGCCAGTCGGGGATCCGGCCGCCCAGGACCGACATCAACAGGCTGATATTGACCTGGACCAGCATGGTGCAGACAGTCAGCACCACGCCGTATTTGAGACTGATACCGGACAGAATGATCGGACACAGGCCGATCAACTGGATCAGCACGATATTTTGGGTAAACCCGGTATCCCGAAAGATACCGGAAGGTTTCATAGATTGATGGGAATTGGTCATGGTTTGCACCTCTTTTTAGGGGTCAGAAAATAGGGGATAGTGTCCTAATCCCTATTTCCTAACGCCTTTTAATCTCTGCCAGTATGTCCTTGTGCGGTATATGGCCTTCCATGAGAGCCGGTCGAAAGCCGGGGCGAAGGTGTTGAGAATCAATATCGCGAAACAGCAGCCCTCTTCAAACCGGCCGGCGGTCCGCATCAGCATGACCAGAATGCCGCCGGCGGCGCCGTAAAATATCCGCCCCAGCCAGAATTTCGGCGAAGTCACCGGATCGGTCACGATAAAAATACCGGCGAACAGCAGATAGCCGGAACACAGCTCCAGCATCACGCTGTTCTCCCATCCGGTCCCCACCCGGGGGAACAGCACCGCGTAACCGGTACAGACAGCCAGAAAGGGGAGCAATGTGAAAACCGAGATGCTCCGGCGGAACAGCAGGTAGACAGCGCAGGCCAACAAGATCGCAATCGCCACCGTGCCGATAGGGCCGGGGAAATCGCCGATCAGCAGGTCGGCGGGCTTGAAGGAGGTCGCGGCGCCGGAACGCAGCAGCGAACCGAGAGATTCGCCGGTTACGATCTGGGTGATATCCCCGATCGGGGTATTCGGCGCCGGATAGGTGAACATCCGGCCGTCGAAACAGAGGGTGATAAAAGCCAACCCCCCCGCCGCCGGATTGAATATGTTGCGTCCGGCGCCGCCGAAAGGTATTTTGATCGCGAATATGGCAAAAGCGGCGGCGGCTATCGGCATCCAGTAAGGAGCGGCCGGGGACATCACCGCGGCGATAATGCCGCCGGTAACCGCGGCGGTGCCGTCGGCCCATCCCGGCGGCCGGCGCAGAAACAGGTTGCCGATCCCGTCGAACAGCATTGCCGAAATTATACCGTGCAACATCACATACAGCGGCCGCATCCCGTAATATATACAGGAAAAAGCCACCAACGGCGCCAGCGCGATCAGCACATCCAACCGCATATACACCGCTTTGTCCCGCTTCCGCAGATAAGGCGGCTTTCCGCGTTTAAATCTCATCTTCTTCCTCCCAGCTGCTGTAGATACGGCTGTTGGTATCCCGGGCGCTGCTCACCTGATCCGACAGCTCCCGGCCGGCCGGGCAGACATGAGAACAGCACCCGCAGCCGTCACAGGTGTCCGGACGCAGCGAGGCGAGCTGCTCATATTGCATATTTTCTACCCGGCGGACGATCTCGAAGGGCAGCAGCCCGGCGTGGCAGACGCCGACGCATCGCCCGCAGCCGCAACAGACCCCGTGGGCCGGCACCGCTTCCTCGGTAAGGGCCAGCAGACAGGTTACCCCGGGCAATATCAGCATCCGGTCGGATTCCGCCGCCCGGCCGGTCATCACGTCGCCGGAAAGCAGCCGGACCGGATCGGCTTTTAATCCGCAGATCTCCAGCAATTTCTCGGCGGTAGTCCCGAAAGGCGCCCGGATATTCCGGGGGGATTTCACCGCGTCGCCGGATACCGTCACCACACAGCTGCCGTGCATCTCCCCGTAAACGGCGGCGCGGTAAAGGGCCAGACAGGCCTGCACGCCGATGCGGCAGATCCGCCGCCCCCACGGATTTTTTTCCAGCTTGACCGCGGGATACCGCCGCCGCACCTGGAAAATAGCCTTTTCATTATTGATCCGCCGGGCCAGCGGCCGCCGCCGGTTTCGCTTCAGCCGGACGTTGATCTGTCCCGCCGTCGCCCGCAGCGCCAGCGCCGCCAGCTGTACCCCCATCCATATCTGCTCAACCGATTCGTTCATCACCGCCCAGGCGGAAGAGGCATATCCCTGATTCTCCGCTCCGTCGGCGATCACCAAATCACAGTAGTTTTCCCGGTATTCCTCTAACTTCCGGTACAGATAATGGCCGTCTAACTCATCGATAATGCCGGCCGCTTCGGCCGCCTCCAGCACATCCGCCGGGCGCAGCTTATCAAAATTTTTCGCGGCGGGGGATTCGCTGACCGGCGAAGGCATACAATCAATGGCAGCGCACTCCAACTGCCCATATAATGGATGGGAGGCGTCGCGCAGCCCGGCGAAAACACCGAAAACATGGGCGCGCATCACCGGCTGGCCGTCGTCAGCCGATTCGGCGATCTGCTTTCCGGGATAGACCACTTCATTGGTACTCAGCAGGCACCTGGCCCGGGAACCGGTGTAGGAGAGGGGCAGATATACCCGCAGTGTATCCGCCGGCAGTATCACCACCGGCTGCGAAACCGCCGGTTCGATCCTCGACGGCAGCACAAGTCCTTTTCGGGTCAGCAAAGCCATGATATATCCTCCGGTTTTACCAATAAAACAGCGGTTGTTTAATGGACAGATTTCGTATAGAGTTAGAAGTGGCGAGTGGTGAGTGACGAGTGGTGAGTATTAGTTTTTAGTTGTCTGCTAACAGCGAACAGTTTTCGCCGCGCAAAGAAGCTAAGTAAGCAGGACGCAAGCGTCCTGCGCGAGCCTCGAACCGCATGAGTCCGTACTTCTCGCCACTCGCCACTAACCACTCCTACATAAGGGGGCCATAACAGTGCAGATGGAATTGTCAGATAACGGCAGTCTCACCATTCTTTTGACCGACGCCGAGCTGGGCCGGTTCGGGCTGCGGTTTGAGCAGCTGGATTACGCGGTGCCGGCCACCCGTCTGGCGATACACAGCCTGCTGGACGACGCCCGCCGCAATCTGGGATTCGATTGTTCCGGCAGCTTGCTGATCGAGGCGCTGCCCACCGATACCGGCTGTCTGCTGTTGGTCACGCCGGCCGGCGCGCGGCGCCGTATCCGGATGAAACGCGCCGCCGGCCCGTTGGTTTACCGGTTCGCCGATGTGGACGCGCTGTTCTCGATGGCGGAAGCCTGGAACCGGGCGGTCCGCTGCGGAACACAAACCCGGACAGTCCGGGAGAAAGCGGTCCGCCGCGGCGACTGGGTCTCGTCCCTCTATCTCTCTCCCGATGGTTACCGGTTGATATTAGATGAGCCCCCCGCCGGAGCGCTCCCGCTGTTAGAGGAATTCGGCCAATGGATCGGCGAAGGCGCCCTCGGCGCCGCCCATACCGCCGAACACGGCGTACCGTTAGCGGTAGGAGACGCGATGCCGCGGCTTTGCGCGGCAATTCTTAATGCAAAATGCTAAATTCCGGCGACAAGACAAGTATAATTATCCCCTTAATTTGCCATTTTCAATTTACAATTTGCAATTTTCTAACCACTTCCGCCGGGTTATTGCTGTTCATCACGGCACTGCCGGAGACAGCGATATCCAGTCCGGCGGCGGCCAGTTCGGCGATGTTATCGGGGCCGATGCCGCCGTCGGCCTGGATTTTTACCGGCAATTTCCGGGTGTCGATGATCTTTCGTAATTTTATGATCTTATCCAGCATGGCGGAGATAAACGGCTGGCTGCTCTTGCCCGGATGCACCGTCATCACCAGCACAAAATCTACCGACGGCAGCAGCGGCTCTATCATTTCAACCGCCGTTCCGGGGCTGAGCGCGATACCGGCGGCACAGCCCGCCTCCCGTATCCGCCGCAGCAGCGCCGGCAGCGGGCCGGCGGCCTCGCAATGCAGCGCTATCCGGTCGGCGCCGGCGGCGATAAAATCCTCCAGCACCGCCGCCGGATCCCGCACCATCAGATGCGCGTCAAAAGGCAGCGCCGTCAGCGGCCGCAGCCTCACGGCCATCTCGGCTCCATAGGTGGTATCCACCACAAAAATACCGTCCATCACATCCAAATGCAGCATCTCCGCACCGGAACGGTCAACAATTCTGACTGCCGATTCATATTCTTTTTCATCGCAGGACAGGATGGAAACCGAAACAATCATAAGGCGGCCTTTCATTAAAGCAACTTGATTTCATTTTGTAAAAAGATAAAAATCAAATCAGGAAGAATGCCGCGGCATTCTTCGGGGGTGGGCACGGCAAAACTCATCCGGTTCTATTAGCCTCGGAACCCACCCCAGTTGTAAAAAGATAAAAATCAAATCAGGAAGAATGCCGCAGCATTCTTCGGGGGTGGGCACGGCAAAGCTCATCCGATTTGATCAATCCCGGAGCCCACCCCAATTGTGCCACACATTCTGCACGTCGTCGTTGTCCTCCAGCATATCCAACAGCTTTTCCATCTTGACGACGGCTTCGGGTTCGGTGATATCGTTATACAGGTCCGGCACCATTTCCAGCTCGGCCGACAGGAAGGTATACCCTTTTTTCTCCAGTGCCTCCCGGACGGCGGTGAAATCCTCCGGTTCGGTGGTGATGGCATAGACCTCGCCGTCGGCGGCGAAATCCGACGCGCCGGCCTCCAGCGCGTCCTCCATCAGCCGGTCCTCGTCCCGCCCTTCCGCTTCGACGGCCAGCACCCCTTTTTTGTTGAACATAAACGACACACACCCGGTCTGGCCGAGGTTGCCGCCGTATTTGTCGAAATAATGGCGCATTTCTCCAGCGGTACGGTTGCGGTTTTCGGTCAGCGTCTCGACGATAACGGCGATACCGGACGGGCCGTATCCCTCATAGGTCAGCGCCTCGTAATTGGCTCCGCCCGCTTCGCCGGCGGCTTTTTTGATGATCCGGTCGATGTTTTCGTTGGGGACATTATTGGCCTTGGCCTTGGCGATGGCGTCCTTGAGCTTGGCGTTGCCCGCCGGGTCGGGGCCGCCGCCCTCCTTGACCGCCACAGCCAGCTCCCGGCCGATTTTGGTAAAAATTTTAGCCCGCTGGCTGTCGGTCTTTTCTTTTTTCCGCTTGATGGTACTCCATTTGGAATGTCCGGACATGACAAAACAGCCCCTTTATACTTGTAATAATAAAACAATTATAACATAAACCGCTCATGGGCGCAAGAGAGAATTCAATTGATCATTGTGTCGCAACCTAAAAAATTCTGAAAGCGCGGCATTCCGAAAAAATCCGAATGCCGCGCTCTTATTTATTTGGTTTTCACTTCACAATTGTTGCGGTTGATTGGCGGGGTGCGACGGGGAGAATGGGGAGAGACAGGTTTATGGTAAAGGGTTATACGCAAAATCACGCATGAAGGTTATTTCTTTTACTGGAAAGTCTGGAAGGTAGTTATAATCCACCCTTACAACTAATTTGTCATTTGTACAAGATGTAATAGCACAGGATAGTAGTGCTACACAATGAGTCCCCCATTGAAAATATCCTCTATCGGGATCATCTAATGACGCTACACCGGTGGTGCCGATTGCTACAATGTCAAAAACCACACGAGATACGGTACCTATCGAAATGTCAATGGTGCGGCCTTTATACATGAGCGCGCCCGAAAGCCAAAATTTATCATTTTCTCCATTGTTGACGAACCAGATATCCGGATCGGTTGATACCCACTTTGAGCCTGTATCTGTCGCAAACGCCCCGTCATTAGCATAGTAAGGAAAACATCCAAACAATCCAAACAGAAATAAAAAGCATAAAACGATTGCCAATGCGCATCGTGGTTTCTTGGGCATTTTTTTCATCCCCCTTTTTGATCATAGTATACAGACATTGTGCCGCGCTGTAAAGAGCGGATTGTTTTTATGGCTTGGGTTCTTCGCCGGCTATGGTCGGTTGCAGACGTTCCCGTATCTTTTGGAACACCACCGTTATCCCCACCGCGAACAGGATGATCAGCGACAGGAAGAACGGTTTTATGCTCCCTTCAGTCTGCCACGGTCCGGTTTCCCATCGGAAGGAATAGACATCGACCGCCCCGAACAGCAGGAACATCGCCAGGACATAGAAAAAATTGCGTCCGGCCATCGCCTTCATCACCCGCCGGTGTTCGGGGGCGGATTTCCGGATACAGGTAAAACTGTATATCAGACAACCCAGCGCCGCCGCCAGCAGCGGCAGCACCGCATACCCGGCGTTCCCTTCGTGGATTATAAAATTCAAAGCGAAGACACCCGTCACTAAAACGCCGGTTGGGACCAGCTGCAGCAGCGTCATCTTTTTCAGCAGCGGCGTAAGCGGGTGGGCGCGTCGGGGCAGCAATTTACCGGCCAGCACGGCTGCTGTTATAATCATACCGGTCAGCATCAGCGGCAGCAGCTCAAGATAATATTCAAAGCTGATCACGCTGTCGAGATAAAAATTGTCCCGTACCAAAATGAACGGCAGCGCGAGGATGACTGCCGATCCCGCCGCCAGGATTGCCGCGTAAAAATACCGGGCGATCCGTAGTCTGGCCGCCGCCACCATCTGAGCCGCTTCGCCGGCGGCAGAAAACACGTCGTCATCCGACAGCTTTTGCAGCGCGGTGCCGCGTTCGATCAACACGACAAACACCGCTGTTAGCGCCAGTATGGCACAACAGCCGAAAGCGAGAATCGGCGCATACATGGAATACGCGGTGGTATACAGTAACAGTAGTCCGACCGCCGACAACAGTATCGACACTAATGAATAGCTGAAAAACCGGTTGGCGGCGGAGCCGGCCAGCCGCTTGATCTGGCGGTCGACGTTGGGATTGCCGTGCTGTCCGGCTGGTTCCCGAACCAGCCGCTGGCCCAGCAGTATCTCGTCGCAGCTGACCTCGAACAGCTCGGCCAGCACCGGGATCAGTCCCAGATCCGGCGCGCTCTCGTCCCGCTCCCATTTGCTGACGGTCTTATTCGACACATTCAGCCGGTCGGCCAGCTCCTGCTGTGTCAGCCCCCGGGAACGGCGCAGCGCCGACAAAAAGGCGCCGATAGATTTCTTATCCATGGTGTAATCCTCCCGATTGGTTTCTATTGTTGAGTGGATGCGCAGACAGTCGCAGCGCGACTGTGTATGTGCTGGTTATTATTCTATGGCCCGGAGAGAAAGAAAACCAGCCCCAAGAAAGAGAAGATGTCTACGAATCGGAGAATTTTAAATTGTCGGGCCTGATTCCACGCCTTTTCTGGCATTCCATCCAACCCGATCCCCCGCCTCATGGGGCGGGGGATTTATTGATTATAGCATTTGTCTATGGTTTTCGGCAAGGCATATGTATTTTTTGATCCGATTATATTTCGCCTTGAATTGACCTCAGCCGTGTGATAAAATTGTCCAGTGTAAATTTGCCCACTGCCCACTAATCACTAATCACTATCCACTATCCACTAATAATTGAGGATTTCCTATGCCATTACTCGGAATCATCCTGCTGTCCTGCGCCGGCGCGTTTATCCTGCTGCTCGGATATATGCATTTGGAAACCCGCCTGCTGAAGGTGCGGCGGGTGACTATTGCCGCGGCGGTCAGCCCGGTGCGTTTTATGCAATTTTCGGATCTGCATGTGGGGATGATGTATGTCAGCCTGAAAAAGATCACCGCCGCTGTTGCCGCCGCGAAACCGGATTTTTTGGTGTTCACCGGCGATTATTTCCAAAAGGAAGAAGAAACCGGCCGTTTTATATCCTTTATGAAACAAATCCGCCAGGTCCACGCGGGGCCGGTCTTTCTCTGTTTCGGCAACCATGACCGGGTAGACGTTTTTGATCCTGACGAAAGAGCTTTCGAGCGGGTCTGCGCGGCGCTGACAGCCCTCGGCGTTACGGTTTTAGAAGATAGAAACTGTATATATAACAATGAGATCAATATTATCGGGCTGTCCGACGAGCGCTGCACCCGGATAGCCGAACGGAACAGCGGCATCCGGGCGGATACCGCGGGGACGCTGGCCGCCCTGCGCCGGGATGGAATGTTCAACCTGCTGATCACCCACAACAGCGATATCCTGCTCCGGCTGCCGGAGCGGGCGGTGGATTTTGCCGTCACCGGTCATACCCACGGCGCCCAGGTGCGCACCCCTTTCAACATCGAAACCAAAATACTGCACCGCCGCGATAAATTAGCAAGCCGGTACAATATGCTGCGGGGGCTGCACACGTTCCGGGGCATCCCGTTCTATATCAATCCCGGTCTGGGCAACAATCTGTTCCCGATCCGGTTCCGCGCGGTTCCGGAAATTACCGCATATACAGTCGGGAAGCTGGAATAACAAAACATATTCTGTCGAAAAATATTTTTTCTTGACGATTTTTCCGAAAAGTGATATTATTAAAATAATATTCCCGAATAATATTCACTTGGAGATGCGGTTTATGGCTACTGTTTCCAAAAGGACCCTTGACGGTTTTGACGCGCACAGCAAACGAATATCTTTTAGAGTAACAGATATCGATGTTAAAAAGTACTTCACAGCCATTGGCAAAGGACTGCTGTGCGCGTTTGTGACCCACAGCGCTGACGGGGTATTCGGGGCGGCGGCACAGCTTGCGGAATCTTTCGGCTTCGGCGAAGATTTGAGCGTAACGGCATACAAGCTATGCACCCGGGCTATGGGTGAAGCCATGCGCAGTCTGTCGGAAGTACCGATTCCATTGACATTCCGGGACGAAACCGGCGGCACTTGGGCGGCGGCTGTGGACAGCGCGGCGGAGCGGGCGGCAGAGGGCATACCGGAGATTTTTTATTTCCATAAAGGCTTTTGGGATGATCCGTTTGAAACAGACTTCTACAAACACATTGTGGCCTGGCTGCGAAAATGTTTGTCTGAGATAGGTGCGGAAGAGAAGAGCATAGACCTGATCTGTTATACGCTCAAAAATTTATTTGCGGATTCGTTCAGAGACGAATGGCGTAAAAATCCCGATAAATATAAAAAGTTAGAAGAATATTTTTATAACTCTGCCGAGGGCGTGGCGACGCGGCAGGAGGAATGGGCAAAAAATAATGAACGCCTTGAAAGACTTGTTGAAGAGGGCGTTTTTGGCGAGAATTACGGCTTGCGGCAGATCTATGTACCTCTGAACGCGTATTACACGAACAAAGCTGAACAGGAACGGCGGATGGAAGCAGACCCGGAAAAATTTGTCGTCCAGCTGGATTCCTGGTTATTGCAATGGTTAGAAACCAGCGGCCCGGAGGATAGCTACCGCGTGATCAGCGGCGAGCCCGGCAGCGGAAAGTCCACCTTCGCGAAGATGTTCGCCTATAACAATAAAGAAAAACACAATATTATCTACGTCCCGCTCCATGAGATGAATTTTACCAGCGGCGAATTCAGGACGGCGCTGGCCGCTTATACAAAAAAGATAGAATTTGCGGAGGATCTGCTGGACCGCAAAGAGCTGTTAGTTATTTTGGATGGGTTGGATGAGTTGACCGAGCAGAACAGCACCGGCGTTCGGGTGGCGGGCAATTTTGTTTCGCGGGTGATCAGCGACTTGAAATACTTGAACGGCAACGGAAAAAGGATAAAAGTCATCTTTACCGGACGTATTCCGGCGGTGCAGGACGCGGCAGATTTATTTAATAAAGCCGAATACCAGCTGCGGCTGCTTGGCTTTTACCAAGATAAGAAGGAAAAAGACAATTTGCAGGATCCGCAGGAATTATTAAAAGACTACCGGATTGACTGGTGGCGCCAATACGCCGGGGTGACGGGGCTGGACGCCGAACTGCCGAAGGCCGTAAAAAACGAAAACCTGCTTGACCTGACGTCCTCGCCGCTGACGCTGCATCTGACGGCGCTATGCTATAAAGAGGACCCAAAAAAATTTACCGCCCTCCACAACCGCGCCGGGCTGTATAAAAGGGTGCTGGACGGTGTGTTCCACCGGGGGCCGAAAACCGGCGGGGAGCACCCGCTGGCGAGAGCGTTAAAGTCGTTTGACAATTTCTTATCGGTGCTCAGCGATATCGCCGCCGTGATGTGGCACAACGCCAACGACCGCGCGGTGCCGCTGACCAAGGTGGCCGAATATTGCCGCAAGAACAATCACGAGGAGCTGCTCCGCAATTTGAGAGGGGTGTCGGACAACAGCGATATTACCAAGCTCTGCCTGCTGTTCTACGGGCAAAAGGCCAGCGTGGACGGCGCGGAGGCCTATGAATTCACCCATAAGAGCTTCGGGGAATTTTTGGTGGCGCGGCAGTTTGTGGAGAAGCTGAAAGCGATGGCGGAGGACCGGGATGAGGAGCGGTCGTTGCGGAATTGGCTGGAGTTCTGCGGCCATACGATGCTGCGGATAGAGCATTCCGGATTCATCCGCGGGTTGGTCGCCATGGAAGACCGGGAAACCGTTGTGAACTGGCGGGCCGCGGTGGTCAAAAGGATAAACTATGTGCTGGCGGAAGGTATGCCCTGCAAAAGCCCGAACCGCCCCGGCCATAAGGAAGAAACACGGCAGATGCGCAACGCCGAAATCGCGCTGCTGGCCGCCCACAGCGCGTGTGCTTTGGCGACAGAGGATATGTCTGCGTCGGCAATCGAATGGAGCGGGAAAACGGATGACGGTGAATGGGAAATAAAAAAAGCCGCCGGTGGTTGGCTGAACCGTTTGCGGGGTAGAGCGGATTGCAATATTGTAAAGTGTCATTTGAACCATCTTGATTTTTCCGGGTGCGTTTTGTTTAACCAAGATTTTTCCGAGGCCGACTTATCAGGATCGATTTTTAATGATGCTTTTTTGAACGGTGTATGTTTTGCTTTTGCCAATCTTAAAAACACGGAATTAAAAAAAGCAAAATTGAACTGGTCAATGTTCATTTTTATAAAAATGGCTAATTGCGACTTAACATCGGCGGAGTTTTTGCACGCTTCTTTGATGCATACAGATTTCACATCAGCAATTCTTTCGGAAACTTCTTTCGATGAAGCTACGACTCAATATTGTATTTTCCCAGATGAAGTATTGCAGCGTTATAAACCATTTGATATATCTAAACTTAGCCTGATGATAAAAAAAGAACCAGATGAATCCTAACCATCTCAATCCCAAATCATCGCCCCCGTGCGTAACGCCGCTTTGTATCCGCGCTCAATATCTTTCAATAATAAAACT
>Ga0123353_10012165_pt1 | contig 12204 bp, 8 predicted proteins | sample TergutLab28metaG_3_FD_92763 | JGI IMG/M metagenome (GOLD analysis project Ga0123353, IMG submission 92763) | Labiotermes labralis P3 segment gut microbial communities from Petit-Saut dam, French Guiana - Lab288 P3 | ecosystem: Host-associated > Arthropoda: Insects > Digestive system > Gut ... | reverse complement strand
TTCGGTGCAGAATCTTTTGTCTTCCAGGTTGCTATCCAAAAATTTAAAGATCAAGATATATAGAACCATAATTTTGCCTGTTGTTTTGTATGGGTGTGAAACTTGGTCGTTGACATTGCAGGAGGAAAGGAAGCTGAGGGTGTTTCAGAATATGGTGTTGAGGAGAATATTTGGACCTAGGAGGGATGAGGTATTGTATTGTATTGTGTTTATTATGCGTTCATTAGATCCATACAAGGCAGATACCCATAGGATATTGAGCTTGTCGTACACAAAGATGAAACAGAGAGTTACAGAAAGAAATGTAAGGTAACAAAATAGGAAATACGATTATATAAAGATATACAGTTATAAAACGAGAAATGCAGTCACAAAACGCGCCTTCCAATACCAGGGTTCATGTACCATGTACCACTCCAATCAATCCATACATGGTCAGAACCACCGGATATAGAATATGTCATTATAAATTACATTAGATAGGGTATAAGATTACAATATGTACATATATTGAGCTGAGCTCTTGAAATACATTAAACTTAATTATTTATATTAACAGGTACCACAAGTTGGATATATGAACTGCAATAAGAATACATTATACCAAGGCTGTTACTCCAAAAGTTCACTTTTGAGTATTGCCTTTTCGTTATTGTCAAATCTTTAACTGGGTTTACTAAATGTAATAGGTATACTAAATAAAATGATTAAAATATGGAACTCAATCCAGCCAGTTCAAGGCATTTTGGTCCCTTAGGGTAGTCCATTCTAGAAATTCTTCTATAGAATAGAAGGATCCAGCTAAAAGAAAGTTTTTCAATGCCAGTTTGAATTTATTCACATTCCCTGAGAGTTGTTTTATTCTTATAGGCCTTGATGCCTGAAAAGTAGGCCCCTTTTTTGTATTTGGACAACCTTGCTAATGAAGGGTGTAAATTGGTATTAGATCGTGTATTGTATGGGTGAATATCGGAGTTAATTATGAAGTCATCCTTATTTTTGACAACAAACAGAGCAAGCAATAATATGTATTGGGAACAAAGGGGGCAAAAAACCCAACTCCTTGAATAGCCCACGACAGGATGTCCTGTTACTGGAATTGGTCATAACTCTGATAGCCCTCTTTTGCAACTTAAATATATCATCATTATCCGTAGAGTTCCCCCAAAATATACCATAAGACATGATGGAATGAAAGTAAGCAAAGTAAATCGTCTTCAGATTTTGAGCGGTTAATGTAGGTTTTAGTATCCTGAGAATGTAGCAGGCTGAACGTAGTTTGTTACATATTCGTGCAATGTGTGGGCTCCAGGATAATGTATAGTCAAGAGTAAGGCCTAAGAAATTAATGGTTTGTGAGTTTATTAATCGATTCTGACCTAGTTTAATACAATCTGGAATGTTCACAGTTGTTTTTGCTGCAAAATGGACTAGGTTAGTTTTATTTAAGTTTAATGTTAATGAGTTTTTCTGGAACCATCTGTTACCTTTTGTCAGGACGTTGGCATAGTCATCCTCGAGTCTTTCTCGGCTCCTCTGAACACACATAATATTTATATCATCAGCAAAAAGAGTTGGTAAGCATGTATATTTTATGGTTTGTGGCAGGTCATTTATGTAGAATAAAAAGAAAAGCGGTCCCAATATCGAACCTTGGGGGACACCTCTCATTACCTTATTCCACTCTGAGTAATAGGTTCCAGAATAGTTGTCTTTGATTAAGACTCTTTGAGACCTATCTACCAAGTAAGACTTTATTAGTTGTAATTTCTTACCGACGTTTCGAGACAACCTATCAGTCCCATCTTCGGGGTGCAAGAATCTTACTAACATGGATTGGATGCTACTATCAACATCTCGTCGCATAGTAGACGCTGGAGGAGCGTCATCTACAGCAGAGCTCGAGAGCACGGATAAACTCAACAGCTACTCCACTTACGGAATGTACTGTAGCTACTTTAGACCTGGTAACGAAAAGACGGTCCAGCCACCGGGAATTCTCGCAGCTCGATCTTTCTCCTTGGTGGACTGCAATGGGCACGTGGACCGTGTTCATGCACATGTATGATAACAGCGAATTCCAACAAGCACGCACTCGCTGATCATTTAGTACTCAACTGCGATAGGAGGTGCCGCCTCCTCCACCTCTACCCGAACGCGGTGTTTGGACAAGCTTTTAATTCAAATGACGAAGAATAAAACTGGCAGAACTCGAAGAAAGATTGGAAATAGCTAGAAAATAATGTTATATATATATATATATATATATATATATATAATTGACAATAATATAATTGTAAAGTCCCATAAATTCTCAACCTCAGCACTAGATGGAGGTATGTTCAGTTTCACGTTCCGGGTGCTTTACGCCCTGACTAGGAGGGTGGGTAGGTACCACGGCCTGTCTAGATGTTGTGGGGAATAGAAACATCTTTTGCCTCTGTCGGATATCGAAAGCCAAATCTCCGACCCATAGACTAGTCATTATACCGACTACGCTACCCAGCTCCCACTGATAATAGTTGTCGTTCATTAGCAATATTTATTTGAAAATGGGTACATGTATAGATTTATTAAAGAAAAAGTAAGGGTATGAGATGTCTGACCACAGATATGGCATTGTCGTCTGACTTCAAATGGGAGGAGGTGTAGATGGATCGCCCTTGAATTTAACAACTTTGAATTTTTAACGGAACTGCGAGTTCCTCCTTAAAGTAAAATACTGACTTTTTAAAAAATGTATTTATGTAACAGATGACTAAGGGAACAGTAGCACCAAATCATTTGTTTTAGTTATGTCTACAACTTGAAAGACCCGCTCATAAGAATTCTGTAGTTTTCTTTGAATATCCTTTCTTCGCTCATTGAGTCATACTGCCGTCTCTGCTTTGTGGTTTCCGTTCCGTTTGATTCGGTCTGGTGCGTGCTGGCCTGTAATGTATTTAACGACGCCATGTCCAACAGAAACGATATGATATCGAGCTACCAAATTACCGTGATTCACAACGATCGAGAGTTTGAAAGTTTGCTGGACTCGCCAACCAACTACATTTTCAAATCAAAACACTGAAGTATGTTCACATCACTCAAGAACACAACATTTCCAGCATAGCCAGTGCAGTATGTTCGTAATATTTCCTTTTGGAATGTTCAAAAGTAGGGACTGCATAAACTAAGCTTTGGCTTGTTTCTAAATATTTGATCTCTAAGCTATTTTTAATTTCTAATAACTTATGTGGACGGTAGATGTCTTGGAATTTTTCTTTTTCATATTTTCTGGCAGTAGAAATGCAGCTGCAGTCTTAATTGTTGTGGTAGAAATTGCTTCAATACGTATTTCACTTTGCATTATTCAATTATGGAATGCATCCCAAACATTAATTGGACCGTAGTAGTACAGACAAAATTATGTCAGCACTGAATTATGTTATTTTGATCACTGGACAAAAAGGACAACTGCTCAGTTCTAATAATATATCGCATATCTGTGGACACGAGTAAATTGCCATCATTAACACACTCATTACATGGTGTACAGCCCCTTTGGAAAAAAACAGTAGTTGCTTACGTACTCAAATTTCCTGCCTTTTATGGAACCGCAAGGTTCATCGTCATATTCACAAAGGCCAATGTAATGTACTGTTTAATGGCATTTTTCCTGGCGGGATCCCTAGTTTAAACGCACAGGGTGTATTTGTGTTTTATTTTGTTGCACACTGATTTGAAAATATCACGTGAAATTCATAAGGCACATATCCTTCCGTGTATTTCTGATGTCTAAGGAAATGTGGTCATAGAGTAGAGCCCTGTATTATGACACACCGTAGAAGATGTAACGTAGCAGTAGCACTGGTATTTATAGGTAACTGGCAAACACTCTTCTTATGTTCCTATATACTCATTGAGGCATATATGGCGAAGTGGAGCTACGACTGAAACACGTAATAATAATAATAATAATAATAATAATAATAAACCATATTACAAGGGCGAAATAACAACATTTAGCACAAACTGTAAATAAATAATAGCTGCATCACTATATGCCCTAGAAACGTGTTTTTTAAGTATGTAATTGTGAATACCCTGCATGAAGGTGATAAAAAGGATAATAATATTAATACAGTTACACAGTAGTCCTTGCAGTTTGTTATCTTGGCACTACTGTCCGATTAACTTCGGGTTGCCACTCTGGAAGCAGAAACATTTAAAAAGCGCAGAAAAATAAAACAGGCAGTGTACGTACAGGTGGAAGTCGGATCCTGTAGTTGGTAGATAAATACCAACGTTTCTGGGGTAGCCATTTCTTCAACTTCAGAGTAGAAGAGTAACGCTGTGTAGGTTGGTATATTGGTATCAATATTTCAAAGGATCCCGTTACCTCCATCTTCTGGGTAGACTAATCTTAACATTCACAACGTGAGAATGTAAAATCTCAATATCATGTTCAGTCCTGGAAGAAGTGTGGTTTTCTATTTATTCCTCTTATGGCACGTTACGGAGCCCATTTAGCCATCTATCAGTTCGGAACTAGGACAGTTATTCTAGGAGTACGGCACTTTCTGACAGCATGTTGCTGAGATCTAAATGCTGGGACTTTCATCTGCATCCCCCTAAGCCATTAAGTCACGAGGCATTTAAAGCAAGGGGAAGATCGGAAAAGAAAATTTTATGGACACAAAACAGTTTGACATTTTTAAAAAAATCCCGTAATTTTGCTTTCCTCATAAAATATTAGTTTCGACGTAACAGATAATAACGCACGAGGGAAATTGTAATGCATGTGTAAAGCCAGTTCTTCGCTAATACTGCACACTCTTTTATGCAACAAATTATTTTAAGACTGATAGATTTTTTGTCTCAAACTCTAACAGCAGGGAATGATTTCGTTTGGACTAAGTAACTTTAGCTATGGCTTTATAGCAGGCTAATACGTGAAAACTTAAACATGGAATGTTCAATGAAGGTCTTGAAGGATTTAGTGATTAGGAAATTAAAAATTTTTAATTGCCACTTTATGATTTGTATCCTGTTTAGCCAAAGAACGGTGCATCCCCGTTGCTGACGATTGAAATTTACTAGATTTACCAACACAAATATGTGGCCATACAACAGAAATGTAAAGGAAAGTACACCATTAAAATTTCATAAGCAACCCTTCATGATATCAATATATGTTACAGCGGTACTACCTGCGGATATGCTAATGTGTTAATTTTTTGTACAGGTCAAGATCAACGGTAGATAATCCGCATATGAGTTAGAAATTTTCATAACTGTAAACCGTATCTTACGTTTAATTTGGCATTTTAGTCATGTTTATCAGTCCAAAAATAACAGCGCCCAAATATCCTGATGATAATCAGAGTCGGTGTGGCGGACCTACACAAAATTCCAGCGTGTTTTCATGTTGGTGTAATTTGGTTGATTTTAAGGGGCCTGTTGCTGATACAGGCTTCCTCGTTCAATTTGACATTTATACTATTTCGTGGCACCTTTAACAGGTTTAATTGTACTATGAGTATTATAACTTGTAAATTTTATTCTCTTCAACTCCTGTTAAGGCTCACATTACTTGAGAGACAGAATGCAGTTTATAATTGATATAGCAAAGTTTTCACATGTAAGAAGGACTTAAATAAAAATTATACGGGTCCATAAACAAACCTTAGCCTACATCTTACATGATATGTGCACAAAACTTAAAAGATTCTTAAAAACAATGCAATAATAATAATAATAATGTAACATGCATAGTAACTGCCCACCATTTGTATCACTGACCAACCTAGTACTAAGGCCGCGAATCTCATATCCTCTCCGTTTATTAATGCACACACACGTGTGTGTATGTAGTAAAAAAAGTAATTACGTTAGTAGTTCAGGTATGTGACTGCATCTAAAATTAAATTAATTTAGCGCGTACGTATTTGTAACGGTTATAGCTGAGATTGTCGTCTGTGAAACTAAAGGAAGCAAAATTATAACTGAACAAAGTGTCGAAAAACACATGGAAGTTGATAGGTGTTAAATCCCAGTTACGAAAGAAACTAGTATTTCTAAAAGTCACATTAGAATACATCCCTATACACGCAATAGATAACAAATATAAACAAAATGGGGTACTTTCAGTTACTGTAATTTTGATTCCAAATTGGGGTATGCACCGTTCTTTGTTTCACCCACTCGCCACGGTGAGGCACAGGATATGAGCGGGACCTGAAAAAGAAAAACAAATCGGTAACAAGTTCCTTAAAACATTAACAAACACACACTGCAGGTATGTAACGGAAAGAAAAGAACACCAAATTACCTTCATCTTTTCTTCCTGCCTTCTTTCACTTACGCTCGAATTAAGTCAACAGTTCCGTCTAAGATCTGTTGTACATTTTAAAACCCTAATCACTGAAGGCAAATAACTGTGTGCAACTTTCTTCATCGCAGCTGTACGTATTAAAATGGACAACTCAGTGAAACAGAAAGCACTCGGTTATAAGCCAACCAATGCAAGGAATTGAAAACAGCGCAAGAAAGGCAAAGTTGTCTTTCTGAAGCCTCCAAAATGAAATCGTCGAAAAAATGAAATATCGAAGACTTCGTCAAAATTGGAGCTGAAATGTATCGCGCTCTGAAGAAGCTCGGTTCAGTTCGGAAATCGAAGGATTCTAAAGGAATGTAAAATTCTTCACTCAGTCGGCTGGCAGCATAAAAGTTTTAAACTTGTGTACTTTTGTTCATCGCAGCTGTTCGTATTAAAATATAGAACTCATTGAAACTAAAAATACACAGCTATAAACCATATAATGCAGAGAATTACAACTAGGCGCAGCGAAGTAAACATTTTCACCTTCATTTCAGTACTAATGAATCGCCAGGAAAATTAAATGTCGACGGCATCTTCTGTTAAAACTGGAACTCAAATATATCACCCACGAACGACGCTCCATACACTTCGGCAATCGAGTGATAATGTATGTGGTCCAATCAACGACATTTTTCTTACTTGCGTAAACGTGTAAAAAGAATGCGTCACTTTAAAAGACCAGTGAAAATCTGTCAAAATGTAACACAGCCTGGTGGCTAGTGAGAGAAATATTTAAAGCTATAAAATTCATGTTACTTCCAGCACACCCGCTTGTTTAAACAGAAAAAAAAGCGGTCTGTTAATTAAACTGTTGTTTATATAAAACGCTAATTATTACTTTTATCGACATTTGAAGTGTAAATGTTGTTGATATGTATATTTCTCCATTATTAGACCCAACACCGTAAAATACGCAGCTTTCGTTGTTGCCAGTCCATGTGCAAGACGCAGCTTTCACTATTGACGCTCGATGCATAAGACCTACCTTTCGTTGTTGGTAGTCAATGTAGAAGACGCGGCTTTCAATGTTGGCAGTCGATGTAGAAAACCTACCTTTCGTTGTTCGAAATCGATGTCTTATTCAGTTTTGAACCTTGAGTTTATTTTGTACATTCATTTCATAACACATTGGCAGAAATGTATACAGCATATCACTTTGCAAGTTTCACTCAACATTTTGCCATTTCTTACAAGTTCAAACACTTGTCTTTCAACATTGAAGTGAAAGACAGAACAAAGCAGAATTAAACTCTGCTCTACTAAATCCTTGCCCTTCCAATGCGAGTTATTCAAAGGGAGAAAACATTAAAGATTCTTTTTTACCTCTCTCCCTCTCGCATTGATATCACTGGTTGTGCCGACCGAACCCTGTCAGGTTGACACCCTGCGTTATTAAAAAAACACACAGAAATACTTAAAACTAAACCCTCCGAACTGAACGTCCTTTGGATAACAGCCAAAATCACGCGAACTATATATCCAAAAATGCCTAACTGGGGCACCTAACAGGGAGGGCAGGGAGGACAAAACTTACAAACTAAATAAAAAAAATCAAATCCACAGGGTTGTCAACTCGACCTTAACCTATGCCCTGAGCCATGGCGGCTACCGCATCAAATACAGAGTTGCCTGGCACGGCTGGTTGTTATCATGGCCAGCCTGGGGCCGGACTGACGTCATGATAAGCTCGTGTCGGTGTTATGGCGTACCTGATTTGCTGCGAGTACCCAGCCCATCCTCCAGCGGATGGGTCCTCAACCGCTAAAGGTTCAGCCGACACTTTTGGACTGTAACGTTACGGTTTGCGCGTTGCTCCTTTCGCTTTGGTCCTGAGTTCGTCGTCTGCCGCTTGTTCCACCGGAGTGTTGTAGTTGTTAACAAAATGGCACAACACTGTATCACAGGCACTTAGAAGCCGTTGCTGTCGCACACACACACATCACAACACTTCGTTCCACATCCACGAAGAAGAACACCACGAACAATAACGAAACTGTGTGGTCCGAACCCTGGTTTCAATTCCGTACTGCACCGAGCCTATATCACTGCACAAACAGGTGTCTTCACACGTTTGTTATATCCACAGGACAATATCACACACGCACATAATTAAAATCACTGCCCACGCACTGCGGGCCTGCCTGCCACAGAGATAATTTGTCTGACATTTCAGCAAATATAACTCTTCGAAATTTCTCACGTTTCAGAGCTTCTGGCATTTCTTATTACAGCGGCATGAAGCCTCTTCTACCTCAATATATTCTACAATTTCATTTATATGAAGATAACTAATCCTCCTATTACCAGAGCATGAAGCCATTTTATACATTCTCCTGTTACTGTGCCATGAAGCCACTTCTTTAATACGTTCTAAAATACGATTTATAAAAATATTTAATCCCCCTAATACTGTGGCATGAAGCCAATTATACAATAATATATTCTAAAATATAATTTATAAAAATAATTAATACCTCTAGTACTGTGGCATGAAGCCACATCTACATTAATATATTCCAGAATATAATTTATAAAAATATTTAATCCCCCTTTAATCCTCCTATTAATGAGGCATGAAGCCAATTATACAATAATATATTCTAAAATATAATTTATAAAAATAATTAATACCTCTAGTACTGTGGCATGAAGCCACATCTATATTAATATATTCCAGAATATAATTTATAAAAATATTTAATCCCCCTTTAATCCTCCTATTAATGAGACATGAAGTCACTTCTACGTCAATATACTCTAAAATATAATTTATAAAAATATTTAATCCCCCCTAGTACTGTGGCATGAAGCCACTCCTTCCTTAATATAATCCAAAATGTAATTTATAAAAATTTTTATCCACCTAATACTGTGGCATGAAGCCACTTCTACATTAATAAATTCCAAAATATAATTTATAAGAATATTTAATCCCCCTAATACTGTGGCTTGAAGCCACTTCTTCTTTAATATACTTTAAAATATAATTCATAAAAATATTTTATCCCCCTAATACTGTGGCATGGAGCCACTTCTAAACTAATAAATTCCAATTTTTAATAAAAATATTTAATCCCCTTAATACTGTGACATGAAGCCACTTCTACATTAATACATTCCAAAATAGAATTTATAAAAATATTTTATCCGCCTATTACCGTAGCATGAAGCCATTTCTACATGAATATACCCTAAAACATCCTTTATAGAAACATTTTATTTTCTCCCACTGTGGCCTGAAGTCATTTTTACCTCGGAACATCACACAGTAGCAAGTGAAAAGTACTTAATCCGTCTATTTCCATAGCATGAAGCCAATTCTACATCATTGTATTCTACAATAACATTTAATGAAATGTTACATAAGTAGGCAATGAAACCACAACCCATTCTTGCCCTCTTATGTGCGGCGTATGGCTGGATACTTGGTTTTGTCTGCACCTTACACGAAATATTTTCTCTTGACATTCTACTTATGCATAACTTGCCATGCTCTCACCCATCATTTTTTCGTTTTTAACCCCCCAAAACTTGTAAGTCAGTGGGGTCGAACGCCTCCTCAACATCCGCAAAACCCCAATACGTTCGACACCGTTTGCTCTCAGATATTCGTTCATAGATCTTTTGGTTACAAAATGTCACCCATCTTTCTTGCATTTAACAAATCACACCCCAGTGTGGTAACAATGTTGATGACGTCTACGGCTTTTCCTGATTTCCTTTCCCTTTATAAATTTTTTGTATTAACACAGTTTCCCATTCTCCCTCTTACTTTATCTGAAAATAATCTAGGCTCTTTACAAATTGAGTCCAGATATTAGGCCAGTTAATGTGACAGTTCAGTATGTGAATTTCTTCGGAAAGTAATGATTGTATTTGACGAATGTACATATTATGATGGAACTTGGTTCATATTTAATGTCAATGTAATGTCGTAAAAAAATAGTGTCAGATAACCGCAATTACATATCGATGTAAAGTTGTCATCAAAATTAGTTATTTAACAATCTGCTATACATAGTGACACAATATGTACCGAAATATGCTGTGATGCAAGACTTAAAACACAACAGAGCTATATTTCTAATTTAAAGATGCAGAAACTGCAGATGCTATTGAATTTTACTCCTACAAATCAGCCATGTTACATACCTGCAGTTGTGTAAGGCTACGTAAAGGCGTCTTGTGTCTCAGTCAACATTATGGGTAATAAAACACGTGGAAAATGAAACATTTGTATTAAAAATCTTATACCTGGCTTAAATTTACCTACTTTTAACTTCATAATGCAGCTTTATCGAGCTCTGATAGGGTAGGTAAATGAGGAAGTTTACAATGGATTGGCAACTTAGCTAGGGTAGGTAAACATGAAGAAAACATTCACCCTGTGTGAGGGAAAGTTTGGTGGGGGGAAGAAATTGTGGGGGAATAATATTAAATATAATTTTATAAAATAGTTTCGAGAACATAAACTGGACTGAACTAGTGTGGGATGTGGGCAATTATGTGTTTGCTATTTGCAGAGTGGACACTATGTAGGTGTAACAGGTCCTCAATTAGAAGTAACTGATTTTTATAATCCGTTCAAGCTGGTTTCACGATTAACGCTGAGCTGATGCGCCTGCACGTTAATAAAGTGAACTCAGCTGGATTACACTACCTGTACTAACAGGGACGTGTCAGTATGTGCCGGTGTGTGATGACTGCTTGTGACAATGTAAGTTGCGTTAAAGTAATATCGCATGTACCGCCGTATGCAGTAATAGGCTAAAATTATCAAGATAAGAAAACGTTAAATAAAACTTCAAAATTCCTTTATCCTTTCATACTGAAACAATCGTACTAGTGTTTATAAGTTATCGTTCTCACAGTCTAGAACACCGCTTCGTGGCCGAGTGGTCTGAATTATTTTTATGAAATTTTTTGTGTGGTCTTTACAATATTTGTAGAGTAAGAGTGAGGAAATCGATGCAGTGCAAATCCTGCATTGCTTAATGCCGTGAATGAAATTTTGCCCTTATTTTCTACACAAGAGTTTAGCCGAGTTGGTTAAAATCCGGTAGAGCAGATGTCCACAAAAATGTACTGAGCCGTTGTGAGTTTTGCGAAAATCGGCACAGCGAAAGACACATTTCACTTAAGGCTGCAAAATAATTGCCCGATTGTCCACATGTATTTTCCGTTTTGGTTTAGTTTCAGTACAAGGGATCTAGACATAACCCTCATCGGCATCTGCGATTTTTATGAAAATCGTGGCAGGGGGGAACACACTCTCCTTAATGCGGTAAATGAAACTACATTTGTGCGTGTAATGTTAAACGGTGTGATAAGTACAAAGTAAAGAACGCCTTGATAAACCCTGTACTATACGTCCAAAATGCACCATTTGCAGTTTTGCGGTGTGACAGTTACTGTGGTGAAAATAAGCACATAGCACAGCCTGTACAATCAATGCTTGATCTTCAAATGTAGGCTGGCAGGTACCATAGTTACTGAATATATGTGTGATTGGTTTATGTATAGTATTTTGCTTGTAACTTGTCAGTCACATAACACTAGGTGTCATGTTTATGGTTTCTAATTAACAAGCTTTCTATTTTGTCTTGTGTATAGCCCTTCCAGAATATTACATGCAATCGGCCACGACAGCATCCCTGCCCACTCCCTTGTACTGCACACAATTCATCTGTTAGTACCCTCCTTCCCAGAAGGTCTCCTGCAGGGCCTTGATAATTGTGTTACTGTCAGCATCAATATTTGTGTCATAATTACCTGCATTACAGAACTGTGTAACTTGCTGTGTGCCTTACCAAACACACTCAATATAACATAAGTCTGCT
>Ga0123353_10012160_pt1 | contig 12206 bp, 12 predicted proteins | sample TergutLab28metaG_3_FD_92763 | JGI IMG/M metagenome (GOLD analysis project Ga0123353, IMG submission 92763) | Labiotermes labralis P3 segment gut microbial communities from Petit-Saut dam, French Guiana - Lab288 P3 | ecosystem: Host-associated > Arthropoda: Insects > Digestive system > Gut ... | reverse complement strand
GTCATGCAAACATACTCGTATTCGGAGCCGAACTCGTTGACGCGCCGGTCCATCGCGGTATTCAACTCGCCGGTAAAGGTTTTGTACAGGTCGACGTATAGCAGGTAGGTTTGCAGCGTTTCGGAGAGCCGGTCCTCACGCGCAAGGCCGTAGGCGGGCATTTTCTCGTAAAAGAGCGAGGTGGAATAGTCCGTGAGACCCTCGTCCATCCATGCGTGCGACACTTGATCGTTGCCCACCAACCCATACCACCACTGGTGCGCGGTCTCATGGACGATCGTCTCAATGTGCCGCTCGCGCGTCAAGGTGTCTGAAATATAGACGAGGCCGGGGTATTCCATGCCGCCGTGGTTGAACCCCGCCTGCACGACGGCGTAGTCGGCGTACGGATACGTGCCGAACAGTTCGTTGAACAGCTTGACCGCGTCCGTCGCGGCGGCAAGCGACGCGGCGGGGTCAGCGTCCCGGTAATAATAATAGGTGACGAGCGTCTTATCCGCGGCGGCGGACACCGTTTGGAATTTGTCGGACAGCACAAACGCGAAGTCCCGGACGGCGCGCGCCGAATAACGGCAGACGCGTTTTCCGTCCTTGATCATTTCGGATACGGGCGCGGCCGAGGCGGCGGCGGTGTATTTTTCGGCCGCGGTGACCGTCACGTCGTAATTCGCGCATTCGGAATAGAACGGGTCGCCGTAGGAATAATACGGGTCGGTCCGGAATTTACCGTTCTCGTACACGCAGGCGACCGGATACCAGTTGCCGAAATTAACGGTGCTGCCGTTGTACCCCAGCCGGTGCAGCGCGTTCGCGAGTACGAGGCGATAGGTAATGTCGATCCGGTACCGCGCGGTCGGATAGAGCGGCGTATTAAAATTGACGCGCAGGATGTTTTTGTCCGTGCCTTCGATAAGAATAGGCGCGGTTTTGCCGTTGAGCTTGATCGAGGTGACCGTCAAGCCGCCCCAGCTTTCGCCGTTTGGGTATGCTTTCGCCTCGGTCATCGGGCCGATCGGCCGAACCGCCGCGTCCGCGCGGTACGCGTTGCCATACAGGTGAAAACACAAATATTTGAGCGGCGTTTCGTAATTGTTGATATAGTCCACCGTTTCGGACACCGCGAGTGTGTTTTTCAGCGCGCTGTATTCGGCTTCCAGGGTGTAATGGGTCAAGTTTTTGGACGCCCGCTCCAACTCGCCCCGTCCGCCCCGCCCGCACGACAGCACCGCCGCTGTGACACACGCAAAAGCCAAAACCAACGCGAGAGCTATCCATAATTTCTTATTCATGGCGCTATAGTGTATTCGGGAGACGTCCGTTATATGAAAAACCGATAAATTTATACAATTACGGATATAATCCCGTGCCGAAAGGCGGCGAAACGCGCGAAAATAACGCAATCTGCCGTTGACAACGCAGATTTATCGTGCTACTGTATACATATCAAATTTTGTGAGGTGGGAAAAATGCGCAAAAAACTGACTGTACTGTTGGCGGCCCTTATGGGGCTGTCGCTGATGTTCTCCGTCGCCGGCTGCAACAAGGATGACGCGGGCACTCTGTTGACCTTGAGCGAGCTTGTCGCGGCCTTGACCGGGGGCACCAATTACACCGTTACCGCGAAGTATACCGAGGGCGAATACGTCGAGGATTCGATCTTCGAGCGTGACGCCGACAAATATCATTTTAAAAGCGTCGGCGAAGTGACGGAAGAATACTACGCGCAAAAGGTGGGCGGCTCTTTTCGTCTGTATATCAAAGAAAACGGCGTTTGGACCTGGTTCGCCGCTTCGTTCGGCTCGGACGACCAAATCATCGAATTGGTTTATCCGGATATTTTGGCCGTCCTGTTTGCGGCGAACTTTTATACGGCCGGCGGCGGCGGATCCTATACGTTCTCCGGCGCAAACAAAGAATATGACGGCATGACGTTTGACAGCGCCGTCATTCAGATCAACGCCGACGGCGCCGCCAAGCTGACGGTGACGTTCCCCGAGGCCGTATTTGTCGTGGATATTACCAAGATCGGCTCAACCTCGGTGACCATCCCCAACACGGGATTAAGCCTTGCGTCCTTAAGCGAGTTGATCGCCGCCGGTAACTTTAAGATCACGGTTCCTTCCAACTACGAATTTATGAGTCCTGCTGTCCTATGCCTGGACGGCAACAAAGCCAGCTACGACTGGGGCGGATCGTCGATATCCTTTCCCCAGTATTATCAACAAATGCCGGATGAGATGGTACGGTATCTGAGTTGGGTCGATTATATGGAGCCCGAGGGATGGTATTATTCCGAGGATTCGTCCGATGCTTTTACCGATAAACTTTTTGGCGCGTCTTCGACTTTTTCCGAGCTGTTTACCTCCGCCAAATTTTCGGGTTCCGGCGGGGTTTTGACGTATACGGGAACCTGTGACGAAGCATATCTTATGGAAATGTTCGGTGACAGCTTCCTTTTATATCTTTATTTTTTGGAGGGTAATGACGAATTTACAATGACCTTAACCCTCGGAACCGATACGGCAACGCTGACCCTTACCGGCATCTATTACCAGCAGGCACTCGAGCCGCCGTATGACTACGAGGATTCCCCCCGCACGCTTGTATTCTCCGACTTCGGCAACATCAGCCTCGACTTTACCGGCGCGCAGCCCTGGCCTGTCGGATAAAGGGAACTCCGATACGGAATGCTAACGTGACATGAATAGAATTACCACAGGGGGCGGAGTTTTTACTCCGCCCCCTGTGGTATATATGCTTATAATAGATTTCTCCGCTTGCGGTCGAAATGACAGAAAATATCGATGACATAAAATTACCGCGGCGCCAAATCCGCCTTCAGCTTGTTTTCAAAGTCCTTGATGACGATAAAAATTTCTTCGATTTTGTTTGAAATGTAACTGTAATCGTGCGAAATTTGCCGTTTTGCGCATTCGCCGAGCACCAATTCGATCGCCGCCTTCTTCTTTTTCTGGCCGTGGATATACTTGTTTTCGCCGTCGGGACAGCCGTCCATAATCTTCTCGACGGTCAGGATCGCTTCGTAGATCAAGGGGATGATCTCCACCTTGCCGCCCACGCGCTTGAGACTTGTTTCGCTGATTTTTGCTTTGACTGTTTGCCATCCGGCAATGAGCGCGATCACGACGCTGACCGCATAAGTGATGATGTGTATAACGGGTTCCATAATACACAATATGAATATCTCGCAAAGGAAGTTCGGAAGATGAGACGCGGACAACCGCGTTGATTACAGCCGGAAAAGAAATACGCCCAATACCGCTTTTCTGATTGGAAATGTCAATTTGCCGCCATATCAAAAAAACGCTTAAAAATATCCGCGAACAAGCTGCCGGCGTCGACCGCGTTGTGCTCGTATTCGTCGGGCGAAAGCGTATCGGAAATGACCTTGACCGCGCAAAACGGCACGCTAGAAAGCAGGCAGATATGCGCAATCGCCGCGCCCTCCATGTCGCAGGCGTCCGCGCCCAGCGCGCCCAGTTCGGAAGGCAAACGCTCGCGGGAGACAAACCTGTCGCCGCTGCCCAACGTACCCGCTTTTGCGCCCGGATAAGCCGACAATCGCCCGCGCGCCGCGGCGTCTGTCTCCATATAGACCGGGCCGCCCCATTGCTCGCCCGCGGCGAGCCCCGCCGCGGTGAGGTCGAAGTCGTACATACAGACGCGGCCGGGTACCAATACGTCCTTGATCTTGAGGCCCGCGCTCACCCCGCCCGCGCTGCCGAAGCTGACGACGAGCGACGGCGCGTACCGCTCGATCGTGAGCGCGGCCGCGGCCGCGGCGCGCGATTTGCCTATACCGCAGGCGACCATCACAACATCGGCCGCGCCCGCTCGGCATTTGTCCGCGGTAAAGCAGCCGAGTTTTTCCTTTCCCGTAAAATTAAATGCCCGAGCGGCGCCCGAGCGTTCTTGTTCCACCGCGCAGATCAGTACGACGGGACCGCTACTCGGTTTGTTCGTTTTCTGTTTGGGAATGGGCGTCATATTTGGTTTTTCTCTCTTGTTTTTTGTCGGTTCTTTTGTTTTTCCGCTTATCTTTTCTTCTGAGGATGACGGCGGGTGCATCGCTTTCTTCTCCGTCGTCTTCAATAGCTTGAAACACAACGCGAACTCTGGTCCCCGCGCCGAGCTCGCTCTGTATGACGATGTCCGCACCGTGGCCGTCCGCAATTTTCTTGGCGATGGCGAGGCCGAGGCCGGTACCGCCGTCGTGACCGTGCGCTTGGTCGGTACGGAAAAACCGCTCGAACAAGTGCGGCATGTCCTCCTTGGAAATACCCGGACCTTTGTCCGCGATCTCGATCACCGGCTTGTCGGCCGCGTCCGTATAACAGGATACGGCGATCGGTTTATCGGCGGGAGAATATTTGAGCGCGTTGTCCACGATGATGCGCAGCAGCTGACGGATCAGCTCGCGGTCGCCGACCGCGACGGTGGGCTCCATATGCATCCAGACAAAAGCGCGCCCTGTAACCATTTTCTCGTCCTTGACCACCTCGTCCAACAGGTCGTCCAGGATAAACTGCTCCTTGTTGAGTGCTTGAACGCTCCGTTCCGTGCGCGCGAGGTACAGCATACTGTCGATCATGCGGCGCATTCCGGCGGCTTCCTTGACGATAGCGGCGACGGCCTCGTCCAGGATTTGCTGATCCGCCTTGCCCCAACGCCCCAGCATCTGCGCGTATCCGTCGATAACCGCGATCGGGGTGCGAAGCTCATGCGAGGCGTCCGAAACAAACCTGTCCTGTGCGTCGAAGGACGCTTGAAGGCTGTCCAACATGCGGTTGAGCTCGCGCGCGAGCTGCGCGAGCTCGTCGTGCGCGTTGCCCACGGCGGCGCGCTCGCTCAAATTGTCGCGATCGACATTACGCGCGGTCTCGGCCATACGGCGCACGGGCCGCGTAACCAACTGGCTGACCAAAAAGCCGGCCGCCAAAAAAATAATCAGCACAACCGCCGCCAACACGCCGACACCCAGCATCAAAAGCACATAAGTCGCCCGGCTGCTCACGGCCGAACGCATCAGCACGCCGACGCATACCACGAACGTGGTGAGAGCGAGCGCCAAAATGCTCTCGTTGATCACCAGAATTTTGGTGCGCAGGCTGACCGAGTCAAAGAAAAATTTGACCGGCCGCGTGATTTTTTGAAAAAACTTTTTCATGGAATGAGTTTTCTCGAGGAGGAATTGCCGCGTCGGGCTTCACTCTCCTCGCGAGTAACGGTAAAAAGTTATCGTCATCGAGCAAAAGCCGTTATATCCTCCATGTGAACAAAGCCGCATGGGCGGCTTCCGCTTGGAGGGGGAGCAGGTCGGCACAGCCGGCCGTCGACCGGGGGGAACCAAAGCGAAACGCGCATGGTGCCACCTCGAACTTAGTCGTCCTTGACGATGTAGCCGGTGCCGCGCAGTGTCTGGATCAATTTGACGTTGTACTTTTCGTCGATCTTACCGCGCAAATAGCGCACGTACACATCCACCACGTTGGTGTCGCCGTAATAGTCGTAGCCCCATACCTTGTCCAGTATTTTCTCGCGGGAAAGCACCTTGTTCTTGTTTTCGACAAGGTAACACAACAAATCGTATTCTTTTCGCGTTAGTGTGACCGATTCGTCCGCCCACGTGACCGAATGCTTGTCCGTTTGAATGATGAGTTTGCCGATGCGTAGCTCGGACTCCGGCGTTTCTTGCGCCGCGGCCGCGCCGCGCTTGAGGATGACGCGGATGCGGGCGAGCAATTCTTCGATGGCGAAAGGCTTGGTCATATAATCGTCCGCGCCCACGTCCAGTCCGGTGACCTTATCGATGACTTGATCGCGCGCGGTCAAAATCAGAACCGGCGTCCTTTTGTGCTGCCGGATACGGCGCAATGCTTCCAGCCCGTTGATACTCGGCAGCATAATGTCCAAAATGATCAGATCGTAATCCTTGGCGAGCGCGCGCTCGACCGCTTCCAGCCCGTCGCCCACGCTCTCGGCCGAGTAATTTTCATGCTCCAGCTCCAGCGTCAAAAATCGGGCGATCTGCGCCTCGTCCTCTACCACCAATATGTTTGTCATCTTAAACTCCCTTTGTTAACAAGAGTTCGTGAAGGATTAGTCGCGTCGCAATCGTGCAACAGTCACGAATCCGGCGATGAATAATCCTTCACAGCCTTCTTACTTGTATCTCCATCTTGCAGTCCGCGCGTCCGGAGCCGCCGATTTCCTGCGAAAAATGCAACCGGGCGTCCAGGCCGTCGCCGCGGGCATCGTATTCGTAACCGTGCATCAAGCTGAGGATCTCCATCATGCCGAGCTCGGTTGTGAGCATACCGCGCACGGCGACATCGGGCTTGTATTCGATGCTGTAACTCATCTCGCCCTCTTTTTCCACCGATACCGTTTCGCCGACGGCAAGCCTAACGCGTCCGGATTCGTCGTCGTACAATATTACGCCGCGGCGCCCCTCAAAAAAATATTGACCGTCCAGCATGACCAGCGACTCGGCGCCGTCCCGCGTGACCTTTAAGCGGATTTTGGATTCCATCGCATATAGTATAACACAAACCGCGCGGGAAAGCACATAAAATTCCCCTCGTCGGAGGGGTGCCCGTAAGGACGGGGTGTTTTTAACTCCGTCAACTATAGGAAAAGCGTCTTTGACGCCTCCCCGACCGTGGTTTCCTCTTCGTGGCCGGGTAAAACCCTCGTATCGGACGGCAAGGCAAAAAGCCGCTCCCGAATGCTTTTGACCAGTTGGCCGTAATCGCCCGAAGGCAGATCCGTTCGGCCGACATCGCCCCGAAAGAGCGTGTCGCCCGAAAACAGCGTCCCGCCAACCAAGAAGCATACGCCGCCGCCGGTGTGGCCGGGCGTATGGATCACTTCGATTTCAAGCCCCGCCAGCTTCAGTATTTGGCCGTCCTCCAAATAGATGTCCGGGGCAAAAGGCTCGGATTTGCCGGGCCACGCATTGATTTTGTCCAAATCCGCCGGATGCAGATAGATGCGCGCGCCCGCCGCCTGGAGCTTGCGCGCCGCGCCGGTGTGGTCAAAATGCCCGTGCGTCAACATCACGTGCGCCGGGGACAGGCCGCGCTTATCCAGCGTCTCCGCAATCAACGGATATTGCCCGGACGGGTCGACGATCACCGCGTCCCGCCCGTCTCCGTTCAAGATGTAACAGTTGTTTTGCAGCCGCCCTATAACAAGTTTAATCAGTTCCATAGCGGTTGTATTTTAACATACATCTCAAAGTTTGTAAAGATCGGAATAATTCTTTTCCGAACAATAAATACTATACATATAGTTTCCAAGGAGAAGATCTTGTCTCGTGAATTCATAAAGACAGGCTCGAAGAAAACCATCATGAAGGCTACCGGTATTGTGCGCCGCATCGACGAGCTAGGCAGAGTTGTCATCCCGAAAGAAATACGTAAAACTTACAAAATCCGCGAGGGAGATCCGCTGGAAATCTTCACGGGCGCGGACAGCGAGCTGATCCTGCGCAAATATTCGCCTATGGACGAGGTCAGAGAGACCGCGAACGCCTTCTGCGAGGCGCTCCACGAAACATCGGGCAAGGCCGCCTTGATTACGGACAAGGACGCGGTGCTCGCGGCCGTCGGCGCGCCCAAAAAGGACTATATCGACAAGCCGATCGACGACTTAATCCTAAAAATGATCGAGGAGCGGCGCACCGTCGCGGCCTACAAACCCGCGGACGCTTTTGCCATTCTTGCCGGCGATCCGTCCGAGTATACGTCCGTGGCCGTTACGCCCGTGCTGTCCGACGGCGAGCTTTTCGGAGCGGCGCTGCTCTTTACCCGCGACAACCGGGAACCGTTGACCGAGTCCGATGTCAAAATGCTGCGCGTTTGCGCCGCATCCTTGGCGAAGCTGGTGTGAAAAGATGTATCAAGGGCCAGGCATCACAGGGACCGATCATTGTTTTTTTGTCCGCAGCGCGTGGAACAACACGAGGTATTTGCACAATCCGAAGTTGGCGCGGCCGCTGATCCGGTACACGCCGCCGCCTTTGGTATAAAACAAAACGAATTTGCGTTTGATTACGATCAATTCTTCGATGTCGTCGAGTTTAAAAATGATTTTTTCGTTCTTTCCGTAGTCCAATTCCAGCCGGTCGGTATAGAAAGACAGGCTGCCCGTCGCCACCGGCCGACTGTCCCCGTTTTCTTTGTAGTCAAACACGCTGCAATCGGGGTCCGCCGTCACCAAAGAGCCTTGCGGATATTCCTTGCCCTCGGCAAATACAACCTGCGCGTCGTACCAGTCCGCGACGTTGTCGTAAACGACGCCGCGCCCGCAATCCTCGAAAAATCCGTATTTGTTGTACCGCACTTGATACCCGCATTCGGGACAGCCGAACAGGCCGCCTTCGCTCTTCATGCCGAAGCCGCCGCATTCCGGGCACCAAAAGACCGCGCGCTCGACATATTGAGCCAGGTTTTCACCCTTGAACGGCCGCATGTTTTTACGCTGCGTCACATAATAGTTGGGGCACAGCTCCGCGACCAATATTTCGTGAATTTGCTCGGGCGTCAGCTCCGCGTATTCCTCCGGCATCATCACGCGGGTGACCCGGCCGGTGACCCGGCCCTTTTCCGGCCTGCGCCCGGTATCCGAAAAACGCGGCACGCAAAAGAACAACTCGCCGAACGAATAAAATACAACGGGAATCTTGAGCATTTTGACCAGCCGCGCCGTCGTGACGCCGAATGGGTCGCCGCGCCCGGTGAACGTCGTGTTGCCGGACGGAAAAATGCCGACGACGCCGCCCTGGTTCTTGATGCCCGCGATGTTTCGAACGGTGACGATGTCGGGTATCCCCTTCTTTTTTGGGATGGGCGACAGCGTGAACCTTAGGATTTTAGAAACAAGCCCTTGATGCATCAAGTCGGCGTTGCTCACAAAATAGATCTGCCGCCTAAAGCCGGAAGCCAGCAGAGCCGGGTCGAGCTGGGCGACATGAGGCGCAAGGACGAGATACGGCGGTTTGATGCCCGCTTTCTTCTCGCTGAACTTGACGGGCTTATAGCCGTATTTCCGCCACACGAACCGCACGATAAAGACGCGCAGAAACCAAAAAAATGCCCTGTGTCTCCAGCGCACTTTGATTGCTTCCGACGTCATATTCTTGGATTTCATCCTATATTTTCCCCTCTTGTTTTTGCAAGCATGTTGTTTTCTAATATTATACTCCGTTTTTGTTACAAGCATGTTGCGACGCAGATAAAATGCGAACATTTAATCTGCGTCGGAGCGGCAAATAACAGGGGGGGGGTGATGCGGTTTTTGGGAACCCCGCTTTTTGCTGCTCCGCAAAAATAGTTGCGTACGGATCATAATCATGATATACTATAAATTAAATCTAGGAGGGTTTTTTATGGCGACTAAAGCATATCTCAGTTTCGGTTGGCTTATCAGCGTAATTTTAGCAATTATTCCCATAACCAATCTTGTACTCGGCATTTACTTGAGGGTAGTTAACGGCAAGATCATCGGCGCAATACTCAATTTCTTTTTTTGTCCGGTTTTTTACATCGTCGATCTTATCACCGTTATATTAAGTAAAAAGCTCGTATTGCTCGCGTAATTTCATGGATCGTTTATAAAGAAAGAAAACCGGTAAGCTTTACCGGTTTTCTTTCTTTATGTAACTGTTTTGGCGCAATTATATCCGAAACGGCGGAGTGGACACCGATATAATTTGATACGGTTGGAATATTTCAACAATCAGTAACTTGTTGGAACGCTAAGAAAGGTTGGGTATTTGGGGGCGCCGGGGGAACCGTTTTTAAAAACGGTTCCCCCGGCATTTCATTATCTAAGCAGTAAAATCTTTTTGTCGATATGCTCATACCCGCGGCGGATGTGGGCGGTGCCCGAAACGGACGAGGTTCCGTATGCGGACAGCGCCGCGCCGAACAGCGCCGCGGCGGCGCGGAGATCGCGCGAATCCACGGCGGCGCAGCGGAGCGCGGGTATGCCCTTGACGACGGCGGTATTCCCGATCACAGAAATTTGCGCGCCCATTTTGAGAAGCTCGGTCACAACGGAAAACCGCCCGGAAAACACCGTATCCGTCAGAATGCTGACGCCGTCGCTCACGCACATCAACGCGAGCATCAGCGGTTGAAGATCGGTGGGAAAGCCCGGATGCGGCTCGGCCGTCAATTCAATCGCCTTGGTGCGCCCGAAACACTGGGCGGTAATTTCGGACGTTGGTAAGATTCCGGGCAAATAATAACCCTTGGCGGGAACCGAGTCGATCAAAACGCCCATCCGGGCCAGCGCGGAAATTACACTTTCCAGGTGCGTTGGATTGGCTTTTTTTAATGTCACCAGTCCTTTGCACAGCGCGGTGTAGATCATAAAGGTCCCGGCCTCGATTTGGTCGGAAATGACGGCGTAACGCTCTGCGGAAGGGATAAAATAGCCGTGATTCCCCTCAACCGTCACCGAAGGCGTTCCGGCCCCTTCCACGCGTACGCCCAAAAACGATAAGAAATTAAAAAAATCAACGACGTGCGGTTCGCAAGCGGCGTTTATGAGTAAGGTTGTTCCGTCCGAACACGACGCGGCGAGCGCGGCGTTGACCGTAGCGCCCACCGAAGGGAACGGCAGGACAATTTTGGCTCCGGCCATTTTTTTCCGGCTGTCCACCCGGATGACGCCGCCCTGCTCCGTAATTTCGGCGCCCAGCGCGCGCAGCGCGTCCAAATGGTAGTCGATCGGCCTTCCTCCCAAGTTGCAGCCGCCCGGCGCGGCAAATCGCCCGCCCCCGAATTTGGTGAGCGCGCCTAGCAAATAGCACGACGCGCGTATTTTTTGCGCGCGTCCGGAGAACGCGTCCGTACCGCATAAGCAACGCGGATCGATTAGGACCGAGTTTTGAGCAAACTGTATCCGAGCGCCCAAATCCTCCAAGATCGCCGCCATGTCGAACACGTCGGCGATCAGAGGCAGATTGTCCAAAACGACGGGCGCGTCGGAAAGCAGCGCGGCCGCCATGATCGCGAGCGCCGCGTTCTTGCTTCCGCTGATTTCTACCGTTCCAAAAAGCTGATTTCCGCCAAAAACCGGGTACATGACAATAGGACACCTCTAAAAATTACGGGCGGCGATTTCGGCAAGATTTTCAAAAAGAACCGAAAAAATGCCGAAATGCACTCAAAGACAGTCCTCAAATTTCTCGCATCATTTTTTGAGGTGCCCATTATATAGTATATCACCGCGGCGAGGGCCTTACTTTGGAAAAGATTGTTACTTTTTTTGCCGTGAAAAAGCAACCAAAAAGATATCAAAGAAGGGGAAGCTTTCAACTGCTTCCCCTCCGGAATCGCCCGTCCGAGCGGCAACCGCCTGCGGTTGCCGGCTTTGTGAATAGTAAAGCGGGGGAAACGAGGTCGCATGACTTGCTTTTTGCAAAAGTAAGCAAAATAACGGTAATATTATTACTTCTCATAAAGAGATTAGCTCCGCAAAAAGTTCCAAGCTATAATCCAAATAGTCCGCCCAGTCGAGCAGAATGAAGAAGCCGGGTTTGAGGCGTATTTTTAAATAAGCCGTATGGTCTTGGACGGTAACCTTCGGGATCAGTTTCAGATTTAGGGCCTGCGAGACGGGAAGCCAGGTATCCGCGGCCGCGTAATACTCCCACATTTGATCAGCGGAAAGAATTTCCGCTCTTGATTCGGAATAAAAATTTATACCGCTCAACACCAGCTTATAATTCCCGCTTTCGGCCCACTGGGTTACGGCGAACTTTACTGTAAGCGCCTCGTCCGCGTCAAAGCCGTCTTTAGATGTAACCGCGGTCTTTATCCAAGATTTGACCGCCGCGGAACTATCCGGCAGTTCCGTGCTTCCAAACCAATGCGCGGGCACGGCAAACGCGATGCCCGCGACGGAAAACACGGAAATCAAAAACGATACGCATAAGACCGATATTAGGATTCTGTTTTTTGTAATCTTATTTTTCATAGCGATTACCGGTTTTTTATCGTTCATCGAGAGAACAATTCTCCGCGGTTTGCAGCGCTGGGGAGCGTCCTTGCGCGGAGCTTCGTTATAGTAATTTCTCTGTGCGGTTAGACAAGCGGCGGGAAGGGATATCCTCCCGCCGCCGCAACAACTGCTTTAAGCAAACGCTGAATCCCATTTTGTATTCATAGATT
>Ga0123353_10012158_pt1 | contig 12206 bp, 6 predicted proteins | sample TergutLab28metaG_3_FD_92763 | JGI IMG/M metagenome (GOLD analysis project Ga0123353, IMG submission 92763) | Labiotermes labralis P3 segment gut microbial communities from Petit-Saut dam, French Guiana - Lab288 P3 | ecosystem: Host-associated > Arthropoda: Insects > Digestive system > Gut ... | reverse complement strand
CCGATTTACAACCATCCGTTATGAAAAAATTTACCATTACACCCAACCGTTCGACTCTGGAAGGGTTAATTTTAGGTCTTTTCGACTTTTTCAACAGAACCGACATTTGACAATTCATAGTTTATCCCTTATAAATCAAGTATTAAAGGATTGGAGAACGTTTTGTAACCCAAATTACGCAATAGGCTTTTTTCATCCGCATATACCGCGTGCGGTGCGTGGGGACACGCGCCCTCCAGCTGCCGGGATGGAAAGAATGCCTTTATTTTCAAAGAATGCGTTGTTTTTACGCCTGGAGGGCGCGTGTCCCCACGCGCCGCACGCATGCCAAAAATGTTGAAACAGCGCCTCGCATTTTTTATCGCGCAATCCGGGTTTAACTTTTTTACAACTTAAAAATGGTATTACAGTACTATAATGCGTTAATAATGAATTTTTTTTTACGGTCACTGCGGGAATTGCCGTTGTTGCGGTCGTTTTTTACGTTTGCCCTCTCCACTCTTTTTTAACCGGATTCCGCATTAGACGTAGCTACGGCGTCCCGCCGTAGTTCTGTTGCAAAAAATGCGCGTCAATCTTTGAAAAAGAACTACGGCGGGACGCCGTAGCTACATTTTTGCCTAACGCGGAATGCGGGATCAATCACAAGGATGCCACATTGCGCAACGAGTAGGGCGCGACCTCCGGGCGCGCCGCAAGACGGACAAATAAACACATATAATCCGGCGTGGGGCGCGCCCGGAGGTCGCGCCCCACCCTTTGGCCTATTGCGGAATTTGGGATGAATTCCCGTTGTTTCCCCTTGCGCCCCGCCTTGAAAAAAGATATTCTTCCTGGCAGTGGATTTTTTAATAATCCCGCCCAGCAATTTTCTACCACCGCCCCCCGCCATGACCGTCTTCACCCACTGCCCCTCCTACGGCCGCGCCGCAATCGAAGCCGCGCTCGCGCGCCTTTGGGAAGACGCCGTCCGGCCGCTCGTCAAACCCGGCATGCGCGTGCTGGTGAAGCCCAACCTCCTGCGCGAGGCCGCGCCCGACGAGGCCGTGACCACGCACCCCGAAGTGGTCCGCGCGTGCGTGGTGAAGTTGCTGGAGGCGGGCGCGGACGTCACCGTGGGGGACAGCCCCGCGTTCACGGAAAACCTCGCGAACGTGTGGCGCGCGACGGGCGTCCAAGCCGTTTGCGAAGAGCTCGGCGTCCCGCTCGTGGCGCTGGAACGGCAAGGCTGCTCAACGCGCGAACACAACGGCGAAACGCTCACGCTGTGCAACACCGCGCTGGAGGCAGACCTCATCCTCAACCTGCCCAAAGTCAAGACGCACGGCCTGACCACGCTCACCGCGGCCGCGAAAAACCTGTACGGCACCGTGCCCGGCCACGTGAAGACGCAGTTGCACAAGTCGCACCCCTCCGCCCGAAAATTCGGCGCGCTGATCCGTGGCATCCGCGCGGTCCTGCCACGCGTGGCGACGGTCGCGGACGGCGTGGTCGGGATGGAGGGCGACGGCCCGTCGTCCGGCACCCCGGTGCGGCTCGGTTTTTTGGCGGCGGGCGGCGACGTGTCCGCGCTGGACTGGCACTTGTGCAAGGTGCTGGGGATTCCGCCGTCGCGCGTGCCCACGCTCGACGGGACGCCGGAGCCGGAACCCGCGTGTGGCGACATCATCCACGTGCCGCCGATTCGATTGCCGAAGGCGTCCCCGCTGTCGTTGCTGGACAAGCTGCCGCGCTGCGTGGCAAGGACGCTCGGGCGCCTCGTGTGGTTCCGGCCCGTGTTCTCAAACGCCTGCGCGGGTTGCGGCAAGTGCGCGGCCGCGTGCCCGGCGGGGGCGTTGAAAATGGCGCGCCCCGTCGCGCTCGACGCGCCGCGCTGCGTCGGGTGTTGCTGCTGTTCGGAGGTCTGCCCGGCGCGGGCGATCACCATGCGTTCGAGCCCGCTGGTGCGGCTGGCGGGAAAAGGCAAATGATTTTACAAACAGGAAAAGGTTCACCATGATGACAACCATGAACTCCCGCGAGCGCATGCTCGCCGCAATCCGGCGCCAACCCGTCGACCGCGTCCCGCTGGACATCTGGGCCACGGGCGAGGTCAACCAAAAACTCCTCGACCACTTCGGCGACTGGGAAACCATTTGGCGCGAACTCCACCTCGACGGCTTTGCCGGCGCGGGCGCGCCCTACGTCGGGCCGAAGCCAAAAGAAGGGTGCGACGAGTGGGGCAACCGCCACCGGGTCGCCGAATACAACGGCGGCGCGTACTGGGAGCAATGCCACCACGCGCTGGCGGACGCGCAAACCGTGGACGACATCCTCGCGTACGACTGGCCCCGGGCGTCGTGGTGGGACTACTCGGGCATGCGCGAAAAATGCCTCGAAAAATGCAAGGAGCGCGCCATCTCCTGCGGCTACATGGCGCCGTTTTATTTCCACAACCAGCTGCGCGGGCTCGAGCAGTCGCTCGTGGACCCCTACGAAAACCCGGAGCTCACGCACGCGCTGCTGGGCAAGCTCTCGGACTTTTTTTACGACAAGCACCGCGCGATGTTCGAGGCGTGCGGGGGCGTGATTGACATTTCGCAGGTCACCGACGACCTCGGCGGCCAAACCGGCCCGCTCATGAGCCTGGAGGTGTACCGCGAATTTTACAAGCCGCTCCACGTCCGCTTTTGCAACCTGTGCAAGGAGTTCGGCATCCACGTTTTCCACCACGACGACGGCTCGTGCCGCCTGTTCCTGCCCGACCTCGCTGAGATGGGCGTGGACATTTTAAACCCTGTGCAGCACAACTGCCCGGGCATGGACATGAAGGAGTTGAAGCGCGAGTTTGGAAACAATTTTTGTTTCCACGGCGGCGTGGACAACCAAAAAATTCTGCCCTTTGGAACGCCGGAGGAAGTCCGCGCCGAGGTGCGGCAGTGCATCGACGCCCTCGCCTCCGACGGCACCGGCTACATCCTCGCACCCTGCCACAACCTGCAAGTCGTCACCCCGCTGGAAAACATTTTGGCGATGTACGACGAGGCGTGGAAGTACGGCGCGGGGCGGTGAAGCGCGGGGGTAGGATTGAAAATTGTTGGAAATAATCTTGTGTGCGTGTCTAAATTTTTTATTGCTCTAGACGTGTTTTACGCCATTTATAGTGTAAAATCGTCTGTCCAGCGGCGTATGAAATTTTTGCATGCCCCGCTGGACAATCGGTTTGCGCCGCAATGCGGCACAAACACGCCTGTCCCACGTTGGTGTTTTTTTTATTCCAACACCACATACAACGCGTTGGCGGGCAACTTGACCGCCAGCGCACCGTCCCTCCGCTCCACCGGCCAATCCCCCGCCGCGTAAAAATTGGCGTCCGTCCGCGTTGCCTTGGACAGCCCCGCGTTGCGAACCGCCACCACGCCGCGGGCCGTCTCCACGCGCCACGGGGTTGTCCCGATTTCATCAATGCGCATGCCTTCCACATCGCGGTTGTTGAGGTTGTAGGTTGCGGCCGTCTCCCGCCAGCCCGTGGGAAACGACCGCGTCGTGACCTGCAACAAAATCTTCCCGGAATTCGAAAGCGGCTTGTCGTCGAGGCTCACGGCCATGACCGTGGCGTAAGGATTCTCCATGTCCACGGACAGCGCGCCGGTTTCCACAACGCCGTGCTCCCTCAAAAATCCCGAAACGCCCTGCGCCTTCGGCGCGTCGAGCGTGAAAATTCCGCGCGGCGCGTTCAAAAACAACTCGCCCGTGTTGGAGCGGATCACGCCGCGCGCGAGGTCGGCGGGATTCTGCCCGTTCAAATCCACCCTGGTTTCGTCCGCGGGTTTTCCGTATTCCACCTCCACCGGCCCGATGAAGAACGCGCCAAACGGCGCGCCATCCCGCGTTTCGGCCAGCGCGCGAACCGTGCCCGGGCGGTTCGGGTCGTAGTGCGAACTCTCGGAAACCACGGGCGGCCGCAACTCCCACATGTCGCCCTCCAGCGCGCGTTTTTCATCCACCGCCAATTCCCCGCGCTTGACATACCCCTTGTGGAACATCCAAGCCGCGGCCGGCCATCCGCCCATCACCGACGGCGAACCCTGCGTGGGCCATTTCCACATCCCGGGGTTCCACGGGTTGATGCCCACCTCGTGCCAGGTGTGCCCCGTTGAAAACCAGTAAAACGCGTCGAGCCCCGTCAGCCCGGAGTACGCCGCCACGAGCAGCGGCCCCTCGGAGACAAACCCGTTGGGCAGCACCCAGCTGCTCTCCGGCACGATGAACGGCCTGCCCTTTTCCCGCTTGAACGCGAGCGGCGCAAGCCCCTTCCAACCGTCGCCGCGCAGCGCGCTGGCGCTTTGGTAATGGTCGCCCTTTTCGATGAGCCAGCCGCCGCGTCCCTGGGGATTCATGTGCGAACCCCAGTCCACATACGCGTTTTTCCCCTGCACCGCGTTGGCGCCGTACGCCCAGCGCTCCAAGTCGAGCAGCCGCGCCTGGTTGGCGGTTTGCCAGTTGCCCGCGTTGATGAGCACCGGGCATCCGATTTCCCCGCGGATGAATTTTTCAAAGTCGGTGTTGAACTTCCGCATCAGTTCCGCGGCGAAGCGCATGGTCAACGGGAACCTCGGCTCCGGCGTCCGCGTCGTGTCGCCGCCGTTGTCAATGCTCCAAAACTGGAAGTCCAAGTCCGTTTCAACGGGCAGGCCGTTTTCCGCGAGCCACGCCTTGAAGAGGCGGTTCAACGCGTCGTACTCGGCCTTTTTCGCGGGGTTGTTGTTGAGCCCCTGCTGCGTCCAAAAAAACATCGAGCTTTCGTTTTGCGTTTGCAAAATGGCGAACGCCGGATCGTCCTTCAACGGCTTGCGTTCCGGGCAGTACGGGTTGGGGCGGGTCAGCAGCTCGCGCCACCAGTTGCGGTGCGCCGCCTGCAGCTCCGGCTCCCAAAACATCAGGCCGGACAAGTCGCCCTCCTCGCGGCCGAACGGCTTGTAACCGCCAAACCCGGCCCGCACCGCGACCTCGCGGTAAAGGCTCGCGGTGGTGTAAATGCCGTGTTTTTTCATCGCCGCGACCAGCTTGTGGAAGCGGTCGATTTCCACGTCGTTCGCGTGGCCGATGGGATTCTCGTGCCCGCGCGCGAAAATGGTGGCGTAGCGCACCAGGTTGACGCCGCGCTTCGCGAGGTGCCGCGCGTGCGCCTCGACTTCCGCGAAGTCGCGGCCGAGGTCCGCGCCGGTGTGCACCGCCCAAAACCGGATGGGGCTTCCATCGCCGCGCACGAACGCGCCGTTGGCGTCGTGCGAAATCCAACCCTTCTCCCCCGCGACGCCGCAGAGAAGCGAGCGCGGGTTGAAAAGTTCCTCGCCCGTGAAGGCGTCGTCGGCGACCTCGAACGGCCAGCTTCCCTCCTCCCCGGCCCACGCGGGCGTGTCATTGGCGCGGACGTGCCACGCGGCGACGGCCAGCACCATGCCGGCCGCGGTGAAAAATTGTGAACGGTTCATAAAAATTTTTTCCTATGCGAAGGCTCGACGGAGTCTCGCCCTCCATTGTTAATTATTCAACTTAAAATTCCAATGTTGGAGGGCGAGACTCCGTCGAGCCTGATTAGGAGATGCGTCCTCATCTGATCAAAAACAACGTCCCCGCCTCGACGCTGACGAGTTTGACCACCTTGTTCACGTCATCCACGAGAACCTTGCAACCCTGCGGCGCGGACATCTTGCCGGTCGCGGCGTTGCCATACGTGGCGATGGTCCACACGCCTTTGGGACGCGCCTTCGCGGCGTTGTGGAACACGGGGACGATTTCGCCGGCCAGCGTGATGTCGCCCGCCACGTTGACACGGCCGCACGCGAAATACGCGCTGGTGTTGGAAACCGTGGCATCCACGTCGACTTGCCACACGGCGCCCGGTTCAAACACGAGGTTTTCGCCGCTCAAACCCGGGGAGCCGCCCATGCCAACCGCAAATTCGCTGACACGGTTCGCGGGCGTCCCCACGCGGAACGTCCCGCCCGCCTCCACATAAACGTTTCCGCCGGAGCCGCCGGTGCCGCCGAGCGTTCCGCCGTCCTCGACATAAACGTCCGCCCAGCCCAGCGGGCCGCTGGAAAGAAAGGTGACGTGGATTTTTTCATGGGGATCGTTCATGGGCCATTGGGGAATCGCCACGGTCGTCGGACCCATGGAGTAGATCCACCCGAACCGCCTTCCGTTGTTGGGGGTATAGTTGATGGCTTGGCCGGGGTGCAACCCGGCGGTGGATGCGAAGTCGCTCAAATTCTGGGGCCAGTGCCCGCTGGTGACGAAGTGCACGGATTGCGTGGCGTACGCGTTGAGGAACAGCGAGCCGCCGCGCACGGTGGCACGGCCTTCATACAGCCCCGAAACCCGTTCAAGCGCGAGGTCGCCGCCACCGGTTTTCAATAGATCGACCGGCTCATACGGCGTGATTTCAAATTGCATCCCCATGGACACCTCGGGCACGCCGGGGGCAAGGCCGGCCGCCTTGTTCACCTCGAAGGTCCGGGTCACAACGGGTTGCGGCGGATGGGCCGGATTTTTGGAGAGGATGACGCTTGATAAAAAATGCGGGTTGTCGGAAATAAAAACCACCTGGTTCGAGGCGCCCGGCTCGCACAGGACATCGGTTTGGATGCTGATGACGGTGGTGCCGGAGTGGGTGTAATGGAACCTGCCGCCATTGCCGAACACCAGGCCGGGCCCGGGGCCCGCGTAATGGAAGTTTTGCGAACCATAGCTGAATTGCAACACGCCTCCCTCCAGGCGCACCACGTTGTTGTACGTTTGGTGTGAGCCTTGCGCGCTGAAATTCATCCTGCCGCCTTCGCGGATAAGGAGGCGGGAGGCCGGGTTGAGCGAATGGGTGGCAAAGGTGTTCCACGCCTCGAAATCCACCGCGCCGCCGTAATGGATCACCAGTTCGCCGGGAATGGAGCGGGTATTCTCGCTCTTGCCCAGGCGAAGGGTGCCGGAGTTGATATGCGTCACGCCGGTGTAGTCGTTGACGTTGGTGCCGCGAAAAATAATCGTGCCCTGCCCGCTCTTGATGAAGTCCATGGCGGCGCCGGTCAGCTTGCTGCCAATGAAATGGCTGCCTTCGTGCGTCGAGACATGGAGAACGCCGGAACTGGAGGTGACTGCGCCGCCGTTGATGGATTTTTCATTGCTGTTGAAGGTGATTGCGCCGGGGGCGATGTCGAGCGTTTGGTCCGGTTCGATGTTGAGGGTGGTCGCGCCGGCCAGGTAAAACCCGAGGGACGCGAGGCTGAGGTTGTTGGTCAGAGCGTTGGAGAGTCCCCCCGTGACGCGGTAGTGCTTGCCCGGCAGCCAGTCCCGCACGTCGCCGGAAACGTTTACCGTTTCCCCGGCCATGATTTCAAACGCCTTGCTGGAGGGGTTGATGCGCACCGGATAGGACAACGGGGTGTACGCCCAGGGCAGCACCGCGCCGGTCCCGGGGTCGTTCGCGACCACGACGTTGGGATGGACGAAAGTTCCGCTGGACGCCGTGTCGCGGAGGCAGAGGGTGCCGTTGGTGAACGGCCCGCGGTCAATGCCCTGGGACAACGTGTACCGGCCGAGGGCGGCGTTGAGGCCGCGCAACTCGCCGTGGTTTTCCAAAACGATTTTGCGGATGGTGTCGTGCCCGTTGGCGTCGCCGTTCGAGTTGAACGCGCCGTTTCCGCGCAACCGCACCACGGCGTTGTCGTTGAGGCGGTTGTTGTCCGCGCCCTGGTCCGTGAGGTGCACACGCAGTTCGCCGTTGTTCCAAATGTCAAACTCGGGAACGCCCGCCATTGCGCCCGCGAAACCGGCGGCGTCCTGCAAAATCAGCCCGTGCGTTTCCCAGCCGCCGCCCACGGTGACCTTGCCCGTGGCGAGGTTGAGCGGGGTTTGCACGTTCAGGCTGCCGGCGCCTCCCTTTATAAAACCGTCCGGCGCGATGAGTTCGACGCCCCGCATCAGACGCAGGGGTTTGGTGTCGAGGTTGCTGTTGCCCGCGACGTGGATTTCCGGCCTGTGGCCCGCAAGCGTGATGTCCTGGCGGCCGCCCGCCGTGAGCTCAATCCCGGCCAGGCCGTAAATGTTGTTCACGTCCACGACGATCCGGTTCAGCATGACATCGCTTGCCAGCACCACCTCGGAACATCCGCCGCCGGTCCCTGCGCGGAACCACGCCGTCCTGTCCGCGCCGTCCTCCCACGCGACGTATTTCGACCCGAACTCGTCCACCGACCAGTTTTTCAAGGTCTTGTTCCACGTCCCGCTTAACGGTTCGTACGCCGTGGGAATCGGCGTGCCGTTCGCGATGTCCGCGCTCCCGCCGGCCCAGTACAGCGTCCTGATGGCGGCCGGGGCCAGGGTGCGGAACGTCTTCACGCTGGACTCGTAAAAATACGTCTTTCCTTTGTAGACATACTCCGCCGTGAACTGGTAATAATACAAGGCGTTGATTTCGCAACCCGTGACCGTGCCGTGGCAGGTGCCGGGACTTGCCACGTTGCCCCACGACTGGACGGAATCGAGGTTTCCCGCGCCCTTGCCCAGCCACAGGGTCACCGTGACCGGCGCCACGCCGTAATGCGAAACGTTGCACTCCGTGTAAAGCGTTTCGCCCTCGTTGTACGCGAAGAACTGTGGGAACGAAACCTTGCCCAGCGTGGTGAACGCGCGGGCCACGGCGGACGTGAAGGCTTCCGTCCCGTTCTCGGCCCGGTGGCGAAACCAATGCGGCGTGTCCGGCATCAGGCCCGTGAGGGTGGAGGTGAAATTCGTGGACTCCGAAAAATTCCCCACCAGCGCCGTTTCGGTGAACGCGGTCGGGCTGGTTCCCCAATCCACATGAACGTCCGCGGAACCCGCGCGAACCGTCAGGCGGAAGGGCGCGTCCACGGTGGACCACCCCGCGTCCGTGGCGGACAGCGAAAGGATGTCAAAATTCCCGGGCTCGATTCCGCTGTAACCCTGCATCTGCCACTCGCCAAACTGGAGATGGCTCTCATTGTAATTTTGCAGGATGTGGAGGCGGTAGGCGTTGTAGGGCGTTTTGTTTTCCTCGCAGGAGAAGGAGTACGGGGACAGGCGCGCCCACCCGCTCCCGGTGGTGGCGTTGGTGCGCACATCCACCGGAACCCATGTCGCGTTGTTAACCGCGGCCGGGGTTGCGCCATGCGTTTCGATTTGTTCCGCCAGGTCGTTGGTCCCCTCGATCTGCCAAATGTAAGGGTCGCGGCCCGCGACGTCATTCGCGGTCCAAAAGACGTAGTTGGTGAGGGCCCATTTTTCGCCGTCCGGGAACTGGTACACCACCCAGCCTCCATATTCCGAAACGGGGGTGGTGGTGCGGGGCGCGCACCATTTGGATTCGCTGGCATGGCCGGGGGCGGTCGTGCTGTCGCCATACAATTCGTCAAACAGGTGCCAGCCCTCCTGGCCCGCGACGGAACCATGTTCGATGACTGTTCCGACCGTGTAATGCGCGGGCGGCATTGCGGTTTGCGCGCGCGCGGCAAGCGCCGCGATGGAAAACAACAAGGTTGCCATTTTTTTCATGGAAAACTCCCTGGTAAAAAATGCGACATTCCTCCATTGAAATGTTGCGACTGTAACATAGCACACCCGCGCGCGGGCGTCAATCATTCATTCGGGGTATTTTCACTAGGGTTTTAAATTGCAACATTATTTAACACGTAGATACGTCATCTGCGTTCCAAATCACGGTATTTTTTTGGAAGTGGCGTTCAGCCCGCGGTGCCGTGCCCCGGTTTCATGTCCTCGCCCAACAGTGTTTCGTGGCGTTCCGGGGTGTGCTCCTGCGCCCAGCCGTTTTCAAACCCGAGCGACTCCAGCGCGTCCGTGGCGAGCGCGTACTCCTCCGCCGTGATTCCGCGGTTCCACACGGGCAGCGACGCCGCGCGGTGCGCGGGGGTGTATTGCGCCATCAGCGAAATGTGGACACCGGTCCCTAAATACTCCGCGACCCAGCGCAAATTTTCAACGGCTTCCTCCGCGCGGCCCGGCAACACCAGCACCCGGACAATCACGCCGCGCCGCGCGATGCCGTCCGCGTCCTCCTGCAAGGGCCCGAGGTTTTTCCAAAACCACGACAACGCCCCGCGCGAAACCTCCACGTAGTCCGGCGCGTCCGACGCGGCGGCCGCGGTGGCGTTGTCCGCGTAGCGCAGGTCGCACAGCGCGATGTCCGCGAGGTCCGCGTATTCGGCCAGGGAGTCCGCGCATTCGTAGCCCGAGGTGTTGAACACGAGGGGAAGCCGCGGGGCGCCGTCCGCGGCGGCCAGGGCGAGCGCCTCGCGGATTTGCGGCAGCCAGGGCGTGGGCGAGACCAGATTCCAGTTGTGGCAGCCCTGTTCCGCGAGCGATTTGAAAATTTCCGCGAGCCGCGGCACACCCGTGTCCTCGCCGAGGTTGGACTGGCTCCACGGGTGGTTTTGGCAGTACAGGCAGCGCAGGGTGCAGTGCGAAAAAAACACCGTCCCGGAGCCGCGTTCGCCGGAGACGGGCGGCTCCTCGCCGAAATGCGGGCCGTAACGGAAGACGCGCGGGATGTTGCCCGCGCCGCAAAAGCCGGGCCGGCCGGAGCCGCCGCGGTCGGCGCCGCATTTACGGGGGCACAGCAAACAATTCAAAAAAATCCCCTTGCATACAGTTGTTAAAAATACGGGCCAGTATAAAAAATCCCGCGCCGCGTGTCACGATGATTTTTATTAGAGGAAAATTGGAGAATGGGAGAATGGGACGAATGGGACCTATGGGACTTATGGGACGAATGAGACCTTTTAAGAAACGATTAAATTAAGCTGTTTAATAATAAGTCCCATTCGTCCCATAGGTCCCATTCGTCCCATTCTTTTTTCCTCAAAAAAAGTTGTTGCAAAACCCGCCGGTTTCAGGCATACTCTCCGCCGTGTTTCGAAACCACAACCCAAGGAGTTTACATGATCACCGATGACATCTGCACCGCACTCATGAAAGGGCGCGCCCCGGAAGTCAAGACACTCGTCGCCAAGGCCATCGAGGACGGCGTACCCGCCGCGGACATCCTCAACAAGGGCCTGCTGAACGGCATGGGCCAGATTGGCGAGAAGTTCAAGAAGAACGAAGTCTACGTTCCCGAAATCCTGATCGCCGCGCGCGCCATGAAGGCGGGCATGGAGATCCTCAAGCCCAAGCTCGTCGCGGCGGGCGTCGAACCCATCGCCACCGCCGTCATCGGCACGGTCAAGGGCGACCTCCACGACATCGGCAAGAACCTCGTCGGCATGATGCTCGAGGGCGCCGGCTTCCGCGTCATTGACGCGGGCATCGACGTGGGCCCCGACAAGTTCCTCGCGCTCGCGAAGGAGCACGACGCCCGCATCATCGGCGTGTCCGCGCTCCTCACCACGACCATGACGAACATGAAGCTCATCGTGGACGCGGTCAAGGCCGACGGCATCAACTGCATGGTCATCATCGGCGGCGCGCCCGTCACGCAGTCCTTCTGCGACGAAATCGGCGCGGCCGGTTATTCGCCCGACGCCGCCTCCGCGGCGGACCTCGCGAAGAAGCTCGTCAACAAGTAGGACGCGCATCCCAAGCACGAAACATGGCGCGGCGGTTTTTCCGCCGCGCCGTTTTTTTGCGTTGCGCAACGGGGTAGGGCGCGACCTCCGGGCGCGCCGCAAGATTGGCATGCCCGGCGTGTGGCTCGACAGAGTCTCGCCCTCCATTTTGATGATTGAACTTCAATCTTAAAAATGGAGGGCGAGACTCCGTCGAGCCGCAAGAATGGCATGCCCGGTTTGCGGCGCGCCCGGAGGTCGCGCCCTACCCTAACCCCGCCAAGACAAGTAGGACGCGCGCACCAAGCGTGACGGCTCGATGGAGTTTCGCCCTCCATTTTTTAAAGATTGAAGTTCAATCATCAAAATGGAGGGCGAGACTCCGTCGAGCCGCCGTATAAGATGTTCCAATCAAAGGATTGGATTCGTTTCATCAAACCCCAAGGGGGTTTGACATCAAAGCCCAGGGTCGCGCGTATTCGCGCCACCCTGGGTTATAGTGGTAAAAACGACATCAACCCCAACGGGGTTGCACATTACCATGCGGTGGTGTTCAACCCCGTTGGGGTTGGCCTCTTCGTACGCGTCCGTCCCCAGGGTGGCGCGAATACGCGCGACCCTGGGCTTTGATGTTCAACCCCGTTGGGG
>Ga0123353_10012157_pt1 | contig 12206 bp, 7 predicted proteins | sample TergutLab28metaG_3_FD_92763 | JGI IMG/M metagenome (GOLD analysis project Ga0123353, IMG submission 92763) | Labiotermes labralis P3 segment gut microbial communities from Petit-Saut dam, French Guiana - Lab288 P3 | ecosystem: Host-associated > Arthropoda: Insects > Digestive system > Gut ... | reverse complement strand
TTTAATTGAGCCCTCTGTTCTACTTGGGGCTGGCATTTCTGTTGTTGTTGTTTTTTTTTTTTTTTTAATATAATTTCTCATTTTTGTATGTGGCTAAAATGTAATTCGGTCTTTCTGGAGCTGTAATGCATGTGAAAATAACTTGCATAAGCATACATAAGGACATAACGAAGTGTGAAGAATAATAATACGATGTAGTTCGTACATGTAAGCTTTACGTTCAGGATAACGACAGGTGGCGAGCTCTTGTGAACGCGGTAATGAACCTTCGGGTTCCATAAAATGCGGGGATTTTCTTGACAAGCTGAGAACCGGTTAGCTTCTCAAGAACGACCCTACTGCATGGAGTCAGTAAGTAAGTAAGTAAGTAAGTACGTAAGCTTTACAGCAAAATTGCCTTGTTTGATTTGCTAGCAATCCGGCCAAAGCATTTCATCTCATAGATTTTGTACTACATGTGTGAGTTCTTAAAGATAAAGGAAAAGTTGTTCCTGTTAACTCAAAGAACGCATGTAGAGGGGAGTACGTACATTCTTAACCTAGGTATTAGATGGAGGTGAGCGGTCAACATCACGCCCCGGCCGCTTTATTCTCGGTAAAGAACCCGAGTTCCCATTTGATAACAAGCCGGGTGGTCCCCAGAGCCGACCCGGTCTACCGTATACTCTACCCCATCCAGTCGGATATTTCCACGCCCGTACTCAGTGAGTAGGTACCGCATCAAAAGCTGCATTTCCCTGAATTGCATAACTTTTTTTTAACACGTAACATTGCCACAGTCAGCACCTACATCACTGAGGCAGATGCTGGTGTCGGACATGATTTAGCTAAGACAGTAATTGTGACCACAGCAAGTTGCCAACTACAGCATCGCGTTCGCGTACTTACCGTAAATATTCGAACACTGAGGATCGACATAAAATTTGTTTTGCACTTCATCGTCCATGTCTGTCGTGTTCACCTATAGGTGAGGATGGGGTGCGAAAAATGGAAGTCATACTTTACGACGAGTCGTTGGTCGTAAGAAAGGTTCTGTTAATTTCAGAAAGCTCTTTATCACAAAGGTTAAATTAAGTACTGGATTAGGTCTATACTGCTGACATCCTGATGCCTGTTCTGAGAAATAATTACACAGGGTGAATCGTGCTTAAGGGAAATTCATAGACTGTTGTCCAATGGCAAGAAGTTAAGTTTTAATTGCCTCTTCGGGGTTGCGTTTATGGTCAATCCATAGACATGGCGAATGACGTTGTAGCTGGCTACCAACCGGGCTCTTAATGTACCTTGAGTTGCGTTGTATTTACTTTAATTTGAGAATGTTTATTGCTTTAAATAAATATATCTGAATATTAATTATGAAAGTCACATTAACGTTATATAAGAGAGGGCCTTACCAACAACACTATCATCTTAGGGTGTGTCGTCCTGCTGTGTCTAAGAGACTGTCCTGTCGAAAGCAATATCATCATCATAATGATGGCATCATGTTGTGTGTAAGAGACTGTCCTGCCAATAGCACTGTCATCGTCTTAGTGTGTGGCATCCCAGTATGTTTAAGAGAATGTCCTTCCAACAGCACTGTCATCATTTTAGTGCATGGCGTCCCGTTGTGTATATTTAATATGACCCTAATAACTTTCTTGACTCTGTCGCCACAATTCTTGTTTACAGTAAATCACTACATTACCTTGACAGAACACAACCCCCTGTGTTTGTAAACTAAGTATAAAAATAGATCTTCAGTCAAAACACAACATATATTTTTGCACTCCAAATAGCTGCATGTTTCGACGATGGATTATTCGGCCCGAAACATGTAGCTATTTGGAGTGTAGAAATATATGTTGTGTTTTGACTGAAGATTTGTAATCTCTTAACTGAAATTGTTACATGTTTCGGCTATTATACCAAAGTCATCGTCCGGCTAAAATCAAGGAAAACACATCACATCATTCCAAAACCAGTTTTGTGGTGAGATCTCCACCTTAAAACAGTTTATAAATATATTATTATGTATATAATTGTTTCTTATTTAGCCTTCCAGCTACAGTGTTTTGTTTCTTACGTTACCTTATATATTAGTCAAAATTACAAAGCGTTTATAACATTTTGAAGAATCGTTTCAAAGCGTTTTTAAGAACTTACGTGGTTCGTTGGAACTTATTATTTAGTTTAGGTTACTGTTTATCGTCAGGCCTCAATTCGTTCATGGTTCTGTAATTTTGGCTGCCATCTATATTGTTCTGTCGTTTGGATTTACTTCCTGATAACACTGTCAATTATGACGTGTATCCGTGCTATGACAGTGCTTGATTTTGTTACACCGATTTTCGTATGCGAAGAAGAATACTTATTGGATAGTTGTTTCTTGATCGGTTTCGTCTGTGCATTGGAGATCTGGAATTTACGAATCAACTGAATAGTCACTTGCACTTTTTTAGACCGTTTCTATTCCAGGCAGCCTTGTGTACATTTACTGTGTAAGTACTCGGCGACTTATTATTTTAGCCTCGGAACTGAATATAAATTTACTGTATTTTAATGTTTATTTTTGCAGCAAAGGAATACATTTAACGTACGTAACTCTCAACAGAAAGAGCAACACGCCTACGGCCTACATAAAGTAGGACACGGCACAGCCTCTCTAGACGAGAAGGGACGCGTGCCACTTACGGCACCAGTTTCTTGTTTCAGGAAAAGAAGCTGTGTTGTAGAACAAGGCGCATGCCTGACAGGAAGCGTTCACTGATTACTCAGGTCGTTAATAAATCAAAGGGACGTGGCCTCCAGTGCCTCCTACATTTTGCTCCCAGCAGCCAAGGTAACCAAGATCGCTTGAAATATCTCGTCTTGGCACCCATACTGTCGGGTGAGTCACGTTGCACAGGTGTTACTGGTTATGGCGGAAAGGCAAGGGACGTGAAATATCTAAATACCGTTTGTTCCCAGCACCAGAAAGAAAACTGAGGAGGATGGAGAAAGAAGCAGGGAGGGGGAAGAGAGGTAACCGGGTGTGGTAAGGATGACAGAAATAAGGAAACAGAAAAATAAGGGGCAAAGAAGGAAACAGGAAGCCAAAAATAAAAATAAAATCAAATTAAGGGATGGAATTTAAAAAAAAAAAGTAAAAGAAAGGGAGTAACTAAAGTGAGAGAGAATGAAAGGAATGTTATTAAGAGGAGGTCAAAGCCGGTAGCGAAAAATCATATTAGCAGGAAAATACAAAAAAATAACAATATGGAATTTGTAAAAGGAAAAGTTATATGTATTCTTCAATAAGCACGGTAACACGGGGGCACATGGAGGAATGGATGTGTTACTCCACAAGTTCTTAACCTCGGCACTGCATGAATGAGTAGTCAGTTTCACGTTCCGACCGCTTTATCCCTAGGTAAAGTGCCTCCGTTACTCACTGAATAGCATACTGATTTGACCTAAGAACCTGTTTCTGTTTCCACGCTTTAGAAAAGAGAAAAATCTCTTCTGTACCGCAAATCTAAACACGACTCCTGGCGTCCATCTCGTAGCCTGACCGCTACATCGCCTGAAATATCCCAGCTTTAAAAGTGAAAAATGAGGAAACGGGAGGAAAATGAACAGCAACGAAAAGAAAACACGAAGAACAGAACCGCACATTTTATGGCTCCTTTGCCCTTGTGGACCTAGGCCTCCTCTTTGTTGAGGTTTCGAGATATCAATCAGACACATCACAGTCGGTACGACTCCTTTGGACGAGTGATTGGCCCGTCGCAGAGACCTCTATCTGACAACACACGACACTCACAAGAGACAGGCATACATGCCACCACGCAGGATTCGAACCCGCAACCCCAGCAAGCGAGCAGCAGCAGACCCGTGCCTTAGACCTCTCGGCCGCCGGCATCGGTAATAGAACCGTATATGTGAAGGCAATAAAAAGAATATTAGACTATCCAATGTTCCTTTGTCGCTCCAAATTCACTTTTCAAAATCACCCTTACGTCACTCTCGAATTTGCAGCTGTACAAGTTAATACAGTGACATGTATGTATATCACGTGTGTAATTATTTGTGCGAGATTTGGGGTTTTGTTTGATCGTAAAGAACGTCGTAAATGCTCATCTAGATTTCGGTTTCAAAAAGCTCTTCTGAATCTGACGCATGAATCAAGAACGGCTGTCGGCGAGTCCGTGGGCATGCCAAAAGAATCGGCCTCGGATCTTTATGTACGAACTGCAATGATAATTACTGACTTTTGAATTGGTTCACCGGCAATGCTGTGAACAAGTTTTATCTGCTCATAGATAGCACTCAGATTCCGGGAAGGGGTGGGACTCGGCCCATATTATTATCTTGTTTGCCACAAAAAAAAACTACAGATGGCGGTTATGAAATAACCACTTCTACTTGCAATGGATGGACAAGAAATGTCATGAAGGATAAATGTAGGTTTTAAGAATTCTTATACGGATTCATTAATGACATATGATGTGCATGAATCTACAACACCCTGCAAGATGTGGCTCGCCTAACCATTCGTTCCTTCATCAGTGGCCGATTTATTGGTTTTCAATGTTTTTGCTGTACGGACAACCAAGTTTCTAAGTGATCGGTGTCACATGACTAATTATTCCGGTACAGGTCAACGTGTCTCTTTACGATGATGTATGAATTAAAACCGCGCATTGTTTCACTTATTTCGAAGAGAGAATATGTCTGACACTACAAACGAAATTCGCAATTTGAATGTATGCAGAATGTCCTAATATCTCTTTGATAACTGATTTATTATGCACAGTTGGACATGCTTCTAACGAATATGATGAGGATATTCGATTCTTAAACACAAAAATCATGTCATGTTTTCAAAAATATGTAAAATTTGTTACGGATGTTACATTGGTAATAATTAAGTTGCCAAATCTGCGTACGATTACAGTTACATGAAAAGTGTAATTAAACAGTAACAGATGTTTAGGCATTAATGGACTGTAACATTATCACACATATTTTGTTTCAAAAATTTAATATATTAATGACGACTTTCGTGGAAACATGTCGAGGTGTCGGTAATAAAGTTTGTTATCGAAGATATATTGATTATGGTTTGATAAATATGTTATTGAATTAGGGCCGCATAACGGTATGGAGTGCAGTGCAAAATTATGCACGAGAGTAACGAACGCCAGCTACGTCACTTCGTGAAAAACAGTCCTTGTTGTGAAGGTAACAGTCGCTCAGTTAGTCTGTGCTCCACCTCTTACAGAAACCAAAGGCCCAATACCTCTGCTCAAGAATATTCCTGAGCCATTCTAATTCTTTAGCGTCCATTTGAACAGTATCCTGCAACTTGTGCGTGGGTCTTCAAAGTGATACCTTCCCTTCAGGTTTTCAGATCAATATTTGTTGTGCATTTCTCCCTCATTTACAGTCACCACTGGACTACAAATGGCTAAGGTCGGAGAGGTTTTTAAGAGGCACGACGTATACCCAGCACTCCATTGTGCAGATGGATCAGATTTTCTCGGGGTACTTCCAATTCCCTTTTTTGGCGTGTATTTCGTTAATGAATAAAGCTAACAACAGACATAGCTTCAGTAAAGAGACTATGTTTGAGGTTTGGGAAATGTATTGGGACTCAGCTGGTCAGCTCTCGGCTCCAATTCCTTGCCTACAGTTTCAAGATTTTATCCCATCAATTCTTCTGATGTGTCACCAAGCGTATAATGCAAATATTGTTTCAGTTGACTGGCAAGTGTGTGTAAAGTCGATACAGTCATATCACCTACTCCGCAGGCTATTAAACAGCATTTCCCGGAAAAAAAATGGGCGGTGGCTCTTAACTTCGAGAGCAGCTTTACACATTGCCACCTGCTGTCAGTGGTTTATAGCAAGAAATGAAGTTAAATTGTAGTTAGAATTGTGACTTATTGGTAGTGGCAGTTGCGAAATCAGGGTTCTGTCTTTTACAAGGTGAAGGGATATTATTAGGATTCACGCTGACTGAAGGAATGATTGAGTCATTGACTAACTGTTGGAATACTTTCCCACCCCACCCTCCGCTCCTCAAAAATAGCTAAATAGCTAAAAGAAATATACAGTACAGTGTTTTAATGCTGTGTACTTCGGAAATCTGGGATTCCGGCCGGGATCCTGAGACGTTTCTTTAATTACGAAGAATCACGCAATACGGGATGTGTTGATGGGTCGACGCGAACCTTTGCCCGTCCTTCTGCGGTAGATGAGGTACGTGACTTCGAGTCCATTAAAACGGAGAATTTCTTGACCGACGAGCAGTAACCACTTTAATTTATGAAGAACTACTCTGCCGCGTATAGGTAATTTTAAAAACTAACCCTAATATTTGCTAAACCACAACTGTATTTATGTTTCTGCTTTCTGTTATGTAAACTTTACCCGATTTCGCGTATATATTTACTTTGGAGAAGTTAACTGTTGAAACAATATTAGAATACAAAGACCAAGTTTTCAGCATGTAGGGTAACATGTATGCAATAGCCATGTTCGATCCAGCTGTATATAGAAGAGAGAATAGTATCAACACATACCGGATTTTCGTAAGTCATTATAGGAACAGTGATCCTATCAGTCGTACAGCTTGACGTCATTATGACGTATGAAGCCACACAGCGTTTTGTCTGTGTTTGACGTTCAACGTTATTATCACGTGTTAATGGCAGAATAATAAAAGGAAACTCGTCGCCTACGAAACCAGCGCAAGGCACTGAATGACTCGGATGATTACAGACACGAGCAACTCTTTTTTTTTAGTCTTGTTTAGTTACTTCACATGTATCTTATCTGCATTGACATGCTTTTATTTCTTATAGTTCATGTCTGTTTATGCGTGCGCATGTGTGTGTGTGTGTGTGTGTGTGGTATACCCGAAATTTAACACGAGGAGGTAAAGACCCTTTCAGAAACTAAACACAATCACATATAAATGTATCCTTAATTTAAAAAATGCTAAAAGTTTGAAGTGTTATGGGATGGCGCTTCCTCGTGTTGCGGATTGAGGACACGGCCTCCAGACAGGGACGGTAGCTGGGAGTACGTTGAGTAAGTAGCAGCGGGCAGTCGACAGTCTGTGGTCCTTCATCTTGGGGACTGGGCCATGGGCTAACAATTCCTTACCTTAAATAATAAACGTTAAGAAATGTTACTTCGGACTTGTACAGATAGTTTGGCATAGAGGGGGGGGGGATAGTATTGAGGTGGATCTTAATTACGATGGGACTGTATTAATGTGGCTTGGTATATGGACAGGTGGTGAAATTTACGAACAAAGTAATCCACCCTCGGGTTCCATAAAATGCGAGTGTTTCTTGACTGGATGATGAACTGATGACTTCTCAAAAAACGACTCCGTTCCATGGAGTCAGTCACTCAGTTTAGTTTAGTTTACTTTAGTTAGTTAGTTAGTTAGTTGGTTAGTTAGTTAGCACAAAACTGTTATCGGGTATTCGCAAACGATTGACAGTCAGGCTGATCTACGGCCTTCATACGAAGGGCAGAACAACTGAAGAGAAGGTAAACGTTGCGGTAGAGCTATTTATACCCACGTAGTAAACAAACCGTAAGCCTAAAAATATTAACGGTGAGAAATGACTTCTGTTTACATCTTCGACACCATAAGAATACAGATGTCAGCAGTCTGCAGCCCTTGTGACACGCCGTGGCAAGCGAGTGGAGGGTGTGACATTTCGTCCACTAGTTTTATCTCCACTAGATTACGGGCTAGTAACCGAAGATGAGCCACGACCACATCCTTCCAGTTCCTTGTTTGTTTTTCTCTCAATCTTGTTCCTGTTTTTCGACACAATCTGTCTACTGAAAAGTTGTTAATTAAACTGAAAATCAAGATTAAGTTGGGTACGTTTTGTTAGAAGGTCGACAATGATATTGGTCGGCGAATTTTATTTTGGTCTTAGTCGGTTTCATTTGACTTCTCTATTTGCAGTTGCGGTTGTGTTCTGCCCAGCTGTTATTGTGTTGAGGAAACCAGGTTCTGTTCACTGTCTTCTATACAGTTAGACCATCCCTTTCATGTCTTCACTTGTCTATGATGTTGACAGGTAACGTTGACGAGACATAACTAGGATGAACGTGACTGTAAATACCATACCAGTTGCTTAAGAGAGAGTAGAGCTATGATAGGTTCATTGGTAATTAGCAATGTTCTCCAAGCTACCTGACCGGGAGGAACGTTTTCTGAAAGTTTCAATGAAAGAGTTTCGCTTAAAAGTTATGGAGCTTTTTGAGCTTTTCCAGCGATGCCAGTGCCTCTAACTGGTTGGCAATGTAAACCAGTGCACACTTATACATGTGGGAAGTGAAGGGCTCCTCGTCAATAGGCCTAACTTCACTTGAGACTAACACGTATTTTTATTGGCTTATTTAATAAAGCTTTTTCTAACGCGTGTTTGTATATTGTTGTACTTAGCAGTTATTATGAAAGGTAGATATCAAAGAGAATTAAAACAAACAAGGAATTGGATGAGTTAATAAATCATCGGAACATAATAAATTATGTTAAAGCCCAAAGAGTGAGTTGGTTTGGACACATAAATAGAATGCCTGAAACCAGCATTGTAAGGAAAATATACAAATGGAAACCATCTACAATTAGACCAGTGGGAAAGCCTAAGTCCCAATGGGAAGACGACGTCGGGAACGACCTGAGAAAGATGAAACATAAAATGGGCAGAACAAGTCCAGGATCGCCTTAAATAGAAGGATATTGTTGAGAAAGCCAAGACTCTACCAGAGTTGTAGCGCAGAAGAAGAAGAAGAAGAAGATGATGATGATGATGATGAAAGATAAGATAATAAGCAGCTCTGACACCTCTAATATAGGCTGTCTTCAGCCAATTAAAATTCATAATGAAGTCTTGAAATTGTGCGAGAATAACAGCTTGATTCGACGGCCGTGGAATGCTGGAAATAAACTGATGGTGTTTTTTTTGTCAAGCGAGACGTCGTGATAACACCAAGTCACAAAGGGCCCAGAAGCTTGAAGCCTGAACCAACAACCATAAATTGAACTAATCTCAGGGATATATATTTACTCGATCTAGTGGATCCAACAAACTAGGTTTTACAGTATTATTTTTTTCTGATGACAGGAGCGGAAATGTGTTGTACTATATCAAGACAGGAGTTTTTGTCCAACATAATATTCACGTATCTATTATGCGACACATTTTTAAGGACTGAGGAAAATTCTTAGCCAGGATTCAAACCCGAGATATTCTGAATACGACCAGAAGTAGTAACCACTACACCGTGATAAGTGACACCGTACTGGAGTTGTCGTTTCCCAAGTTAGAGAGTATCATGGAAATGATCACGAAAACCACACAATTTCCCACTCCGGCATTCTACCCCAGGCCTAGGATACAAGTCAGGATTGCTGGTCACTACACCCTTTTAACTAATTGATATAGCTTTACAGACTGCTACGCTTTTCTGCAAGAGAAACAGTGGCCACGAGGCAGTCACTGACGTGAAATTTAAAGTGTTCGAATCGAGACAGAGTTATATCAACGCAGGCAGCTGATTCACTTTTAGGTTGAAAACTAATTTCAGACCTGTGCAAGTTGTGAGGTTTTCAGAACGGTGTAACCAAGGATTCCGGTCTCCTGGGATGTAATACTGGGTCGCGGTGGGTTAGTGTTCCCGATGCCATTCTTCACTAACCTCTAACCCTGTAAGCGAAGGCAACTTGTTCCCTCAACTTCGGGTACCACTTACCCAGGCCGCAGCGTCACATCCAATACCAGAAATTTCAAGTATGTTTACAGAAGTTGTCATCATTATTGCACTTTGTTAAAAGAAGCGGGTCACTATGGTGTCTTTGATGAAATTCGTATGGTTTGCACTCTGAATGTGACATCATGTGTGTTTGTATTCAGACTTGTTTTGCTTATTTTATGACAATGTAAACATATCACATGCAAATTAAAACAGTACATTTTCATGTATACTTTCCTGTCCTCACCGTGTCCTGTAGGACAGGTTCCCCTATTTCATTCAGTTTCTCGGTGTGACGGAGTATCGTAAGTCAGCAATAGTAAGTTGAGACATTGAAACGGTGTGTTTAGAAACTACGAGTATTCACCCTCAAGGATTTTCAAATGAAGTAACCAAGGCCTAAGACCTACGACCACGGACATGAAAAATGTCATTCCACATTGAGTTCAGTCCTTGTGATAACTTCAACGTCATACATCTGGCTGCTGATGCTGACCTGGGAAAATGTAATACCAAAAAAGCCAGAAATACATTTTCTGGAATTTGACGCTATATCTTTGGGTGTGTAGTTCCTGACATTTGGAAGGATCGTAGTTTCTTCGAACCAGAAAAAACTACACACCCGACAACAAAGCATCGCATTCCCGAAGACTTGCATTCTTATCTGGAAGATTAGTTAGAAGTAACCATGCCTGACTTCCTTGTAGTCGCGGTGACATATTTTGATTTCTTCACAAACATTTGCCTGACTGCAACGATTAGCTGTTTTACCACGCAGAGTCGCGCTGCGTAGATCTACTCTAGAGGCTGCAAAGCTGAGTTCTGAACAATAATCTTGCCACTTGGCACAATACAGAAACATTTCACCGAGCACAGACAACAAAAACTATTCTATGACCATCACCAGATAAAAGATCTGCCTCAAAGCATCCTGGCAGATTATTGTGCTTTCTACTGGCGAAACGCCACAAGAAGAATGTTCAGTTTTAGGAACCAAACGTCACGGTGTTTGGTTAGTACTTCTGTTTCACATTCAGGTAGTATCGGCTTCGATTTTGCTGCTGACATTGACTAGTCTGGCTTAGAGCTTTCGAGGATTTCTTCCGTTCTTCAAAGAAATGCTGTGTCACTTTGAAGTAGACTACAAAAGCTTTTGTGAGGCATTGACATGCCTGCGTAGAGCCTGTTACAATACTTTGCTCCGTCCGTCCATATGCATGTAACAATTCGAGGGATCCTCATGGAGTCAGCCATAGCAACCTTGTGAGAAATTATTCTTGACATTCTTTATTATTATTATTATTTTATCGAACAAACCTGTACGAAACCTTGTCTGAACTTTTATTTTCATTTACCCAGCATACATGTGCCTAGCCATCATTACACGTCTCTTGTCCGTGCTATCTAGTTTTTTTTTTTTTAAGATGTCATGGACAAGAGGTTTGTTTCGATCTTTTCAGGTAGTGCGGTCAGTAAAATGCGACCGAATTTTCTGCCTTGCATGTTATTACACACGATGTAAGTTTCCTGTATATTGCAGCAACAGTACTACCATCGGGCGTGGTCGACTGCCCATCTATTGCTAAGCTGCGAGTAAACCTTTGTGTGTGTTGTGTAAAAAAAAGTTGAAAACAAATCTAAAATACTCACATTTTTTACGTATTTTACTCGAAATAATTAGCTTTCTAGTTTGACAGAGCATAAAAAGTTAGAATTCACGAATTGCAAGTGTAGAGGCAAAAGAGGGTGAAGGCGTCAGATCTGTTCCTCTGTGCATACATTTGCAAACTTCCTCACTTCTCTTTCAAAGAGATCCTCTTAATCGAATGGACGAATTTAGCCTATGCAGGTGACAGCGTCTACAAGTAAAGCCATGTATAATAACCGTTTAATAAACTCTATTTTCTTGACGCAAATGTTTTTGCGCAGCCTGTCTTGCGACAGGTCCCTAGACCATTGCAAATCGAGTTCCCCAGCGAGGGTGATCTAGTACTTCCTTCATCAGATTCCAGTATCTTCTCTCTCACTTTCTGTCTGTCTCTCTAAGGTCATCCATTAGCAACTCATATTTTTATCTCGTCTTCGCTTGTTTGATACATTGTACAATGCGTATCTTTTAGCAGGCCCAAGTCTTTTCTGTCTGACGAAATTCTACAAAACGCCCTGTTCAGTCTCCTTGGTATAGCCGAGAGTATTCAAATGAAATAAAATGTCTTGTCCCCTTGTACAGATCCCACCCATGAATGCGAAGTGGTTTAGGTCTAGGCACGCACTGCTAAATCGAATAATTTGTTACATGGTGATGGGGCAGGGTGTGAACAAATTCCAAGACTTTGGGGGGGGGGGGGGGTGGGCACGATTGGGAAATTCGTTTTTTCATGTCGGGCATTACCGTTTCATATCAGGCCTTCGCTTTTAAATTGGCTACCTTATTTTATTGGGGATCGGCTGGA
>Ga0123353_10012156_pt1 | contig 12206 bp, 7 predicted proteins | sample TergutLab28metaG_3_FD_92763 | JGI IMG/M metagenome (GOLD analysis project Ga0123353, IMG submission 92763) | Labiotermes labralis P3 segment gut microbial communities from Petit-Saut dam, French Guiana - Lab288 P3 | ecosystem: Host-associated > Arthropoda: Insects > Digestive system > Gut ... | reverse complement strand
TTTACGCCGCCCGCAACGAATTTACAGGATTTCAGATTTACCTTTCAGGCGATATCCCCTTCGTCAATCCGCGGTTCCAGTGGAGCGGTGAGTCCATGGCGGTGAATGAACCGCATGTCGGCTTCGCGCGATTCGGGTATGTCGCGTCTCCAATCGGAAACGTCCCCGATCCGGTAATTCCGCTTACCGCCGACGCGCGGTTGAATATTGATGGAAACGTGTCGATTTTTTGTGAAGTCTTCGTCCCGAAATCCATCAAACCGGGAGTCCACCACGGAACACTGTCGCTTGTGTCCGGCAACGCAATGATTTATTCAGCCGATGTTGAGTTGACCGTCTGGAATTTCGAACTCCCCGACACGCTTGGTTTTTTGCCTGAAATGAACTGTTATAGCCTGCCGGGAAATGAGCGGGATTATTACCGTCTGGCGCAGTTGCACCGGACATATATCAACCGCGTTCCTTATTCACACAGAGGAACCGTCAGCCGCGGCTCCGCTCCCGAATGGGACCCGGAATCGCTGACGTTCGACTGGACCGCCTGGGATCAGCGTTATAGAGCTTATTTTGACGGTTCGGTTTTTGCCGATCTGCCGCGAGGCAAAATACCGATTGAGGCATTTTATCTTCCGATATTCGAAAATTTCCCCGCGGATATTTTCACACATTACAACGGCAGTCATTGGGCCGATGAAGCGTTTACCGACGAATATAAAGAAACATTTCAGCTTGCGGCGCGGGAGTTCGCCGGGCACATAATAGAACAGAACTGGAACCAGACCTGTTTTCAGTTTTTTCTCAATAACAAAATGAACTATAAACGGGACGGATGGAGCCGGGCCAGTTCTCCCTGGCTGCTGGATGAACCGTCGAGTTTTCAGGATTTTGCCGCGCTGAAATTTTTCGGCGAACTATTTATGATGGGGGTGAATTCATTATCTTTAATTACGAATTCCGGGATAAAATCGCCTATACGGTTCCGGGCGGATATTTCGCGCCCGCAATGGCAAAGGGATTCGCTCGACAATTCCCTTGGCGTCAATGTCGTCGGCGGAGACGCGTTTCGTCGGTACAACCGTATGATCACTGACCGGAAGGAGCGCTTCGGCCAGATACTTTATACCTATGGAACAACCTGCGCCCCGGAGGAAGGCGCGTATCAGCCTGTTATCTGGTCGCTGGACGCCTGGTCGCTCGGCGCGGATGGAATCCTGCCCTGGCAGACAATAGGCACGGCCGATTCGTGGAAATCGTCGGACGCTCTGGCGCTTTTTTATCCAAAACCGCGCGAAGCGGATGAAGATCATCCGGAAGTAGTGCCTTCGCTGCGGCTGAAAGGATATCGCCGGGGGCAGCAGGATATTGAGTATCTCACGCTTTTTCAGAAAAAACTGAACCGGCCGCGCCATGATATTGAGGGGCTGGTGCGCGCGAAACTAAATTTTGAGTCGAAAAATCATGTAATGTCGGCTGAAGACGCCGGGACGCTTAGTTATGGCGCCGTTTCCTCGCGCGACCTGTGGCAGTTCCGCATGAACGTCGCCCGCGCGTTGCAAACTGAATAAAAACGAAGCTCACGTTTAGTATTCATTTTTTAATTTTGTTCGATAATTCAAACACGTCTTACGACCCGGTCAAGCAAAGCATCCAACGCGCGAAGTTTCATTTCCCACGCGCAGTTCCGCCGTATAAATTCCGTTGCTTCGGCCGCGCGCATTTCTCTGATTGCATCGTTTTTTATCAAATCCAGCAATGAAAAACTAAACGCTTCAGCGTTCCTTTCGGCTGTAAAAACAAGATTTTCCGCTCCTTCCGGTAATCCTTTCGCGACATCCGGCGTGGTCAATACGGGAACTCCGGCAGACATTGCTTCCAGGATTTTATTCTGCACCCCCCGGGCGGTTCCCAGCGGCGCGACGGATATAGTCGCGACGGCAAGATACATACGAACATCGGGTACGTATCCGGTAACTTCAATTCCCGGAATCCGCGCCAGATGGAGAACGCTTTTCACCGGCTTTGAGCCGACGATGAAAAAGCGCGCATTCGGATTGACTTCCCTTATTTTACTCCAGACGTGGTTTGCGAAAAAAATAACCGCTTCGACATTTGGCGGGTAATCCATAACACCGACAAATACGATATTTATCCCGTCGGTTTTTCGTGTGAAGGTAGAAAAATAATCGGCGTCAACCCCGTTTTCAATAATATCAACAGTAATTCCAGGGATGTATTTGCGAAAAAGATCGGCTTCGTTTCTGGATACGACGCAGGATGCGTCAAACGAAGCGGCAATTTTTTGTTCGTATGAAAGCAGCGTCCGGCTTTCGCGCAGATAAATCCAATTCATAGGCCGGTATGATTTCTGAGCCAGGCTTTCCCACTTTAGAGAATCCACATCGCAAAAATTCATAATTCCAGGGATGCGCCCGGGATTTTCCACGTACTGCGCCATGGAGCTTGAGAAAACTATAATGGCATCAAACTGGTTTTGGTTCAGTTCCGCATTTATCATTTTTTGCAGTTCTGAATTTCTGAAATACCCGAGCGACAGAGGCTGCCCCCGTAAAAAAGCCGATATCATTCCTTTAATTTGGCTCATGCGGGAATGATCAGGCGCAAGCACTTTTACGCCGAATTCTTTCTCCAGCATTTCCGCGTTTTTACGTGTTCCGGTATGCGCAAGCGAGCCGACCACGACTTCATGCGCTTCGCGGAGTCGTCGAAGCTGATGATAAACCGGAATACGGTCGCCACGATCCGGCGGAAATGGAATTCGCTGACAAAGATAGAGAATTTTCATAAATCCGTAATCATGATTAACCCGGATGTTTCATAGGGCTTTTACGGCGACGGCGCAATCAGAAACCTTACTGCGGCGGCGCAAATTATTTTAATTTTTCGGACTCCGAAACCGTACGGAAGCCGCGGCCTCTGCACACGAACTTGATTTTACTGTGGAATCTTATAAATTGTAATGTTTTTTGTGCAGGCAGTCTCCGAAAACCCTGGAATCAAGGCTTGTGACCTGGACAAAAGCTGAGTTTACACAGGCAACCTCTGAAAACCTCGGAACCAAGGCTTGCGACCGGGACAAAAACGGAGTTTACACAAGGTAAATGAGCATTTTGTCGAGGGAGCGCAACGCAGAGTCCGGGGTTTTCGGAGGCTGCCACAAGGTATACCCGCGAACGGAAACATTTTCCGTGCTTGCGCGAGGATTTTTGCCGCAAGGCAAGGAATGATCGGCCGTTGCGTACTAGTAGCGGCACCTAAGGTCGGGACGGTATCCTTATCATATTGTTATTTATATCCTCCTGTTGTATTTTTAGCATTTGAACTTTATGTTGACAACAACGACATGTAAATTACGGAACGACGCAATATCCGGAGATTGGGACGCGTTTGTCGCAGCAAACCCGAACGCGACCCTGTCACATATGCGCGGATGGCGCGAGATCATTTCCAATACTTATGGGCACCCGGCTTTTTACCTGACGGCCTGCCAGGACGGAGAGATAGCGGGAATACTGCCTCTTGTCCACATCAGGAGCCGTATATTCGGCAATTCACTGATATCCATGCCTTTTCTGGATTATGGAGGCATCGTCGCCAAAAATCAGGAATCATTTCAAACACTGCTTGACCAGGCGCTCCAACTAAAAAAAGAGCGCGCCGCGCGGTTTATTGAACTGCGGCACCATGAAGCGCCTCCTGCGTTCGCCTTGTCCGGTGGAACCGCCTACGGAGATAAAAGCACGCTGATCCTGGATATTTCTCAAGGAGCTGAAAATTTATGGAAGTCTTTCTCCCCAAAAGTAAGGAATCAGGTGCGCAAGGCGCAGAAATCCGGACTATCCGTACAAATCGGCGGCGTTGAGTTGCTGAATGAATTTTATCGTCCGTTTACGGCAAACATGAGAGATCTTGGTTCTCCGGTGCATCATCCGAAGTTTTTTATTGAAATTTTCAGGGTGTTCGGCGACGATGTTCGTTTAACGCTAATTCGTGAAGCAAATAAAACAGTCGGCGGACTCGTTGTGCTTTTCAACAAAAATACGGCGATTGTTCCATGGGCTTCCTGTTATCGCGGTTATTTTTCGAAATGTCCAAACAATCTTTTATACTGGGAAACCATGCAATACGCCTGCTCGCGCGGATGTACGCGATTCGACTTCGGCCGCTCATCACTTAATTCCGGCACGTATCATTTCAAATTGCAATGGGGCGCGGTTCCATTTCCGTTGCATTGGCGGATATACGGCTGCAGCGGCACGGATAACAGTAATACACAACCGCCGACGGAAAGCCGTACGCTTCGCATGGCGTCGGCGCTATGGAAACATATTCCAATAGGAGTTGCCAATATCCTGGGGCCGCGGATCCGCCGGTTTCTTTCAAATTAAAACTCTATGTTACGTTCAATATTTGTAGCCGCGCTTATTCTTTTCGGTATTGTAATTTCATTTCATGGTTCATTTTACGCCCTTTTATTTTATCTCTGGATGGCGTATTTTCGTCCGACATCCTGGATGTGGGACAGCAGTTTTCTCAGATCGCTTAAACTTTCCTATTATACCGGACTTTTTCTGGTTGTTTCAACCCTTTTTTCACGTGTAAAACTCAGGTTCACCGTGTTTGCCGGATTATTGTTATTGGTATTGGTTCACTCTTTGATATCTTCCTTACGGTCAAATTATAGCATTACGGCTTTTTCTTCCTGGAGGGATTTTTTACCAATTATAATAATAACATATTTGATAACAATGCTGATCCGCTCAGAGAAAGAGTTGAAAATTACACTAATCGTTATGTCACTATCCTTAGGACTGGAAGGCGCGCGACAGGGATGGTATCATTTAATATTCAGGCCTGGAGCCGCTAACCACAATAAACATGCTCTTTTAGGTGATAACAATGGCGTGGCTGTAGGCATGCTTATGCTGGCACCCATATTTTTTGCCCTATACCAAACCACCGAACGAAAAATAATAAAATATGGTTTTCTTTTTCTTGCAATAGGTGTTATGTATCGCGCTCTATCCACTTATTCCCGGGGCGGGTTTCTGACTTTTTTTGCAATGTGCATCATTTTTTGGCTGCGGTCTAAACACAAAGCCAGATTAACGCTAGCGGCTGTTTTGTTCTTTGCCCTGATTCTTCCGACGCTGCCGCAGGAATTTTGGGATAGAATGGATACAATAACTGTGAACGAAGATGGAGAGAGAGAGAGTTCTTCCGCAAGGCGGATATATTTTTGGGAACTTGCCTGGAGGATGGCAAAAAGCAACCCGTTACATGGTGTTGGACACGATTCTTACAGGGATGCATATAGCGCTTTTGATTATACGGGAGATCGTATTAACCGTGCCACGCATAGCGCATGGTTCGGCGTTCTGGCGGAGTGGGGATTTCCTGGATTATTCTTGTTTTTGAGTATTTATGGTTATAGTCTTTTTTCATGCGCACGGGTGCGAAGAAGATGTAAAAACAGCCACGAATTAAGGTTTTTAAGAATATATGTCAATGGCATAGAAACAAGCTTGATTACAGCTAGCGTCGGCATAACATTTTTATCGCTTCAATATCTGGAAATGCTATGGCATCTATTTGCACTGGCTGTTGCATGTAATCATATGCATCGTCTTCAGGAAGCGACTGAAGATACGCGGCTTAATAACATTGTTGAAAACACTGATTTATTGGAGAGAGAAACAACATAACATAAGCACACTGTTTCTCGCAGTATTTTTATGAATTCACCATCATCACTTCGATCAACACTGGTGTTTTTATCAAAAAATTCCGGTTTGTTTTTAATAACACGTATTGTCGGGGTTTGCGTCAGCATAGGTTTATTGCCGTTATTTACAAGGTATTTAACAACTTCCGAATATGGAATAATCGCAATTCTGGACAGTACCGTAGAAATATTTTCAGCACTTTTCGCAGCCGGATTAGGAAGGGCGGTTGTTCGTTTCTTTCATGACACCTCCGATGAACGGCAACGCAGACGAGTTGTTTCAACCGGCATGATATTAACCACGATAAGCACCATTTGCGCAATTATTGCAATTGCGGTTTTTTACCGCCCCGTGGCATTTCTTGCATTCAAAACTCATGAATATGATAGATTCGTATTTCTGGCTGTTTTAACGCTGTTAATCGGCATTCCCGGCGGAATGGCATCATCTGTCCTTATGGCTTCCGCGCGATCACGGCTTATATGTACTATTGAGCTTTTAAGGATAATATTCAGCGCGTCGCTCAGAATTTACCTTGTGGTTTTTCTGGAGCAGGGAGTAAGCGGCGTTTTATGGACGAATTTTGCAACTTCCGTTCTTTTCAACTTTGGCCTGGGGATATGGATGTTTTTCATGGTTGGGATAAGTGTTGACCGTTCCCTTATACGTCCGATGATACGATACGGGTTGCCTTTTGCGCCGACCATCATTTGTACTTTCGCCATGAATTCATTGAATCGTTTCTATTTGCAAAACTACGGTTCATCCGAACAGGTAGGGTACTATCAGTTTGCATATCACCTGCCGTACACTATTTGTATGATAATAGTTTCCAGTTTTGAACGCATCTGGTCTTCGCATACGGTTTTCACTGTTTCTCAGGCGCCGGACGCTTCTAATCAATATGTACGGATATCCACATATTTTCTCTCATTTTTGTCTTTTGTTTTATTTTCAGTAGCAATCTTTGCCAATGTCCTGGTAAAAATATTCGCCGCGCCTTCATATGCTCCGGCGGCGCTGTATATTCCATTCATAGCTTTTGGTTTATGGCTTTACAACTTTCATATTTTTGTAAGAACCGGCGTGTTTCTTTCTAAGGATACTTATTTAATTACCATTAACTATGGTTTGACGTTGGGTCTGACTTTTTTGTTCAACTGGCTACTGATACCGCGTTATGGTGTTTATGGCGCGGCGTACGCATCCATCATAATCTATTTCTCTTTCAGTTTTATCGGAGGTCTTATTTATAAAGGATTTGGATATCTTGATTTGCGCAGGATGACCTCGGTCGCCATACTTTGGATTTCTCTGGTGCTAATACGATATCAAATTGGATCCGGTTCAATTTATACGGAAATCCTGTGTAATATATTTTTCGTGGTATTGTTTTTGGTGCTTATGCTTTATTTACCGTTCTGCATGTCCAAAGAAGAAAGGGGAGAGATTTTCGCTTTCGTTAAAAACAAACTGCGGCAAAACGGAAGTATTCCTCAAATATTTAAATCTAAAGGAAATATTACTTCCCGTTAAACAGATATCGTATAAACCGGAACCGAAGAATTATATATTTATGAATCAGCAATGTCAGCATAAATATTACAATGATCATGACTGGAACGCCGACAAATGCCGAAACTTCAAATCGTATGCAAAGCAGGCCGAAGAAAACGACCAGTACATGATGGAATAAATATACGGTGTATGACGCATCGGAAAGAAACACGGCCATCTTCGACGCGTTATTCAGGAATTTGTGAAAAATGTAAAAACAAACAGCGACGCCTGTCCATGAACAGAAATGGGAATACCAGGTTTCAGCGGCGCTCTGCGCAAGCCCGCCGGGTGGGATTACCCTAAGCATCGCTGTTGTTGCGAACACGGTACAAATCAGCATGCAGGATGTTTTTCCGGAATGTAAACGAGACAGAAGTTCCGGTTTGTATGACAGCGCCATTCCGAAAACAAAATATGGCAGGTAATGACATAATTCAAAAACTTTTATGAGACCGAAAATATTTGTGTATAACGGCATTCCGAGTTTTCCCGTAACAAGAATGCCGATAGAGATGAAAGGCAGCAGTATGACCATTACAACTGATGGTATAAATAGAAAAACACGGGTTATAAGTTCGCCGCAAAAAGTTACGATTTTTTTCATAAAAGCGGCTGCAAAGGATGTGAAGAGAAAATAGAGAGTCAGAATAACCAGAAACCACAGATGTGACACATATCCGCCGTTGGTGATATATCGTATGAAATCAAAATCCCTCCAGCCAGTATAACTCAGGATAAATGCCTGAATTGAATTCAAGGTAAAAGCGGTAACTAAAAATGGAATAACGAGTCGCTTTATACGGATGTCAAGGAATTTTTTTATGTCATATCGCTGCAGTGTAAGATGACAAAAAAAACCAGAAACAACGAAAAAGGCGGGCATTCTGAATATATGGATGAAAGAAGCGACATACATCATGACGGTTTCCGGATTATCGCTGTAGATGAGCCACTGCTTGAGCGGATTGTACACCTGGGCCGAGTGCAATACGACGCCGAGCATCATGAGCGTCGCGCGCATGGCATCCATGTAGTGCATTCTTTCAGTCCCCGTAATTGCCTGTGAGGGCGAATCGCTTACTTGCATATTTCATTAATTTCCTTTATGAATTCAATATATCCATCAGCGTCCAGATGGATGCCGTCACCGGTAAAAGACAATGGCGAATCGTAAAAGGTTTCGGCCCAGTCCCCGGGATGGAAAAATGCTTTTTCGATTTCCCGGAGATGCGCCTCCATACTGCTGTTGACACGATAAAATCCGTCCCAATGCCGCTTTCGGGCAGGCGAAGGTTTAATGGCGATGACATGTAACACGCTTTCCGGATATTTTTCACGCAGCCTGGATAAAAACCGGATATAGTTGTCAACTGTCATTTCGGGAGTTACACCGCGGACAATATCATTTTCGCCCGCGTAAATCACAATATGTCGAGGCGATGCAGACAATGGCGAAAAGGACAGATACAAGTGCAGGGTTGAAATCGCCGTACCGCCTATTCCCCTGTTAAGCCACGTTCCGCAATTCAGGTATTTGTATTGATCCATGTATCGCATCGTGGAACTTCCGATAAGCAAACCATCTTCTGTGTGTACGGTTGCGATGTCGGCAATAAAATATTTGATCCCTGTACGCAGAGTCTCATTTTTTTGTATGCCGCGCCATGTTCCATAAAAACAAACGGCAATCGCAGCAATGACTGTTGCCGCTAAAGGAATTTTTTTTATATGGATACCAGACATTGAACTATCCATTCTACGGGAGTTTACAAGTTATGACTTTTGCTAATTGAAAAAGTCTTTTATATCAACGGTTTCGGGCATTTTGCATGCAAAAGTCAGGTAATACAGTTGATTTAGCTAACCATTGCAAATACAAGCTTTATCGTGACGGCAAACAATAACTTGTAAACTCCCGCTAGTCAAGCCTGTAATAGTCACGTTTGTCCGCGACATGCATCCGACAGACAAATAAGTTCATAATTATATTCAAAAACATTACATTTTTACAAAAATCCGCGGTAAAATCAACCTTGGGACGTAATGTCGGTTGCTTCAGGACAGTTCAGGAGCAGGAAAACCAGGAAACGAAGAGAGGGTTTAGATGTTTGGAAAAATCAAAGTAGTAATCGTGTTGAGTGTCGGATGTTTGCTTCTGGCGCCTGTTGTGGGCGATGGATTGGTTATTCCGTTAGTTGCCGGTGACGCAATGGACAGCGGAATTGTATCAATTAAAATCAACGGCGTTCCTTATGTTTATGGTGTAAGTCCTCCTATTGCCCTTACTGCAGATGAAGTTTTTATATTTGAAGTTGTAGTTAAAAACACTGGCGCTACTACATGGGGAAAAAACAAGTCGGAAGGCGAACATGGCGCATCTCTTTTAAGCCGAGGGGACCCAAGTCACGATCTAAACGATTATAACGAAACTTTTGGTACATTTTTCATCCTTTACCCCATGCAATTCGGCATCCCCTATGGCAGTAACAACCCAACCATATTGCCAGGCAAGTCATGGGAAATAAACACGACATTACGCGCGCCCGGAAATACGGGAAGTTTTACCATGCGATGGCAAACCGCGCAATGGCCGCTTGGGATGGAACCGGGCAGCCACATAACCAATACCGGCATATCGGAATATAGCAATCCAAATAACTATTTCAACCGACCATTCTTTGGCGAGGAGATTGTTGTAGACTTTATTATAACTCAAAGAAACGGTCAGGTTCCCGTGCCGTTCCGAATGCGTGAGGTTCTCGACCAATTCGACTTTGTGTACGAAGGAACTTTTTCACTTCCACGGGTTAACCTGCCTGGAACCAATACCAGGGCTAATAAGACGTATATAAATTCCGGAATCACTTTAAGGAAAATACGGGATGAACAAGGCAAAATTCTTGGAACTCGTATGCTTGCCGTGGCCGGCACACGCGTTAACGAAACTGTCTTGTATGAGGTTGCTGTTCCTGAAACTCTTGGGAAAGTCGTAGATACAGACGCAAGCGCCGTACCTGTTGCAGAACTTACCATTACTTTTTCCGGCCAGAGCAGTTTGTTGATAAACAGCGGCGGCGGTTCGGAAGGCTGGTCTCAAGGTTCCATGTGGTATGATGAAAATACCAATATGCTATACTGGACAAATTGGGCGAATTACCCTGGAAGCGGAAGAATGCCGTCACTTCCTACTTTGTATTACGCGAAACTTGATTTTGAAAACAAACAAGTGATTAACAGAGAAAGCTGGCGGCTTCCAGAGAACAGAGACGGCGCGCCGTTTGGCGGCTTTATTGGCGGCGTAACGGTAATTCCGGACAGTTTTGCAAACAATTACCTTAATGGTCAGAAACTCGCTATTGGTTTTGGCGGAGGTGGCAGTATCAGCAGTATTCGTTCATGGGGTCCGGCATTTGGCACGGTTTCCATTGACAAAAACGGAACGGTTAAAAATGATTTTAATCCCCTTATGTACTACCCGCATGATTCACTTAACAGTTCTACTCATTGTGTCAGGGATGGAAATTATCTTGCTTTGCAAAACTGGCACACCAACCCTACTTCTCCATGGGATGGAAGATGGCTTGATCTAGATACGATAAGAACAGGGGTGTTCATAGACTATAAAGGGATTAAAGGCTATATGACGTTTGTAAACCAAGGAATAGGGCGTACCGGATATGACTTTGGCGGAAGAAGTTTTTTCCAGGAACGCCAACATTCGTGGTACTTTTATGACTTCGAAACCCTTGGCAAAGCCGCGACAGGCGAGATTTCTAAGGTCGGGCTTACTCCGTCGAGTTATAACGTTGTAAACTATCCGACGACACACGTAAATCCCGGCAGGTCAACCATCTCTGATACTTACATGGCGGTGACAGGCTCGTATTTTGATCATGATACTGGATTGTTGTATCTTTATGTAAAAGCAGCATACGGCAATGAACCGTTTGTCCATGTTTACAAGGTTATTGAACGCAACGAGTATAACCCTCAAACCCCCGGCAATTCAAAACAAGTACAAACCACGGACATCAAAAACACGCGGCAGTTTCCCTGCCTTTCTATTTTAGTGTTACTGCCTTGCATAGTTGCGTATCTCAGGGCAACTGACATGATTGCGTGAAACCATGTGAGGCTCTATATGACTGATCTGAAATTCATTACGCGAAACAAAAATATGCAATCCTACACAGGCCTGGCGTCGATTAACGGGTCGGATTCCTACTTTTTTTATAAACTAGGGGAAGATGGCGCGGCAATTGAGTTGGAAGCCGCCGAACTTCAAAGGGCGCGGCAGGTCACGGCGAATGTTAAGGGGATTCGAGTACCTGAATTTCGACTCCATGACGCGCAACAGAAGGTCGTGGTAATGGAGAAAGTGGAAAACACAACGAGCCTGTTCAATCATCTATGGAACAACACGCGATGGTTGGACATCCGGCGTTTCCATGGCTTTGATCCATCGGATACAGGCGCGCGCCTTGGAAGATGGTTGTACAGCTACCACGCGTCAACATCCAGGCTGGAGCAGAATGTCGAACCCTGCTGCCGTTGGTTGCTGGAATCATCATTTCAGAAGATTCAAGCGCTTCTTTCAGGTAATACCGATTTTTTATCCTCAGACATGGCCGATATTGTTACGGCGCGCCTGAAGCTGCTTAAGGTCAAAACGCAGAGCCTGAGACCTCAGATTGTAGGGCGCATTCATGGCGATCTCGAACTATTTGCAAATATCCTGGTTACCGGTGACAGAGAATTGGTCATTATCGACTTCGGCGAATCCCGTGAAGGGTTTGTTCTTGAAGATATCTTTCGTCTCTGGAACTCAATATGGGTCATTTCCAGGACTTCAAGGTTGCGCAGTCGATTGTTAAGGCCATGCCTGGATTCACTGATGAACTC
>Ga0123353_10012155_pt1 | contig 12206 bp, 6 predicted proteins | sample TergutLab28metaG_3_FD_92763 | JGI IMG/M metagenome (GOLD analysis project Ga0123353, IMG submission 92763) | Labiotermes labralis P3 segment gut microbial communities from Petit-Saut dam, French Guiana - Lab288 P3 | ecosystem: Host-associated > Arthropoda: Insects > Digestive system > Gut ... | reverse complement strand
TCTCGCCGAGCAGATGGCGGCCGACCCCATGACGTCGTCGATCGAGCTGGATGTCGCCGTCGTCGGGGAAGCGCTCGTCGACGTCGTTGAGCGAGCCGGCGAGACCGCCGAGGTTCCGGGCGGCAGCCCGATGAACGTGGCGATCGGGCTGGGACGCCTGGGCCGGTCGACCTCGTTGGTCGCGCGAGTCGGCGAGGACCGGCGAGGCGATCTCGTGCGTCTGCATCTTTCCCGCGCCGGGGTGGAACTGCGCGCACTGGTGCCCTCGGAACGCACCTCCGTCGCGACGGCGCACATCGGCGTCGACGGCGCCGCCACATATGAGTTCGACATCGAGTGGTCCTTGCCGACCGGGCTCGAGGTCCCGTCGAGCCGACTGCTGCACGTCGGCTCGATCGGCTCGTGGATGGAGCCCGGCGCGCTGGCCGTAGCGGAATTCGTCCGCGCGCGACCACGCGGGCGCCGGGCATCCTTCGATCCGAACATCCGCCCATCTCTGATCGGCGACCGCCCCGCTGCGGTCGCCCTAATCCGCGACATCGCAGCGCATGTCGACCTGGTCAAACTGAGCGACGAGGATGCGGCATGGCTGTGGCCCCGTCGGACGCCGGACGATGTCCTGCGGGAGCTGATCGATCTCGGGGCGGGGATCGCCGTGATCACCCGCGGAGCCGACGGGGCGATCGCCCGCACGCTCCGGCACAGGGTGCAGTCCCCCGCATGGCCGGCACATGTCGTCGACACGATCGGCGCCGGCGATTCATTCATGGCCGGTCTGCTGGATGCCTGGCTCGACCTGGGAGCGCCACCGGGAGCGGAACTGACGCGCGAGGCCCTCGAAGCCATGGTCGGGCGATCGCTGCGTGTCGCCGCGGTGACGGTGTCGCGCATGGGCGCCGACCCGCCCTGGGCGCGAGAGCTCGATCGAAACAACCCGTAGCCGCACCCCATCACCAGGCGAGCGCTCGGCCGCCGATTCTTCGCTCATGGTGCGCAGGGCGCGCTCGCCGGTTACTCATGGGCCGCATTGGGAAGATGTCCGGATGACTCCGCGCTCACGCTCCCGGCCCTTCCTCCTGAGCGCGCTCGCCCTGATCGCGCTGTTCGCCGCCACCTACCTGGTGTTCGAGCGGACCTACCTCGGCGAGCTCATCGACGAGCGGGCGTTCACCGGGGCAGTGATCCGCCACACGCTGCTCTTCCGGCTCGCGGGCATCCTGCTCGGCATCCTTCCGGTGTTGGCGGTCGCCGCCGGTGTGCTGACCGTCGCGATCGTCGGCGTGGCGACCCGTCGGTTCAAGCAGCTCGTCGTGGCGGTGGCGGTCGCCGGCATCGCGTTCGGGCTCGCCGAGGTCTTGAAGCACGTCCTGCTGACCCGTGCGGAGACCGGGGCGACGATCAGCACGACGAACACCTTCCCCTCCGGCCATACGACGACCGCGGCGGCCTGCGCCTTCGCTGTCTTCGTGGTCGCGACGCCGCGCTATCGCCGGCTCGCGGCGCTGATCGGCGCGACGGTCACCTTCCTCGTGGGGCTCGCGACCCTCGTGCAGCAGTGGCACCGGCCGAGCGACGTCATCGCCGGGCTCGTGCTGGTTGCCGCGTGCGGCTGTGTGGGCGGGGCCGTGCTCTCGTGGTGGCGGGTGCCCGCCGCGACCGGGCCCGCGCGACCGCTCACCGCGCTCTGGTGGGTCGGCGGGGCGGCGGGCCTGGCATCCCTGGCCTCGTTCGTCATGCTGGGGATGTCGAGCGGGGCCCACCTGCAGATCGCGTTCCTCGGCGGCAGCTCGGCGATCCTCGCGACGGCCGCCCTGCTGACGGCGGCGGGGAACCGCGTGTTCCGCCACCTGAGCTGACGCGCTGTGCGGCACATTTTCTGTTGTGGGGCATATGGATGCCTGCACAGCGGTATGCCCCACAACAGGAAAAGTGCCGCACGCACCCGCACATAGCGAAACCCCGGCCAGAAATAGCTTCTGACCGGGGTTTCGTCTGTGATTTCAGTGGCGGAGGATGGGGGATTCGAACCCCCGAGGGCTTTCACCCAACACGCTTTCCAAGCGTGCGCCATAGGCCACTAGGCGAATCCTCCAGCGCTGCGCAGAAGCGCAACCCGACAAGTCTACCGGACGGCGGGTGGAGGTTCGGCCGCGTGACGAGCGCACAGTAAACGTCTCGTACACTGGAGTTCGGCTCCTCGCGTGGCGCCATCCAGGCCAACTCCCCCAGGGCAGAAATGCAGCAAGGGTAACCGGGCTCTGGCGGGTGCGCGAGGGGTCTTCTTTTTACCCGGGAAATGGCTCTAGCGCTGGCATCCCGACCCTCCATAGGCTGGCGAAAAGGAAGCCGCAACGGCGGCCACTGCCTTCACGGAGGGACATTCGATGTCGAACGCATCAGCAACGGAATCGGCCTGGAAGCACGGTGGCGACGCCCCGGTCTCCGACGAGACGATTCGCCTGATCGACACCTACTGGCGCGCGGCGAACTATCTGAGCGTGGGCCAGATCTACCTGATCGACAACCCACTGCTGCGCACCCCGCTGCAGGTCGACGACATCAAGCCCCGTCTGGTGGGCCACTGGGGCACCACGCCCGGCCTCAACTTCATGTACGCGCACATGAACCGCGCCATCCAGGAGCGCGACCTCAACACGATCTACATCATCGGCCCCGGCCACGGCGGCCCCGGTCTCGTCGCCTCCGCGTTCCTCGACGGCACCTACTCCGAGGTCTACCCCGACATCGACCAGAGCGAGACGGGCATCCAGAAGATGTTCAAGCAGTTCTCGTTCCCGGGCGGCATCCCGAGCCACGTGGCCCCCGAGACCCCCGGCTCGATCCACGAGGGCGGCGAGCTCGGATACGCGCTGAGCCACGCCTACGGCGCCGCGTTCGACAACCCCGACCTGCTCGTCATGGCGGTCGTCGGCGACGGCGAGGCCGAGACCGGCCCGCTCGCCACGAGCTGGCACTCGAACAAGTGGCTCGACCCCGTGCAGGACGGCGTCGTGCTGCCGATCCTGCACCTCAACGGCTACAAGATCGCGAACCCGACCGTGCTCGACCGCATCCCGCGCGACGAGCTGATCGATCTGTTCAAGGGCTACGGCTACAACCCCTACATCGTCGAGGGCGGCTTCGACGGCGAAGACCACGCCGCGGTGCACAAGCGCTACGCCGAGACGCTCGACACCGTGCTCAACGAGATCGCCGACATCAAGGCATCCGCCGCGGCCGGCACGCTCGAGGGCCGCGCGAAGTGGCCCATGATCATCCTGCGCACGCCCAAGGGCTGGACCTGCCCGCCCGTCATCGACGGCATCCAGGTCGAGGGCAGCTGGCGCGCCCACCAGGTGCCGCTCGCGAACGCGCGCGACACCGCCGAGCACACCGCGCTGCTCGAGGGCTGGCTCAAATCCTACAAGCCGGAAGAGCTGTTCGACGAGAGCGGCAAGCCCGTCGCCGACGCCGTCGCGATCGCCCCGAAGGGCGACCGCCGCATGAGCGCCAACCCGATCGCGAACGGCGGTCTCGTGCGGCGCGCGCTGCGTCTGCCGGACTGGCGCAAGTACGGGGTGGATGTCCCGTCGCCCGGCGCCACGAGCAACGAGGCGACCCGCGTGCTCGGCGAGTGGCTCACCGACGTCATCCGCGAGAACCCGGACAACTTCCGCATCTTCGGGCCGGACGAGACGGCATCCAACCGCCTCGCCCCGCCGGTCTTCGCCGCCACCGACAAGCAGTTCGCCGGCGAGATCCGGCCGAGCGACGAGCACCTGGCCCGCATCGGCCGCGTGATGGAGGTGCTCTCGGAGCACCAGTGCGAGGGCTGGCTCGAGGGCTACCTGCTCACGGGCCGCCACGGCCTCTTCACCTCGTACGAGGCGTTCATCCACATCATCGACTCGATGTTCAACCAGCACGCCAAGTGGCTGAAGGTGACGCGCGAGATCCCGTGGCGCCGCCCGATCTCGAGCCTCAACTACCTGCTGTCGAGCCACGTGTGGCGCCAGGACCACAACGGCTTCTCGCACCAGGACCCGGGTTTCATCGACCACGTGGTCAACAAGTCGGCCGAGGTCGTGCGCGTCTACCTGCCGTTCGACGCGAACACGCTGCTGTCGACCTACGACCACTGCCTGCGCTCGACCGACTACGTGAACGTCGTCGTGGCCGGCAAGCAGCCGCAGCCCAACCTGCTCACGGTCGACGAGGCCGTCGCGCACATGACGCGCGGTCTCGGCATCTTCGAGTGGGCGGGTTCCGAGGTGCGCGGGGAGTCGCCGGATGTCGTGCTGGCCGCGGCGGGCGACATCCCCACCCTCGAGGTCCTCGCGGCGAGCGAGATCCTGCAGCAGCACATCCCCGACCTCAAGATCCGCGTGGTCAACGTCGTCGACCTGATGAAGCTGCAGCACGAGGGCGAGCACCCGCACGGGCTGTCGGACAAGGACTACGACGCGCTGTTCACGGCCGACAAGCCGGTGATCTTCGCCTACCACGGCTACCCCTGGCTGATCCACCGCCTGACCTACCGCCGCCACGGGCACCACTACCTGCACGTGCGCGGGTACAAGGAAGAGGGCACGACGACCTCGCCGTTCGACATGGTCATGCTCAACGACCTCGACCGCTTCCACCTGGTCATCGACGTGCTCGACCGCGTGCCCGGCCTCGCCGAGCGCTACGCGGGCCTGCGTCAGGAGATGGTGGACGCACGGCTCAATGCGCGTCTGTACGCCTACGAGCACGGCGAGGACATCCCCGAGGTCGCCAACTGGTCGTGGAACGGCGGAGCCGCCGCGGCCCTGCAGGACACCGGCGGCGACAACGAGTGAGCGGCCGCTGACGGCCGCCCGGCACGAATAGCCTGACGTCGTGAAGCAGGTCTACGTCACCTCGGCCGAGGGCAACACCGGCAAGTCCACCGTCGCGCTGGGGGTCATCCGCACCCTCGCGCGGCAGGTGGGTCGGGTCGGCGTCTTCCGGCCGATCGCGCGCACCGCCGACGAGCGCGACTACGTGCTCGAGTGGCTGCTCACCAACCAGACGGCCGACCTGTCGTACGACGAGGCGGTCGGCGTGAACTACGACGAGGTCCACGCCGACCCCGACGCCGCGCTCGCCCGCATCATCGAGCGCTACAAGCGCATCGAGGGGCGGTGCGACGCGGTCGTCGTCGTCGGCAGCGACTACACGGATGTCGGCGCGCCCACCGAGCTGTCCTACAACGCCCGCATCGCCGCGAACCTCGGCGCGCCCGTGCTGCTCGTCGTCGGCGGCCGCGCGGGGCACGGCGGCGCGGGCCACGGCTCGGACGTGCAGCTCGGCCAGTCGATCGCGCGCGAGCCCGGCCAGATCCGGCAGCTCGCCGAGATCGCGGTCGGCGAGCTGCGGCAGGAGCACGCGGGGCTTCTCGGCGTGGTCGTGAACCGGGCCGCGCCGGATGCCCTGGCCGAGGTCGCGCGCGAGGTCGGCGTCCCCGTCTCCGCGGCGGCGACCGGCGGTCTCGACCGGCCGGTGTGGGTGCTGCCCGAGGACCCGCTGCTCGTGGCCCCGACCGTGGCATCCGTGCTCGAGGCCGTCGAGGGGCGCCTCGTGTTCGGCGACCGCGAGCTGCTCGAGCGCGAGGTGCTCGGTGTCGTCGTGGCGGGCATGTCGATGGAGAACGTGCTCACCCGTCTCATCGAGGGCGCCGTGGTCGTGGTGCCCGGCGACCGCACCGAGACGCTGCTCGCCGTGCTCGCGGCCTACCAGTCGGGCACCTTCCCGTCGGTGTCGGCGATCGTGCTGAACGGCGGCTTCGAGCTGTCCGAGGCGATCCACCGCCTCGTGACGGGCATGGGCATCGCGCTGCCGATCATCTCGACGGGCTTCGGCACCTTCGAGACGACGGTGCGCGTGAACGGCGCGCGCACCCGGCTCGGCGCCGACTCGCCCCGCAAGACCGAGCGGGCGATCGCCCTGTTCGACCGCAACATCGACCACATCGCGCTACTCGATGCGCTGGATGTCGAGGCGTCCCCGGTCGTCACCCCGCTCATGTTCGAGTACCGGCTGCTCGAGCGCGCCCGCGCGCAGCGCAAGCACATCGTGCTGCCCGAGGGCGACGACGACCGCATCCTGCGCGCCGCCGCCATCGCGGTCGAGCGCGACATCGCGCAGATCACGGTGCTCGGCGACGAGGGCGCGGTGCGCGCGCGGGCCGCGGCGCTCGGGCTCGACCTGGCGGGCGCTGCGGTCGTGAGCACGACCGACCCCGTGCTGCGCCAGCGCTTCGGCGCGGTCTACGCCGAGCTGCGCAAGGCGAAGGGCATGACGCTCGAGCGCGCGCTCGACACCGTGACGGATGTCTCGTACTTCGGCACCCTGATGGTGCACGAGGGCCTCGCCGACGGCATGGTCTCGGGTGCGGCGCACACGACGGCGCACACGATCCGCCCGGCGTTCGAGATCATCAAGACGCGACCGGATGTCTCGGTCGTCTCGTCCGTCTTCCTCATGGCCCTCGCCGACCGGGTGCTGGTCTACGGCGACTGCGCCGTCATCCCCGACCCGTCGTCGACCCAGCTCGCCGACATCGCGATCTCGTCGGCGGCGACCGCGGTGCAGTTCGGCATCACGCCGCGCATCGCCATGCTGTCGTACTCGACGGGGGAATCGGGGTCGGGCGCCGACGTCGACAAGGTGCGCGAAGCGACCGCGTTCGTGCGCGAGCGCGCGCCGCAGCTGCTCGTCGAGGGCCCGCTGCAGTACGACGCCGCGGCGGACGCCGTGGTCGCCGCCGCCAAGATGCCGGGCTCGCCCGTCGCGGGCAAGGCGACGGTGTTCATATTCCCGGATCTGAATACGGGCAACAACACGTACAAGGCCGTGCAGCGCTCGTCGGGCGCGGTCGCGATGGGGCCCGTGCTGCAGGGCCTCAACAGGCCCGTCAACGACCTGTCGCGCGGTGCGCTCGTCGACGACATCGTGAACACGATCGCGATCACGGCGATCCAGGCGCAGACTGCCTGACGGCGGTCGAGTAGCAGCCGAGCGCCAGCGAGGCCGCGTATCGAGACCCGACTTCACAAGGAGACCGAAGTGCCCAGCATCCTCGTCATCAACAGCGGTTCGTCGTCGCTGAAGTATCAGCTGATCGACATGGTCACGGAGGAAACGCTGGCCAGCGGCCTGATCGAGCGCATCGGCCAGCCGGACGGCGTCGCGACGCACAAGTTCGGCGATGCGCGGACCGAGCAGTTGCTGCCCGTGCCGGACCACAGCGAGGCCTGCCGCATCATGCGCGCCTCGTTCGACGAGCACGGCCCGTCGCTCGAGGCGTCGGAGCTGATCGGCATCGGCCACCGCGTCGTGCACGGCGGGGCCCGGTTCTTCGAGCCGACGCTGATCGACCACGTCGTGAAGATCAACATCGAGGACCTGTCCGAGCTCGCGCCGCTGCACAACCCCGGCGCCGTGCAGGGCATCGACGCCGCCGAGCGCGAGTTCCCGGGCCTGCCGATGGTCGCGGTCTTCGACACCGCGTTCCACCAGACCATGCCGCCCGAGGCATATACCTATGCGATCGATCTGGATGTCGCGCAGAAGTACCGCGTCCGCAAGTACGGCTTCCACGGCACCTCGCACCGCTTCGTCTCGCGCGCGGCGGCCGAGTACCTCGGGCGCCCGGTCGAGGATCTCAAGCAGATCGTGCTGCACCTCGGCAACGGCGCCTCGGCGTCGGCCATCGACGGCGGCAAGTCGGTGGACACCTCGATGGGGATGACGCCGCTGCCGGGCCTCGTGATGGGCACGCGCTCGGGCGACATCGACGCGTCCGTGCTGTTCCACCTGGCGCGGCGGGGCAAATACTCGATCGACGACCTCGACGAACTGCTCAACAAGCGCAGCGGGCTGCTCGGCGTCGCCGGCGTCTCGGACTCCCGCGACGTGCAGGAGCGGGCCGACAAGGGCGACGAGCGCGCGCAGCTCGCGACGCAGGTGTTCCGTCGCCGGGTGAAGTTCTACATCGGGGCGTACGCCGCGCTGCTCGGCGGCGTCGACGTCATCTCCTTCACGGCCGGCATCGGCGAGCACAGCGCGGAGGTGCGCGAGGGCTCGATCAGCGGCCTCGAGCGCCTCGGCATCGAGCTCGACACCGCGCGGAACAGAGCCGACGGCTCCGGCATCCGCACGATCTCCACCGATTCGTCGCCCGTCACGATCCTGATCGTGCCGACCAACGAAGAGCTCGAGATCGCACGCCAGGCGCAGGCGGTCATCGCCGGCTGAGGTCGGGCGATCGGACGCCGGGGTCCTGCGGCGCCTCAGCTCCCAGGCGTCTCGTGGGTGGAAGGATCCCCCTGGCGCGGGCGGGCAAAATCCGCAAAACGCGAAATTGTACGTGCCTGAAAAACAAGGCCATCGACCGTGACGGTGATCGTCACCGTGCCGGCGGCCGCGAATCGACGTTCGCAGGGCCACCATCCCGAGCCGGCGACGCGCGCTCACTAGGCTGTGCCTCGCGCGCTGTTGCGCGACCTGGCGACACTTGGGGGTGGGGCGCGTGGCGAGACCGGCGCAGAAGCCGAAGCGCGGCGGGGATGCCCGGCCGCGGCATCCGCTCGTCGCCCGCGTCGCGGCCGTCGTCGTGGCGCTCTTCCTGCTCTGGCACTTCGCGCTGACCTTCGCCTGGAACAGCCAGCAGACGGCGCTCACCGACCTCATCACGCCGCAGACGCTGAACGCGTACATGATGCCGTGGTTCCAGCAGAACTGGTCGGTGTTCGCGCCCGACCCGGTCTCGGCGAACCTCAGCTTCGACGTGAAGGCCCGCACCGCGGACGGCGCCGAGACCGCCTGGTACACGGTGACCGACGCCGACATCACGCGCGGGGTGCTGCACAAGCCGATCCCCAACCGCGACTACCTCACGACCTTCGCGCTCGTCGACGACTTCTACGGCGCCTTCCGGGCGCTGCCCGACTCGGCGCAGAAGGTGGTGTCGGTGGACCACTCGCAGACCTCCGACTGGCTGCCCGTCGTGCACGACGCGCTCGTCGCCGGGGGAGTGCCGCAGGCCGACGCCGACACCTTCACGCGTTATGAGGACAGCGCATATCGCCTCGCGACCGCCGTCGCCGAGGCGCGCTGGGGCACCGGCATCGAGGGCGTGCAGGTGCGGCTGCGGCAGCAGGCCGTGCAGGCGTTCGCGGCGCGCGCCGCGGGGCCCACGACGACCTACTCGTACTTCACCGACGGCTGGCGCAAACCGCTCGACGTGAGCGATGTGAACCTCGGTGTCATGAAGCGGCTGTACGGGGGCGGGGCGAAGTGAACCTGATGCGGGACGCCGTGGCCACGACCTACGCCCGAGGCGAGGCGTGGCTGCTCGACGCGAAGCGCGGCGCCTACGGGGCATCCGTCGCGCGCATCGTCCTCGGCCTGTCGATCGCGGCCTTCGTCGTCGTCAACGCCGGCGTCGTGCGCTACCACTGGGGCGACGCCTCGGGCTGGGCCGACCCCGAGCGCGCGATCTCGACCTGGGGCGCGCCGTTCACCTGGGTGTTCGCGCACGCCGAGCCGGTCGGTGTCTTCATGCTCTTCTATGTGCTGCTCGGCGTGGCGGGGCTCGCGCTCGCCGCGGGCGCGTGGACCCGCGCGGCGGCGATCGTCGCGCTCTTCCTCTACGTCTCGCTCGTCGAGGGCAACCCGTTCGCCGTCGATCAGACCGACAACGCGCTGCGCATCATCCTGTTTTTCTTCTGCTTCACGGACATGTCGCAGCACTGGTCGGTCGACGGCCTGCTGCGTGCGCGTCGGGCGGCCGCGGGGCGGTCGTGGGGTGAGCGGATGCCGGGCCTGCGGTCGTGGGAATGGCTTCCGACCCTGCTGCACAACGGTGCGATGGTCGCGATCGCGTGCCAGCTCTTCGTGATCTACACGGTCGCGGGCCTCTCGAAGGTCAAGGGCTCCGCCTGGCAGGACGGCACGGCGCTTTGGTACCCGCTCAACGTCTACCGGTTCCAGCCGTGGCCCGCGCTCAGCCATCTGCTCGGCGCGAACGCGCTCGTCGTCATGGTGTCGACCTATGTCGCGGTGTTCGCCCAGCTCTTCTTCGCGTTCCTGCTGCTCGCGCGGTGGACCCGGCGCATCGCCCTGATCGCCGTGCTCGGCCTGCACGCCGGCATCGCGCTGTTCCTCGGCCTGCCGCTGTTCTCGGCGGCGATGCTGGCCGCCGACACCATCTTCGTGAGCTCGACGACTTACGCGTGGGTCGAGGGGCGGGTGCGGGGCTGGATGCCGCGCCGCCCGACATCCGCCCGCAGCTGACCGCGCTCGCCGCGAGTGGCAAACGCTTGCCATTTATTGCCCCGCAGCGTCCCGATCGGCGCGATGACGGGGTTCGGCATGACCCCCAAAACGGGGGATGCCAGCGGATGCCGGCCGCACCCGCCGACGGACCGCACCCCACCGGCCACGGCTCCGGAGGCCGTGCCCCGACTGGGATCCACACTCTTCGATCCGATCCGAAGGTGTTCGTCGCAACTCCGGCCGGTGTTCTGTGACCCGATGTGGGGGGCATCGATCGTTCGACGGTGCGGGGCTACTCTGCCGCCGTGAGCATCTGTCCGACAGGCGCCCACATCACATGACAATCGCCCGGCTGCTCGGCAGCCGGGTTGCGGGGGATCGGTCGCTGGGGAAAGCGACGTGTCGCTCGCATGACACTTGGGGGGATGCCATGCGTCGAACGACGCATACGCGGCGGCGTCGGCTGGTGCCGATCGCGCTCGTATCTGCGGGCGCTGTCGCGCTCGGTCTCGTCGGACTCACCGTTCCGGCGAACGCCGCCGCATCGGATGTGGCCGAAGCCGAAGGTCAGATGCTCTCTGGCGCCGGCGCACTCAACATCGACTCGGTCGCCGCGCTGAAGGCCGCCTACTCGGCCACGCCGAGCGGCGCTTCGCCCGTCACGAGCAACCTGAACGCCTCGCTGCTCGGCTCGGCGCTCAACCTCAACCTCGGCACCGTTCCGCTGCTGAGCAACCTGACTTCGCCCGGCATCGTCCAGATCGGTGCGGACGGCCAGTACGCCCGCACAGCCGCGACGGGCGCCGCCTACGGGGCATCCGGCGTGCTCGACAGCAGCGGTGCGATCACCGCCGGCGCCACCGACGGCAGCACCGACACCAAGCTCAACCTCACGTCGCTGCTCGGGCAGGCCGGTGTCAACACGACGGGTGTCCTCGACCAGCTCGAGATCGACCTCGGCGCGATCTCGGCGAGCGCGACGGGCACGCCCGGCTCACCGGTCGGCTACTCGGGCGCCTACCAGGTCGCGGGCGGCAAGCTCATCGTCCACAGCCCGGCGGTCGCGAACGTCGACAACACCCTCTCCACGACCCTCAGCGGCGTGAGCAGCACCCTCAACAGCGCGCTGTCGGGCGACTCGACCTCGCTCACCGGTCTGCTCAGCGGTCTGACCGGCACCCTCGGCGGTGTTCTGAGCGGCCTCGGCGTGGTGAACGTCTCGGGCCTCGCCGTCAACGCGAAGGTGACCACGCCCGATCTGTCCAACCTGCTCAGCACCGTCGGCACGATCTCGAGCGGCGCGACGGCCAATGCCCCGGCCGGCACGGTGACGATCAACCTCTCGACCGGTGAGATCGTCGTCGACCTCGGCAAGCTGCTCGCCAGCCAGACCGGGAAGACGGACGGCACGCTGAACGGCCTGCCCGCCAACACCGATCTGCTCACGGGCGCCACGGTGCAGAACGCGCTCGGCGGCGCCATCAACAGTGCGATCGCCGCCGCCGTCACGGCGGTTCAGACGGCGCTCGACAACCAGCTCGACGGCTCGACCGTCGACGTCAGCGTCACCGGCAAGATCAGCACCGCGGCGCTCGTCGTCGCCGGCATCACGGTGGCCCCGGCGACCGACATCGCGAACATCAACATCGATGCGAGCGGAACGCTCGGCGACCTGCTGAACAACAACGGCACGAACTTCACGATCACCGACACCTCGACGCTGCTCGACAACCTGATCTCGCTCGGCAGCATCACCGGCCCGATCACCACGGCGCTGACGAACACCGTCCTTCCTGCGGTGAGCACCCTGCTGCAGGGCGAGCTCAGCACGCTGAACAGCCAGATCGCCTCGCTCGGCACCGGCCTCGGCAACACGCTCGGCAACGCGACGAGCGGCCTGCTCG
>Ga0123353_10012152_pt1 | contig 12207 bp, 4 predicted proteins | sample TergutLab28metaG_3_FD_92763 | JGI IMG/M metagenome (GOLD analysis project Ga0123353, IMG submission 92763) | Labiotermes labralis P3 segment gut microbial communities from Petit-Saut dam, French Guiana - Lab288 P3 | ecosystem: Host-associated > Arthropoda: Insects > Digestive system > Gut ... | reverse complement strand
TAGTACCCGAAACATGTTGAGCCTATAAGAAGTACAATAAAATAATAAGTGACATCTAGTTGGTTTTTATTCTTCGGTTATCACAATGATGCACGGTCCAACAAACAACAAATTCGAAAGCAGTTGTCGCATCTACTTAGGTCACTTTTTCGTCAGCCATATTGAGTCGGAAATCTATGTAGAAGAGTTTCCTTGTGTACAAAATCACGTGTAATTACAAAAGCTTTATGACTTTTTGGTGAGTCCGATGAAATAGGCAGCAATAAAATGATTTAGAAAAAATACAATAAATCATGCTTTAATCATTGGCAATTAGTAGGGGATGCCCAAAGCATGGGAACATTCAATGACACAGGTATAACGTAAGTTCGACGAAACACCATTGTGAATAAAACCATCTGCTCAAGCAGACAGGGTACTTGCCTCGTCAAGCTCATACCTTGTGGAAAGAAATGTTTAGCTGGTAGAGACTTAACAGAATTACCAGCATTTTATTTTATTTTTTGAGAGAAGTTTCCTTCTCAAAGAGGAGCATATTACTCAGAATCTAAGCAAAAGTGACGATGAGGAATTCTGTTTACGAATTACAAGAATGTGCATAGAGAAAGCAGCTTTTTGCACCCCTATAGATCTATTTCATTTCAGAGCGACGTCTATCAGATGTAATAATTGCACCCTGAGAAGGTGAAAAGAAGGAGTCGCTTGCACGGACGAATGGAGTAACAATGCCTTCCTTGATATTCAAATAGCTTTACTGAATGGTCAACAGCAGTTCTACACATTAAGGCGGAGAATGTGTGATGAGAACCAACATTGGCGGCGCAGAAGTTTCGTCGAACTTAACAATAATCTTCTATTTTGAAAGCCAAATTGGATGCAAGGAAAACCTCTACTGGTCAGTTACATGCAGTTGGTCTACATGTAACGTACGGTGGGGTACACAAACGGCGGTCGACTAAATTTCGCATGACGGCGCCTAATTCATAGATACTCATTATGGAACTTGCTTCATGTTACCATTCTAGGATCTAGGATTTTGATCCTGTGAACGTCTCACTACATAGCGTCAATGCCTGCCAGTTTCTAGGTGTTATTAATTGGCTTAATTTGAGTGGAGAATATTAGGCCTATATTAGCACGAGTTTCTATCTCACCCATCACGTAGTTGCATAGTCACATTTACAGTCGTTTGTGACCTGACGTAACAACTAAAGCGTAACTAATGTAGAGTGTGTATACTCGTCTAACATAACTATATTTATTGGTAGAATATAAAGTATTTTCTACATAAGGTACAACTACGTGTTTCGGCGCTTGATAATGACCATCTTCAGGTTGTACATGAAATACTTATTAAGCAGTTATACAAAACATATATGGGCTGTTAATAGGGGAAGGGAGGGGGTAAAGTGGGCACGAGATCTCTTATCTGTCAGAAAGGTTGGGCGGAGTGGGTTACATGAGGGGTCCATGCTGTTATAAAGCTGTGTCTAAGCTTCTTATAGTTAAATGACGATGACGAAACTCATGAATTAAAGCGTCTTTCTGTCCTAAATGATTTTTTGCTCTGACCAGAGCTGTTTTAAAACAGCACACATTTGTCGCTGTCCCTATTCTTTCGTGATTATTTCGTATATGTGAAGCGCCCGTGATTTCACGTGCTACGACACTTCCTTCATATATCTTTTACAGACTACTTTAATGTTAATTTGGAATGCTGCTTGTTTCTGGGCGTAAATGGACGGATGATAGAAAATTGGTTTTCAAGGAAATGAGGTGAGAGTTTTGGCAGTGGGCTCAAATGACTTCGGCTAAGTTTCATTTACGGTTTCTTGTGAGTAGTTGTACTTAGGAGTCCAGAAAGGGGAAAGGATTTGTCCACCCGAACGGCTGACGTGTCTCAAGCCGAACTCAACCCCATCAAGTAGGTCTATTGCTTCATTATTGTGTTAATTTGCAGGCTGCTCTTTAAATTGTAGTCTGGTAAGACACAAAATTTGCAGATGATGTAACCTAAGATGTTCACAAATATGATAGGCCTGTTTCATTTTAGGGATGAAAAGGGCAACCTTCAGTATCACAGCTCAGAGAATTCACTTAACTTCTACTGGGTAATCCAGTGCGTTTAATTGAACGTTCTGGGGTGCAGAGAGCTGTTTTTGCATGCAAATGTATGTTCTCCCACTGTCTTCGTAATTATTGGCTCTAGAAGTACTTAAATTTCAATTATTTTCGTGTTTTGATTGGCTAGAATTTACCCAGACACAGTGCCATCACTGACATATTTCATTGCTAGAGACATGGGCACACTGCGTGAGAAATGTAATTTTCATCATTGTAGACGTTCAATCCAAAGCATCTTTCTTCGTACGTTTGCCTACCACTCTTTCCAGTGGCGTTCCGTTTCTTTATTACACTGAAGTTGAGCTTTGTCTCTCTGACTTTCTGTCTGTCCGTCTGTCTGTCTGTCTGGCTGTCCGTCTTTTCGTCCTCTCATTCTAGACCGAACACTACGACTGAACACATATTAACCTTTTCAAAGGTTATGCCCTCCCAGGTACGCCGTACATCGTCGTAAAATACGAAAACAGTAAACCATTAAACACAGGCGATTTGTGTGGATGTGTGTTCTAGATAAAATAAAATTCTTCCCCAAAGTATTTGGACTCTTACATGCTGATCATCATCAGAGGAAAATGCTTCAAATTTTTAAAATATGCACTGGTTTAAAATAGCTAAACTTGTGCAGTGAGGTACCAATAATGCCTTTTATCTGTGTAGAATATTAGCTATTTTAGCTCAAGTGTCGGTCTACTTCATACGTTAATGAAGTTTTGAGCCTGATAATGACCGCTTAGATGGTCCTAATATACTGCAAATAATTTGTATGTTGATCTATATGCGTATGTCCTTCATACAAAAATAGCATGTATGTATGGTGGTTTTGTTGTTATTTTGCTGGTACGAATAACACCAGCAATGTGAACTCAAAACTGAAGATATAAACTCCATTATTTTATCTTTCCACACTCCTCCTCCTTTGCTGACCATGTTCGAGACTCTTACTTATTCCTCTAATTTAAAATTTACTTTTCAACGTTTTGGCTTGCTATTGTCTTCACACCTACCGGTTATCTTTATCCTGGTGCGTAAGCTTTGGTACTAATTTCACTGCAGGCAGGTCAGCAGAATATAATCTAATAGAATATTTTCTGCTTTTTTCCCAACTTCTGATCCACTTGATTGAAGAGTTCTTCCTAGTGTATTAAAAACAGTAGCCTACACTTAGCTCTGTGAACTTTATCTTTAACGCTTTCTGTATTGCAAAATTATTTTTCTTAGACGAAGTTTTACACGAGAAGCCTTCTTGTGTAAAACATTCTTTGATAGAATCCTTGATCAGCAGAAATTTTACACAGCAAGGAAAGTTATAAATTCTTAAACAGTTATAAAGTACAGGTATTTTGAAGACAAATTAAGCTGAGCATCGCTCGTGACGTCAATTTTATTACTCTTTTGTCCAGTTCATGGCGAAGAATAACATTGCAGGGGGAACAATACAACTGTTCACGACTACTATTTATGTTTTACGGTTACGTAGAAGGCATTTGTTTGGAACAAGGCTACATTCAATACGCTAATTTCTTTATTAGAATGGGAAGTAAAAATGCATTAATTGACTGCAATATTTTTATTGAATTATAGTCAGTTTAGTCTGAAATAAGCAACTTGCGCTGAGAAAAAAGTAAAGAAGTCGGCAGGTATTTTCAGAATTATTACATTTTGTTGCGTTGTTAAAAGTAATCGTAATTAAAGGCTTTAAGACGCAGGTGATCACGTGGACCCGTTTTGGATTACTTTTCACCAAGACATGTTTTATGTACCGGTGCTGTCAGTAAGGAACATTGTGACATACTTCACCCCACCTACAGGAAGTCCAGTTAAAAGCTCCGCAAATCCTTCTTCATTCCACGAAAGCTTTGTGCTCCAGTCTGAAAACCACACGGTGTAGGCTACCGTATTAGTTAACAACCGGAATCCCACCACAAGAATGCTACATAAAGGAACAGTCTGAAGGCAGTAGATCGCTTCATTTTAAGTGTTTCATGGCCAGCCTTTGAGGTAAATTCTCATGAAAGTCATAGCGTGATTCATGAATACGTGTTGTGCATCGGGTTTTGTCACGGACGAACAGACGTCATCGAGATGTTTGGCACAGCTTTTTTAATTATTTCAACACATGAGTCCTTTTAAACAACACTATTTTAATTTATTTATTTTCGTTTAACTGTCTCTGAACCAGTTACGGCCTTGCTGAATAAGTTTGCGGCCGGTGATCAGGGGTTGTTCAGCAAGATCCTAAATCCAGTATCTACTAAGAAATTAGGTTAATTTGGGAGTAGATGAGTGTGTGGATTACGCCCCAACAAGAGCTTCTGTACCAATCATGCAGGAGTCTGCGTGTGGCCTCGGGGTCGGTTTGGAGGGGTGCACAAATTCTCGCCCACATAAGGTTTACGACCCTGAGCCCTACAGCCCATAATCACTGCACCAACTGCGCTACTCCGGCCGCCTATTTAATGCAGTGCACTACTAACACAACTACTAGTTTTGCTATTCTCTGTTATTACGTACATATTATAGCGACAGCGCCACAATCAAACGTGATCGAAAGGGAGAAAACTGCGGGTTTTGTGATAAAATGTGGACATACGCCTTTACAGGGCCCCAGTTTTAAAATGTTTTTGTATGTATATATATATATGTGTGTGTGTGTGTGGGTGTGTGTGGGTGGGTGGATGGGTGTGTGTGTGTGGCACACCAGCCCCTAGTGGGCCAGGGTCTCCTCATTATCGAGGCTTCACGATCACACTCAGATACATCGCACTCTGAAAGACTCCTCTGGACGAGTGATCAGCCCGACGCAGAGACCTCTATCTGCTAAAACACAACACTCACAAGACACATACATCAATGCCCCCGGCAGTATTCGAACCCGCAATCGCAGAAATCGAGCTCCCGCAGACTCACGCCTTAGACCGGGCGGCCACTGGGATCGGCATAAATGTGAATATTAGTGTCTAAAATTAAAGGAATAACATGGACTGAGTTGTTTGAAAGCAGGGTACTGAGAAGAGTGGTTAACAATACTAGGCAGGAAGTAACTACAGACTGGAGAAGGAGGCGGATTTTTATTCCTAGCCAAATAAAATTAGGGTGATAAAATCCATTTGTGTGGGATTGGCAAGGTAAGTAACACTCATGGAAGGGGAAGAACTAAATTCAGGATTTTGATGGGATAGCCTAAAGAAAGAGACCTCTTGAAAAATCTAGGTGAAGATTGGAGAAAATATTAAAATGCATTTTAAACAATAGTGTTATGGTGGATATATGCTGCTTGGTCATAGATTACAAAATGATTATCTCGTAGATTCCGCTAAAGTATATTTTATTGATCAGTAATTTGTACTCTACAGAGTCGGCTATAGTCCTATATCTGTTCCTGGAATGTTTCTTACATCTCTTTTGAAACTACAGCTCCGCAGTTTCACGACCTAATACGGTCTACTGTTAGTGTGCAGCCCATTTAAAATTGTGGTTGTATGCTAGTGCGAGTATAGGCAGAGTAATTTATTTAATTTCAAAGTTTAATAAGTATGAATAGGATACATTTTAAGGAATTTAACACTCTCCGTTTTTAGTACATAAAATTATCTCTTCAATTCTAGATACTGTGGAATTATTCACAAAGCAGCAGCGTCATCGGGACAAATTCCTTTACACTCCACAGCAGCTCTGCATGCTTCACTCCTCTTCGCTTTCTTTCGAGAGTCCTTGTGACGTCAGACATCCAACTCGAGTGTCGATAGGAGCAGCAATAGGAGGTGCAGAGAGGCACATTTATTCCATCACGTATACTAAGAGGCATTCAGCTAACGGCTCTGCGACACGCCCTTTCAGCTTTATATCACACGTGACGATTAGTTATATAACTTATTTTTAAACATTCACACTCATTCGAAAAATCTTACCAAAACCAGGGGCTTTCAAAACGTAAAATTCAATACAGTAAACATACAACGTTTTTACCTAATTTTTGGTTGTGAAGCTTTGTTTCTGATATCGAAAAAAGGATATACGAGTAAATTGTAGGTACTTGAAAAGAAAGCACTGTAGAAAATATCTAGTTACGAGAAGGTTAAGTTAAGCAAGGTGCTTAGGATACTTTTCTTTCATCGCCCAACAGCCCTTGTGGGCGGGGGCCTCATTATTGAAGCTTCATGGTCACAGACATACCGCACTCAGTAGGACTCCTCTGGACGAGTGATCGGACATACTCAGAGACCTCTACCTCACAACACACAACACTCGCGATAAACAAACGTCCATGACTCCAGCGGGATTCGAACCTGCAATCCCAGCAAGCGAGCTGCCACAAACCCACGCCTTGGACGGCGCGGCCACTGGGATGGGTGTTTAGGATACCATGTGTACACATTCGGTACGTTCGTGAGCTAATTGGTCACTTAATAGCACGCATTACGACTGGGTAGATTTGTAGCTAGTACGTACTGGACGAAAGGGCAATGCAGAAATGTCAGCTTGAAAGACTGACAAATGCGTGATGATGAGTAACTGTATGAAGGGCCTTAAGGACTCAACAGTAAGTGTAGAAGGTAAATGGTCCTGGCCGGATATCGTGTCTAATGACGTCCATTTATACTAGCGGTGTGTGTACTTACAATAATTCTTACCAGAGATTTGTGTTATTGAACTTTTACCTGCGAAAATTAGATTTCCGACACTTTGAATTCTTTTGCGACTTCTGAATTTATCCTGAAATCAATAAGTAAAAGACTGTTTACTTTTATCCTTACTGAAATATATTTATACTGTGAAGACATCATAAAACATGGGAACAAGCTGTGCCTAGCTTTCGCTTTATGTTTTCAATTGTCTTGTAATGGACGGCGTTTCAGATTTAACAAACTAACAGTTATAGCGAAGAGGCTAAGATCCACCAAGGATTGTAATGCCAGAGAAAGAAGAAAAGGACAGTTGCTGCAGCTCGCTTAACTATATTTTAATGAAATGCGTATTTATATATGTTGTTTTGTATCTTCATGTGGTTAAAAGCTTCGATTAATTACCAAAACAATAAGAGACACAGATAAACTTTGTACATTTTTGGAAAAACGCTGTTGACTGTTGAATACATGATGCTTGAATTTGCATACAGCATTTCCCTTGAGGATTTATTCCAAAAAACACTAAGGTGTTTCACAAATGCTAAGGTCTAACTGTGAATTCCAAAACCGCACAGTTAAAACTGGACTGTTAAGTTCGGAATTTCGGGATGAATTAAATGTATTTTTTAGCTTGGTATTTTGAAAGCTGTATTGTACTGAACACTAAACGCTGCGGCGTATAGGGAGCCTGTCAAGGTATGAACTCAGCTGTTCTTTCGTTACCAGTTGTATTCTGACTGACTTCGCTCAGTATTTACATTCTTTTGCGGTTATAAATAAATAAAAGTTACACAGATTAATTTGTTATATAATTCGCGGTGTTGTGTCGGAGCCTAGAAAGCATTTGAAATGTGAAATCGGAAGAGTGAATTGAAGGAAGCACAGACTTGTGATATGTTGGTCTCCAAAGTGAAAATAGTGGACAAAGATGCACATTGTGACAGTTGTAAAATTTAAAAGTTTTGGAATGGCATTTCTTAAAGAAATTCAGGAATTTGTGAATTTAAAGTTATGGGGGACCAAGTGAGATGATATACGAGTATATTTGACCCATTCATGGTTGTTACGCGCGCATATATATATATAGCTATTATAATAGAAAAGAATCGAAGAGAAGAGTGGATGCAGGAAGTTACATTTTTAACTGCAATAAATTGAACTGTTGGAAAACTCTTTCTACAAACGTAGCTTTCTCTATTGGAACTTATTTGTTAATGTGGTGGATTACCTTCTTTGTTCAAACTTTGAAGAATTTTAAGATACTTTATTCCTTGTCAGTGGCATTTCGCATTTTTTCTTGATCGTTTTCAGCCATAATTTCATTCAATAAACCTTTTTCTTCGTGGCAGACGTGTCAAGTGTTTGAACGGCGAGTAAGCCAAAGTTCGGAGCGTCATCTTTGTTCTCGTCATCGGTTATTCGTGTTCAGTCGTATGTCATTTGCTTCCTGTGCCAAACGGTCTAGGTATCCTGTTATTCTGTCTAATACTGACGTAGACTGAAGCAAGTCAGGTACGATTTAACCCGAATGACTTTATGAGAGTGCCTTCTTATTAAGCCGGCTCTTCTATCCGGTAACCAACACGTTAATCAAGAAGCAGGACCAATCAAGGGAACACTTGACTCCGCCCATCGGCACTCATTGGTTCGCAATCAACTAGGAGCCAAGGGTTCGGGCAGGTATATATGGCATGGACTGATATCCCAGTTTTTCAGTTCCATGAGGACGAGAACAGAGACGGTTCTCAAAGCGTTGGTTCCATTTAATCAAACATCCTCGGAAGAACCCTAGAAACTTTTATTGAATTTTCATTTATTTTCATTGTCGTGTCGCAGTCCAAAAATAATAGTCCGATTTACTGTGTCTTACAATATCGCAGCAGTCAGGAGCAATGTATAGCACTCCGGTGATAGAACCTCACGATATCTCGTGAGGTTCTATAATTTTGTTTGCTTTTAAAATGTAAAACCTAACTACTAAAATGTCGAAATCATTCTCAGTAACGCTTTGAGCTTGTGATAATGTGTAAAGAAGGCACGTCCTTCCGTCGGTTTGTTCTTTCGCGAACATCTTAACTTTACACGTACTTTCAAAACTTCGACTCCCAGTGAACGCTTCTCGTCACCAGTGAAGATATATGGGACGTTTATGACTTTCATATCGTGTTTTCCTGTGATGTTTTTAAACTTGCTTCATAACTGACCGTTGAAATCAGTACATTTATTAACGGTATCATGAAAACTAGTATAAGTGAATGCATAATTGGCTTAGCAATTTTCGTCAGCAAAACGCTGCTATAGTTTTCTTAATCAAACAAGGTCTTGCGAAAGGCGGTGGTTCAATAGCAAAATGTTTTCCCTCGACGGCTCCAAGGCAGTTCGGAAAAAAATATTCTTTTTATTTGTAATTCTTTGGCAATATGCAGCAGTTGACCATAGAAGAAGGAACTGTAAAGAAGATATTGTTATTATTATTATTATTATTAGTAGTAGTAGTGGTAGTAGTAGTAGTAGTAATAGTAGTAGTAGTAGTAGTAGTAGTAGGTGAGTTCGCAAAGTAGTTACCAAAAGCGACTACTGGCCTCGTCACGTGTGTGTCCGTCCGTCCGTCCGGTCTCGGCATGGAACAGCACTAATATCACTGAAGGGACTGTTGTGAAAATTCTTATTTGGCGTTATAGTTGAAAATTGTCGACAAAAAACGAGTTTGATTAAATTCGGGCAAAATATGCGTTTTGCGTTAGGAACTACGTACGTCTATGTTTTCTTCGTTCACTCTTAAGGTAAATATGCCAGGTTTTGAGGTGCAAGCAGAATGTTTCTAGTCAGTCGATTTGAGGGAATTTGCATTCTTTAATACTTGCCACTCGTTTTCCCAACTGTTTCTCCTAATTGGAATTTCTTCCTCACCATAACGGTAGCGAAAGGGGCTTGAGGCATGATTTCCTCATCGAAAGTCTCAGTGAGAGTGAAATTCTGGTAGAGCACTTAAAACAGTTCAGCCACTTCTTTCTACATTCATTACCAACTCATCATTTACCATCAGCCTATCCTCAGATGTCTGATACGACATCGTTACATAAATTGTTTACTAGTATATCGCTAATGAGCGCTAGCTTTTGAGTTACATCTGGAAGACATGAAAATCATGTTAATGGATTTTATATTAATAGCTTTATAATCATAAAACATGTTTATATTTTATGAAATACTGTCTGACTATTATCCAACCGTAAATAACGAGGCCTAATGGGATTCCTGGTGTCAATATCTCTTCAGCACAGCATGGATATATGGCATATATAACTCCTGCCGACCGAACTCAACCAATAATCCTTTTAGTTGCGTCCTAACTCTGTGATGTCTAATTACGCTTCAGATGGAATCACCGTGCCGCGTAGTGAATAACATCCCATTTATGTTACTAAACAGTAGAAGAGATTATTAATGCTTAGGTTCAATTCAGGGCAAGTCATCGTAAACAGGGGATCAACTTGGAAGCACAAAGCACTCAGACTGATCCATGTATCTGCGCGCTATACATTCAGAAGATTTCTTCCTTTATCGCATCCTCTTTTCAAGAGGCTGGAATTTTTTAACATCGTTTGCCATGTTAAGTTTCCTTATCTAATGCTGGTGGAAGCTTTACGGAACGTAAAAAGCTCCGTTCAACTTAGTCCTGACCAAGTATCATAAGGCTAGTACGAAAAGATATGCATTATTTTTAGCGTTTGCCCAAGACAGAGTTTGGAACATCAGTTCTAAATTATCCTTACCAGATTGTTCGCCGAGACTAATCCAGTCACATTCACTGCTACGACTTAGCAGCTCGGTTTTAAGTAAACGACTCTGTGAACGTAATACCTGATAGCGTAACGGCAGGTGGAGGCAAAAGTGTTACACGGGAAAACACGAACATCAGTATTCTTTGAACTCCTCGGGATTTGTTGAATAATGGATCTGAAAGTTTACGTATGATCGACTAATCACTTATAATTTCTCTCCTTTCCAACAGTGTTTATATATGTATTTTAAAAAAATAATATGTATTTACCTTAAAATATTTTACAATTTTCCAAGTGGTCTTCTCCCTTGGGGGTTTCAGACCCAGTTATTATGCTTATCACACTTCCCTGACAAATGCTACTGTTCTGAGTGTCTCATTATCCTTGATTTAGTGGCCATAAAATGTTAGGTGAAGAAAAAATAATGAACGGCCTCAAAGGTTACTCGATTTTCTCCATTCTCTCCTTATGTCACAACTTTTAGACATGGGTTTAAATATCGCCAGTCTCCAGTTATTAACTTGGTCATAAGGAGTCCTGCTTCAGTACAGTTTGAACCAACTGAACGTTATTGTCGTCACAAGACTATCCATGTGTCTCTGTCATGGATATTGAAATTATTCTTACAGTTAGTCAAATCTTTATCGTTGCACCGTGAATTATGTGGTTTATTTAATTAATACACCAACAAATGTATATATATTCATTTAATGATCTAAAATTCACATTAAAACACTTAAAACGCTCCTATATGTTTCGATCGTACGATCATCCTCAGGGAGCTTACGTGTATTGATTTTGTACAGTGTGTTAAGCCAGCTACTTACATTAAGCTCAAGTAATTTTCTTGAGTATTCTCATATATTTGCTCGCGTTTATCCAGATTAGCCTTCACACAATCAAACTGATGCACGTTTTACGGTGTACGCCTACACGCAAATTAATAAACCACCCTGTAGGTAGATACTTTTCAATATATATATTCCATCCAACCGTATATACGAGTACATAAGTATATGCATATTTATATACATACATAACACATATTTGCATGCATAATACACCATACATATATACAAACATAACTACACAACATAAACATACATATATACATACATACGTACATACATACATACATAAATACATAAAATACCAGAAGCAGTTAATGTAAACATTATACCAAAATATGCGAGAATAAGCTTATAATGTCTAATCTGATACCTGCTGTAATTTCCATTTCAATTTTAGGATGGCTGGTGATGTTTATCAGTTACGAAGGAAATATGTAGGTGTATTGATAAACTACATGATACGTATACATTAACAAATGTGTAAGAAGACAGCGACATTTTATTTGTATGTATGCGTATGCTGTGAAACATTGATTACTTTAAGGACGCATATCTAGTGAGGAATTTCGTTTTGTTTTTGGTGTAAAATCGATTTTACGCCGCGCTCAAAGTTTACACATATATATAACACTTTTCTGAAAGAAAAACCATGGTTTATACTCTCCCCCGTGCCGATTCCAGAAGCCTGTGTGCGGTACCGGATCGTGTAATGTATTGCGTTAATGTGGTCTCCTCCAGTGCAGCAGACATGGATTGTGATTGAAAAACTGAATTGTAAAAAGCAGGCATGGGAAAAGGAGGAAAATGTGTTGTTGTTTGGTA
>Ga0123353_10012151_pt1 | contig 12207 bp, 6 predicted proteins | sample TergutLab28metaG_3_FD_92763 | JGI IMG/M metagenome (GOLD analysis project Ga0123353, IMG submission 92763) | Labiotermes labralis P3 segment gut microbial communities from Petit-Saut dam, French Guiana - Lab288 P3 | ecosystem: Host-associated > Arthropoda: Insects > Digestive system > Gut ... | reverse complement strand
GCGGTGTCCCCTTTGCTCCGAATCCGTCCGAAACTCTGATTGTCGCGGAGCCGCTCGAAAATGATGCCCGAAAGTTGCTTCTCCGACTCGGACAACTTCTTTCTTGCCTCCAACCGTTCGATTTCTGCGAGCCGTTTTTCGACCAATTCCATCTTTCGGGTCTGGACAGCGAAATAGGACTGGGCAAACGCGATTTCCATCTTCCGCGGATCGCCGTTTTGAGCGATAAGGTAGCAAGCGTAACGAGTGAGGGCGATTTCTTCGACTTCCCGTTGGGCGGTTTTTCCCGTCTCGATCATTTTGCGCGCGCGCGCAAAATGATCGTCAGGGTTTTCTCCGGCGGTGATACAGGCAGTAATCGCTTTTTCGATGACCGGCTCGAAATTTCGCCATTGCATGTATCCGAGCAGTTTTTGCAAATCACGCGCGAACCAGCACTCGACACCGCTCGCCTCGTCGGTGTGGGCACAGCGTTCAAAATCGGCATGAAGTTGGTGAATGATTTTCTTGTCCATCGTTTTACTTTGGGACATAACGTTCGTCCCGTGCTTATGCGGCGGGTTCTGTGGGATAGTGTTATTACAGGAAAAATATCGTCATCACTACGTACAATGGCAGGAGAATCAGGCAACTGTACACCATGTATCCGAAGAAACTGGGCATCTTGACTTTGGACTGCTCCGCGATTGCTTTGACCATGAAGTTTGGACCGTTGGCAATATACGTCATTCCTCCCATAAAAACCGTGCCAAGCGCAATCGCAATCAAGTGAGTGTGATCAATAAAGCCGGTTTTTACACGGATCAATTTCAATGTCGGATCGATGGTGCATCGCCAGTATTTTCCGTCTTTTTTCCACTTTGGTTCACCCCTGGTTTTGATTGCTATCTCATTGTCTCTTTCGATTTCCGCTTCGTTCTTCGGTTGCAACGACTTTGACACCTCGAAAAACACGACGTAGGTCGGTGCATTGTCAAGCCAGCACGAAAGTACACCCGTCGTCCAGAAAAGGACGGGCGGTTTTTGTTCCGGTTTGTTGAGACCGGTTTTTTCTTGAGCAAATGCAACCACATTCTTTCCTTCTTGCGACAAAATTTGGAGCGGTGCTTGCATACAGATAAAAATGCCGAAAAATAAAACCGCTACCTCCAGAATTGCCGTAAAACTGAAGGCATTGGCTCTCCGAATCCAGTGGCTACTCAACAGCAACGACAAGGCGGCGAGTCCTAACTGGATTGCTTCCCGTAAGAAGTACCAGGGATGCCCATCGTTTTCGGGGAAAAGGAATGTCCCGATCACCGGCACCGGATTCGTCGGAGAAAGGAATGCAACTGACAAAATGACACCGAGGAGCAACGGAAGATTGACTTTGAGACCCGTAATCCTGAAATTGGTTTTTTCCGTGGCGTTGAATGCCTTGTCTTCTTGCGACTCCTTGGGATAATACCACAGTTTATCCCAAGTGAAATAAAGCAAAATTAGGACGAGATTAACCGCAAACCAGTAGGACAGGAGATACAACGTCCAGAAAAAATCGACTCCTCGCAAATACCCAAGGAACAACGGCGGATCACCTAGCGGTGTGAGACAACCGCCGTTGTTGCATACAATAAAAATGAAGAAGACGACCAAATGGACTTTGTGTTTCCGTTGTCGGTTGACATCTAGCAAGAGCCGAATGAGGAGCATGGCGGCACCGGTCGTTCCAACGAAACTCGCAATGATGGCACCCACGGACAGAATCATGGCGTTGACCATCGGGGTTGCCCTGAAATTTCCCTCGATCCGAATGCCGCCGGCAATGACGTAGAGTGCGAACAGTAGAACGATAAACGGAATAAATTCATAGATAATGGCGTTCCCGAAAATCGTCGAAATTTTTGTGAGCGCACTGGCATCAGGGGCAATTTCAAAGTGAGCAGGCCAATGCCCCTCTATGGTAAAGTTGGAAAAGAAGCCGTAATACAACAGCGTTATTACTCCGAGAGTGCCTGCAACATAGAATTTATTCAGGTTGCTGTGCCACCAATGCTCGGCTGCCGGGATCAGAGGCAAAAATGCAATGGCAAGGAGCAACAATGCAAACGGAATAACTGTGAATATCGGTGGAATCAAAACCTTCTCCGTCTTCTTGAGCGTGATCTGATATGCCTTACCGGCTTCGAGGTCTCCGTCAGCGAACGAAAGCATCAGGATGTCCTTGTCGCTCTTCTCTTGAGTCGGCGCATAATCAAGATCTGCGAGTTCGACAATCGAGTCGAACGCGAAGTCCGCATAGACCCCGCCGGTATCAAAAACATCATTGATTCCGGTTGCAACACCGTATGTCAGCACGACATCTCTTGATTCAGACTTCGTGAGCGTTATTTGATATGTCTTGCTGGAAGCGAGTTCTCCGTCGGCGAATACAAGTACCAAATTGCCCGCTTCATTCCTATCTTGGGTTGGCGTGAGAGCAAGGGGCATGCGTTCGGCAATCGATTCGAATTCATAAACGATATGCGATTTTTTGGTATCGTAGACATCATCAGTTCCGGTAGCCGTGTCGTATATCTGCACGAGATGTTCGTGTTCTTCATGTTTTTCATTCGCCAAATGCGTCCAATACTGTGGAATCCCAAAGGCAGCGATAATACCATAAACAAAGAGAAGAAATATAATGGCAAACGCAGTGCGTCTCAGTGGGGGCAATGAGCCGTAGAGTTCATGGTCTTTCCAAGATACTTTCATGCCGTTTTATGGGGGTAAAAGGTTAATGATTATTGTGCTTCAAGCCTAATTCCGTCTATTCCTCGACGCTCACCGTGGTAAGTCTACCGTCAAAAAAAGAGTTGTCAACTTGTGGTATCCGGCAACGTGTGACAAAAAGTAGCGACGTGTCACGTTGCCTCGCCAAAATTCTGTCGTTATTTGACAGCAGACTCTACAGATCGTTACATTTCTTGCGATGGAATGCAATGACTATAATTCCCGCACATCGACGAAATGTCCGGTGATTCCTGCGGCGGCAGCCATTTCCGGCGACACGAGATGCGTGCGCCCATCCTTACCTTGCCGTCCCTCAAAATTGCGGTTGCTGGTTGCTGCACAGTGTTCACGCGGTTTGAGTTGGTCGGCATTCATTGCCAAACACATACTGCAACCAGGATCACGCCACTCGAATCCCGCCTCCACGAAAACCTGATGTATTTTTTCCTGTTCCGCTTGCCGCTTGACCAGTCCGCTACCCGGAACGACCATTCCGCGAACGCCGCTGGCAATCCGTTTCCCCTTCACCACTGCCGCCGCCGCACGTAAATCTTCGAGCCGACCATTCGTACATGAACCGATGAATACTCGCTGAATTTTGATCTCTTTAATCGGCGTGCCCGGCTGTAAATCCATATATTTCAGTGCCGACTCCGCCGCTTTGCGTTCGACCGGATCGCTGTACGAATCGAGTGCTGGAATCTTGCCCGTAATTGGAGCGGACTGTCCCGGATTGGTTCCCCACGTGACCATCGGCTCGATTTGGGAGGCATCGAACGTCCAAGTCTTATCATAGACCGCACCGGGATCGCTCGGCAATTCTTCCCACTGTTTCGCGGCAGTCGCCCAGAAGTTTCGGTCCGGAGCGTAGTTTCGACCCATGATATAACTTGCCGTTTTCTTGTCCGGGGCAATCATTCCGACGCGTGCGCCCATTTCAATTGCCATGTTGCAGACCGTCATGCGTCCTTCCATCGAAAGGTCGCCGAAAGGTTGCCCCGTGAATTCGACGGCATAACCTGCTCCGCCAGCAGTGGTCAGTTGATTGATGATGTACAAAATCAAGTCTTTGGCAGTGCTACCAGCGGGAAGGGCACCTTCGCCATGAATGCGAAACGTCTTCGGTTTTTTCTGTCGGATTGTTTGCGTTGCAAAAACGTGTTCGATTTCGCTTGTCCCGATACCGAAGGCGAGTGCCCCAAAAGCCCCGTGGGTGGCAGTGTGTGAGTCGCCGCAGACGATCACCATGCCGGGGTGAACGAGCCCGACATCGGGAGCAAAAACGTGAATGACACCTTGATGGGGATCATGCAGGTCGTACAGTTTGACCCCGAATACGCGACAATTTTTTTGCAACGTTTCGATCTGTTTTTTTGCGGCAAGGTCGGCAATCGGCAGATTGCGGTCAATCGTCGGAACGCAATGATCCTGGACGGCAAAGGTTTTGCTTGGTCTTCGGACCTGGCGTTGGGCAAGCCGCAGCCCTTCAAACGCTTGCGGTGATGTAACTTCGTGACAAAGATGTAGATCGACGTAAAGAAGATCGACTTCGTCGTCCACGGGAACGACAACGTGAGAATCCCAGACTTTCTGGAACAGTGTTTTGGCAATCGTGTCTGACATGGCAATGAAAGCGTTAGCGAAACCCCTCCGATACTCCATTGATTATACAAGGTGTAGGGAAAAAAATCAAGTAGCGAACAGAGCCGTAGTTGCAGAAACAGAACCATAGTCGCAGAATTACCGAATAACGAGCCGCGGACATCAAAGAACAAAAAAACATGCAAGAGCATCGGTGGAGTTACACCCGTCCGCTTGCGCGTCGTTGACAAATCCCTAAAAAAAGAGAGAATGACGGCACTATGACCATCAAACGCAAAAGCATCTTTCTCGTTGACGATGCCCCAACGAACTTGGCAGTAGGGAGCGAAACACTCGGAGAATACTACGACGTGCTAACCTTCGACTCCGGGGCGAGACTGCTGAAAATACTCGAAAAAGCCATTCCCGATTTGATCCTACTCGATGTTGCGATGCCGGAAATGGACGGCTACGAAGTCATCAAACGACTCAAAAGCAAGCCGCAAACGGCATGCATTCCCGTCATTTTCCTGACCGCAAAAAACGACGCAGAAAGCGAACTCGAAGGATTGTCATTAGGGGCGATTGATTATGTCACCAAACCTTTTTCACCTCCCCGATTGCTCAAACGGATTGAAGTGCATTTGCTCGTCGAAGCACAACGACAGGAACTCGTCCACTTCAATGACAATTTGCAGCAGATGGTCGATGCCAAAACCCAAACGGTGGTGGAACTGCAAAACGCCGTCCTGAAAACAATGGCAGAACTGGTCGAATGCAGGGACATCACTACCGGCGGACATATTGAACGAACGCAGACCTATTTGCACATACTTTTGGAATCCATACAAGAACGGGGAATGTTCGCCAACGAAACGGCGGTATGGAATCTCGATCTCGTTTGTCAGTCGGCACAACTGCATGATGTCGGCAAAATCGCCATCAAAGACAGCGTTCTCAATAAGCCCGGCAAACTGACAGACGAAGAGTTTGAAGAAGTAAAAGCCCATCCGGTATTCGGCGCAGAAGTCATCGAAAAAATCGGAGAAAGCACCACTGATCGGACATTCTTGGAGCATGCTAAAATTTTTGCACTCACTCACCACGAGAAATGGGACGGTAGCGGTTATCCCAACGGTTTGAAAGGGGAAGGAATCCCTCTGCTGGGCAGAATTATGGCAATCGTCGATGTCTACGATGCTCTCGTTTCGAAAAGACCGTACAAGAAGGCATTTACGCATGCGGAAGCGGTCAAGATCATTTCGGATGGTCGCGGCACCCATTTTGATCCGGCGTTGGTCGACGTGTTTCTCGATGTTGCGGATAAAATCGATACGGAATTGTCACCCACAGGGGTCCCCGCGTAAGCAAGGGGAAAAAATCATGACTCTATTCCGTTTCTGGGTTGGTGTCGTCTTTTCGCGCAGGATTGTGTATTCCTGTTGAATCTAGGCGGTTTGCACCTGATAGTGAGTCACTTTTTTCACTTGCAGGATGCACGTTCACATTCACGGACTGATCGACCATGCCCAATGTTACCAAGCCGCTCTTTTTTTTGTTACAATGGAAACAACGTTTTTCACTATTCCCCAATCATTCCCATGAACTGCCCCCGTTGCAACGCCGACTTGCCGAACGAGTCGGCATTTTGTTCCCAATGCGGAAACCAAGAGATGCGTTCGCCGATCTTTCCGCCCGACCCACAGGAACCCCGGAAAAACAACACGGGACTTTACATCCTCTTCGGTTGCGTCGGTTGCGGATGCCTCGCCGGTGTTACGCTACTTGTTTTGGCACTCATCACGGCGTGGTTTGTTCCTGCCTTTGATATGTACCAAGTAGCAGAGCAACTTATGGCAGAACGTACCGTACCTGCCGGGTCATACGCCGTAGGTTCAGATTTCACGCTCTACGGCAAAACATTGGACAACGAAGACTTCGATTGGGAAAGCCTGCGAGGCAAGTACGTGTTGGTCAAATTTACGGCGACGTGGTGTCCGCCATGTATCATGGCGATTCCCGATATGTTGGATACCTACGAAAAGTACCGCGACAAGGATTTTGAAATCGTGTCCGTCTATGTTTTCCAACGCGAGGCTGATCCTGTCGCAACGGTCAAGCGTTTTGTCGAACAGAGGAACCTGCCGTGGATCATTCTTTCGGAAGCACTCACGGCACAAGCGGGACTGCCGCCGCAAGGGGAAGCCTTTGGCATCGAAGGAGTGCCGACGATGGTGCTCGTCAACAAAGAAGGCAAAGTGATTTCCATCAATGGCGACTACAAGCAGGAACTGCGAAAGGTGTTCGGGGAGTAGTGTTTTTTGCCACGGAAAACACAGAATTTCATGGAAAAATCAGAGAACATATCCGCCGTTTTCCCCCGCACCGGGTCCCAGTTCGATCTGATAGCCCGCCGCTTGAATCACCATTTCGTTGTGCTCAATCACAATCAACGAATGTCCCGAGGCGATCAACGACTGAAAACACGTGAGCATCTGCTCCACATCGGCAAAGTGCAAGCCCGCCGTCGGTTCATCCATCAAAATCAATGACCGGCTGCCGCGTATCTGTCCGAGATGCGCCGCCAAGCGCAAACGCTGTGCCTCGCCGCCGGAAAGGGTGCTTGATGATTGACCCAGCCTGAGATAATCCAAGCCGGTCTCAAACAAGAGCCGCAACTTGTGCTGTAATTTACTTTGTCCCCGAAAGAACGCAAACGCTTCGCGTGCCGTCATATCCAGCACTTCGGCTATGTTCTTGCCCCGAACCAATACGTCCAAGACCGACTGCTGATACCGTTTGCCAGAACATTCAGGACAGGGCACAATTTGATCCGGCAAAAACTGCATATCAATCACGATATTGCCGTCCCCTTTGCAATGTTCGCAGCGTCCGCCGACAACATTGAAACTGAAATGCCGGGCAGTGATATGCTTTGCCTTTGCATCGGCGGTCTCCGCAAAGACGCTACGGATGTCGTCGAAAATTTTCAAGTATGTTGCTGGATTCGAGGAAGATGACCGTCCCATCGGCGTTTGGTCGATGAGCACAACATCGTTGATGTTTCCCTTGACGCTGATGTTGTCAAAAGGCAAACCTTCGAACTCGCATTTCTTGCTAAAATACTGACAGAGTGCCGGATAAAGCGTTTGGCGAATGAGCGAACTTTTTCCCGCCCCGCTTACGCCGGTTACGACGCACAATGTTTCGAGCGGGAACGTTGCGGAAATGTTCTTGAGGTTGTTACCAGTGCAACCTGTTAACGTGATGGTTTTATTTTGTTTCGCACAAAGGCACAAAGAGCGCAAAGTGCCATTAGACTCCTTTGTGTCCTTTGTGCCTTTGTGCAAAACAAATGTATCAAACAAATACCGTCCTGTCAAACTATTCTTGTCATTCTTCAATTCCTCAACGCTCCCCTGAAACACAATACTACCGCCGTCATCCCCGGCACCGGGTCCGATTTCGATGATGTGGTCGGCATGTTGCAGTAACTGCTTGTCATGTTCGACGAGGATCACTGTATTGCCGCGATCCCGAAGTTCGAGAATGGCGGTGAGCAGTTTCGCCGTATCCTTTTCGTGTAAGCCGAGGGAGGGTTCATCCAGCACGTAGAGCATTTCCGCCAGACTTGAACCAAGTGCCGCCGTGAGAGCAACTCGGCGTTGTTCCCCGCCGCTCAAGGTGTTGATCGGTCGAGAGAGCGTGAGGTATTCCAGTCCGACTTGATGCAGGAATCGCAAGCGAGATTGGATTTCCCTTATAATCCCCTCTCCCATTGGGAGAGGGGAGGTTTTGTCAAAAAACTGGATCAACTCCGCCACTGTCCGCGTTGTCAAATCGCTCATCGTCGGCGAAGTCTTGTCCGCGTGAAGATGAACGTGATTGATCCAATCGGTGCGGAACAATTTCGGTGTCAATGGCGGAACATGCACATGGCAGTATTCACACGAAAGCGACCGGGAGAAGGAGAATGCCTGCTGTTCCAACAGCACAACGCACCGTCCGTCGCCGTAGTCGAATGCCGTTTCCAGTGATTCAATGAATCGGTCTTCGTCGTCAGGATCGAAGGTGAGCCGGTCAACGATCAGTAGTAATCCTTCTTGATAAAGTTCATCGGGAATGGGTTCGTCCAACCGAAAGGGGAGGTTGTTAAAGCATCCGCGAAGGAAGCCCTGCTCTTTCCAAAGGGTGGCAAATTCTTCCAGGGACTCTTCCAATGGCGGAGGGAAAGCGATTTGTAGTTTCGTATTTTGTCCCCTCTCCCTTTGGGAGAGGGCTAGGGTGAGGGCTGTTTCACTTTCCACAGGTTCTCCCCTCACCCTAACCCTCTCCCCAAAGGGGGGAGGGGACATTGTGATATGCTTCAACGACTCCCAAACACTCTGCGGTGTATCCGCCGTAATGGGACGCGAACATTTTGGGCAGAACACGTGTCCCGATTGGGCGAAGAGCATAGCGAGATAATCATTCACCTCGGTGGCATCGCCGACGGTCAACGAAGATGGCAGACGGTAGTCGGCAGATGACAGCAGAATGGAAGGGGGAATACCATCGAGCCGTTCCGCTTTGGGTCTTTCGACCTTTTCAAGAAACTGCCGCATTGCCGGGGAGAATGTCTCGATGTACCGCCGCTGCCCTTCGGCATAGAGTGTATCGACGGCAAGCGAACTCTTTCCGCTCCCGCTTCGACCGCAGAAAACAATCAGTTTTCCGAGTGGCAGGTCGAGGTCAATGTGTTTCAAATTGTGAACGGCAACTTGGCGGAGAGAAATCATGTCGCCATTCTATCACAAACCCGGAGTACCGGCGAAATACTTTTCGCCGATAACTTGATTTTCCCGAAATATCGGCTATATTGTGGGACAGTCGCGGTGTAATATTTTGACTGCACGCCCTTTTTTTATCGGGAGTTACCGCTATGGATATGTCGTTAATACTGGAATTCGTCCAGGAAGCCCGAGAGTATATTGACGAAATTGAACCCGCTCTGATCGAAATCAATAACGGTGCGACCGAAGCCGGTTCGGTCGACTCTGAAATGATCAACGCGATCTTCCGGCTCTTTCACTCCATGAAGGGAAGTGCCGGTTTTCTTGATTTCACCACCGTCGTTGCCGTAACCCACGAAGCGGAAACGCTCCTCGACAAAATCCGAAACGGTAAAGCCCAACTGACCGTCCAGATCACGGCAACCCTTTGCAAAGTTCTCGATTTGTTCCGTGATATGTTGGTCCGCATCGAAACCGCCGGACAAGACGATGGTTTTGAACAACCGGCATCAGCGATGATTGCCGTGTTGAAGAAACATGTCGCCGGTGAGCCCGTGGATGACGACGAATTCAGCGGTGGCGGTGTTCCTGCTCCTGCACCACCGCAAAGCACAACACCGGGAGGGGATTTAGGCGATCTTTCTTTCAACGCACTGGCAAACGAACCGCTCAAGCAACCGATTGACGTTTCTGACCTTGGTTTTTCTGGAACAGATTTTTCCGACCAAGATAGAGACGGGAAATCCGCCCCGGAACCACTGCCGCCTGCTCCGGAACCTCTGCCAGCCGCGCCCGGTTCGGCGGAACTTGCCGCGATGCAACTCGCCCCCGAAATGCGGCACGGCTTTGTACTCGAAGCAACCGAACAACTCGAAACCGCCGAACAGGCGTTGCTCCTCGTGCTGGACGAAAACACGGAGCATACTGAACCCCTCAAAGATGCCTTTCGGAACATCCACAGTTTCAAAGGGAACTGTGGCTTTATGGGACTCGTGCAAATGGAACACTTGAGTCACACAATGGAAACATTGCTCGACGGTCTGCGGAATGGCGAAATCCAGCCGGATGAGGACAACGTCGGCAAATTGTTGGGCATGCTCGACGTTCTCAAAAACGGCGTTGAAGACATCGAAGGAGGCGGCATCGGCAAAGTCGAAAATTTAGACGCTCATCTTCAAGAATTAAACGTCCTGCTAGGGCAAAAGAGCAGCGCAGGAGCGGCGGGTGCAAGCCCCCCGGTAACTCCCGCAAGTCCCCCGGTAACTCCCGTTCCCCCCGCTCCTGCGCCGGCAGAAACTCCTGCCCCGGCGGAAGATGACCTCGATGCCCAAATTGCCGCCGCGTTTGCCGCTCGGGATGCACAGAAGCAATTGGAAAAACAACAAGCAAGCACGGGAGCGGCGGGCGAAACCCCCCCGGTAACTCCCGCAAGCCCCCCAGTAACTCCCGAAAGCCCCCCAGTAACTCCTGAAAGCCCCCCGGTATCTCCCGCAAGCCCCCCGGTATCTCCCGCAAGCCCGCCGGTAACTCCCGCTACCCCCACCGGAGGGCTTGCGCCCTCCGCTCCTGCTACTGGTGGTGTACCAGCAGCAGGACAAAAACCGGCAGCATCAAAGCAGGACATTCGGGTTGATCTGCACAAACTGGACATTCTCATCAATCTTGTCGGCGAACTGGTCATTGCCGAGTCGATGGTCACACGCTGTCCCGCCGTGGCTCAAGTCGAAGACGAATACTACAGTCGGGCAAAGCACCAACTCCGCCGAATCTGCGACGAATTGCAGGATTGTGCAATGTCGGTGCGAATGATTCCGCTCTCCGCAACCTTCCGAAAGATGGTGCGGCTTGTGCATGATCTCGGCACCAAGTCGGGCAAGAAAATCAAACTCAATCTTGTCGGTGAAGAGACGGAAGTGGATAAGACGGTCATCGAGCAGATTGCCGACCCGCTGGTTCACATTGTCCGAAACAGTTGCGATCACGGAGTCGAAGGACCAGAGGAACGAATCAAAGCCGGAAAAACAGATACCGGCTCGGTCACGCTTGAAGGCAAGCACGAAGGGGGCGAAGTCTGGATTCTCATTACCGATGATGGTCGCGGTCTCAACAAGGAAAGGATATTGTCGAAAGCACTCGAAAAGGGACTCATTGGCTCGGAAGCGAGGGATTGGTCCGATGATCGAATTTTCAAATTGGTCTTCGAACCGGGGTTTTCAACCGCAGAAAAGGTAACGGACATTTCGGGACGCGGTGTCGGAATGGATGTCGTCAAGCGGAACATCGAAAAATTGAATGGTCGCATCGATATTACCAGCCGTCCCGGGCAGGGTTCAACCTTTACGCTTCGGATTCCATTGACGCTCGCCATTGTCGATGCCATGCTCGTGAGAGTCGGCGAGGGGAAGTACATGATACCGACGCTAACGATACGGGAAAGTCTCGTGCCGGTGATGAGTCAGGTGACGGTAACGCCGGAAGGTCGGGAAATCCTGCGGTTGCGGGAAGAAATGGTGCCGATTATCCGGCTTTACGACGTGTTCGGATGCAAGCCGGGAGCAGAAAAATTGAAAGATGGTATTCTCATCGTGGCGGAAGACAGCGGTCGGTCGTTTGCGTTTTTCGTGGACGAAATCATTGGTCAACAGCAGACGGTTATCAAAGGCTTGCCGGAGTACATTGGGGAGTCGAATGGCTTCTCCGGTTGTACAATTCTCGGCGACGGTACGGTCAGTTTGATCGTCGATGTCGGAGCGGTGAGTCAAATGACGGGAACGTTCCATGCTTCGCCGGTAAACAAAGCGGCGGACTGGGCGGAAAACGATCAATCAACGTTGGACGCGATGGCAACGGAAATGTCCTTTGCCGACCTCGAATCGATCGCGGGAGTTACGGAGTAATGGAAGACGGCGGATGGTGAACCGGCGGGGCTCACGCCCTTGATGTCTTGTCATTCTACACATGTTTTTGGAATTTTAGCTTACGCAAACTCACCATTTTTACTATTTCAACAGTTTACCACGAAATGCTGATGCACATTTTCATGGCTGCCGATAACTTTTGTGAAAATAGGTCAAATACGGCGTTTGTGGCGATTTGCAGTCGAACG
>Ga0123353_10012149_pt1 | contig 12208 bp, 4 predicted proteins | sample TergutLab28metaG_3_FD_92763 | JGI IMG/M metagenome (GOLD analysis project Ga0123353, IMG submission 92763) | Labiotermes labralis P3 segment gut microbial communities from Petit-Saut dam, French Guiana - Lab288 P3 | ecosystem: Host-associated > Arthropoda: Insects > Digestive system > Gut ... | reverse complement strand
TGGCGTAAATGAAGGACTTAAACACGACAGCGCTATATACTGCGATGAACTGGTCAGCCTCCATAAATCCATGCTTAGTGATTATATTGGGACTATCTCGAATGATAAAATGGAGAAGGTAAATATCTCTCTCCGTATAGCATTAGCAACCTGATAATATAAACTGTGGCGAATTATTATTTCCCGACAGATAAAGTGGCCTTAAAAATATTAGTTTTTTCCAACTCTCTGAAGACACTTCACACTCGCAGCCAGACTACGGAGGCAGTTACGTTATTTGCTCAAATTCCACATGAAGCTAGCGCTAACTACCGCTGTTACCGGAATCGCTATTAGCGTAAAAGTCCGCCAAAATCTTGAGTTTGTCTCGTACTTCCTGGATAAGGCTGACTGCATCTTGTAGGTTTCGGACATTTCGTTCAGATGTGCCTGTAAGTCCTTGAGCAAGTTCTCTTGCTCGGATATTATGTTCTCGTAATTCCCGATTAAGCTCCCTCTCTCGTCCAAGCTCTTCCTCAAGTCGTCCAATAATTTCTGTTGCTCTGCTGTGTTCGAGAGTGTATCTGCTATCAAGCTCTCCAATAGAGCCAGATCGTTGTCCACAGATGAGAAGTCCTGTGAAAAGGCAACCTGCGAGAAAAGCAAGCAACAGAATAAGCAAAGGATAAAAGCGGCGTAAGTTTTCATTCAAGGTTTGCTCCTTAATTTATTTAATTCTTTTATTTAAAAAGTATCTTTCATCAAGTAGTCCACCATGGATGGCGTTCCTAGATCCCGTTGTTCAACGGGTTGACAGAGCGTCAGGCGATTTCTCGTCCAGTTCGCAGAATCTCTTTAACAAAAGGATTATCGTTATATAATTCAGATACAGGAAAAGCGTAGGGCTCAATTATTATTTCTTTATCATATTTTATTTTTAAATAAAAGAGTTCTGTCAAAACATCCAAATTGCGCCTGGACTCAAAGGCTTGTGAAAAAAAACAAATATCAACATCACTGTTTTTCTGCTGCATACCTTTAGCATAAGAGCCATACAGATACACCTTGTCAATGGGCATTGCCTTCTTAACATCAGCGATATATTGTTGAGCAATTGTAATTACGGTTTCAATGTCAGTAACCATTTAAATGCCTCTTTTGACTTATCCAAAATGTTTTGGGCTTCTTCCTGATTAAGGGAAGCAGTTAACCTCTCTTTATATTCAGGATAGCGATTATTAAGATAAAATGCGCTCAGTTTCGCAAACAACAAACGTTTATCATCATTTATGGGTTCTGGTATTTTATTTGCAAATTTTGTTACCAATAAATTGATATCATGAATTCTCTGAACATCATCATCTATGAACAACAAATACAGACCCTTACACAATTTTTCAATTGCCTGCTGACACATAAAGACAACATACAACCAACGCCCGGCTGCGAACATGGCTTGGGCAGTTTCAAGATCATATTGGGCAATGTCATACCAGTATTCGTATTTTTTCAATGAATCCATATTTTTCTTCTACGCTAATATTATTCCGGACAGAGTGGGGTGTCAATAACCCTGACAGTCAGGATGACGAGGTGACAAAACAGAGATTTTGCCTCAAAAAAGTAGAGAGTTATTACATAAGATATAAAGAGAAAGGCGCAGCGTTTATACAACGCCACGCCCTCTCTGTTATTTACTTTACGTCATACCGGCAAAAGCCGGTATCTACAACGCGCGATCTATCAATTCCTGCTCAAGGCAAGTTATTGTTAGTGGTACCAATAGGACCAGCAGCATAAGGAGCAACATACCTTGCGCCTGAAGCTGTTACATAGATAGATGCAGATGTTCCATCATCTGAGGTATTTCTACGATTTACAGTAGCAAAATTATTACCATATACATTTCCTCCGCTCATTAGAAATTGAGCGCCACTTTCCAGATGAACTCCACCACCATTTATTAACCCCTTATTTCCTTCTATGGATCCACCACGCATATCAAATATGGATCCAGTATCTATTGAGACACCACCGCCAGATTGTGCTGTGTTTGGTGTTCCAGGGCCTCCTATTGTACCGCCGGTCATGATCATTTCGGCTTTATCCCAAGCTAAACGCACACCACCACCAGCTGTACCAGAACCAGATGTTGCAAGGTTATTCCTTATCACAGCAGTGCCGCCCATTTCAAACTTTCCTCCAACAAGCACTCCGCCGCCATGCCAACCTTCATTATATTCTATAACACCTCCGGACATATTAAATGTACCGGGATTAACTAGTACTCCTGCACCCATTCCTGCTTTGTTTGCGCTTGCCGCAGTCGTCCCTCCAATCGTGCCGCCCTGCATATTAAAGGTAGCGAATTCACCTACAAAAACTCCGGCGCCGCCAGAGCCTCCGGTGTTGCCCCTTATTACTGTTCCTGTGGCAGTACCTCTCATAGTCATTAGAACTGTATTACCAGTTTGCCCAAAAAGATATACCCCGCCGCCATCCCATGCACTGTTCGTATGTATTGTACCACCGCTAAAATCAAAGGTTCCACCGGCTGTCATATAGACTCCTCCACCATGGCGCCCGCCAGAACTTGGCGTGGTGCAATTGGCGATAGTTCCGCCACTCATGTTAAAGGTTGTTCTACTCCATACTCCGCCGCCAAAGTTTGTCGCAGTATTTCCGTCTATGTTTCCAGCACTCATGTTAAAAGTTCCGGCATTCATATACACTCCACCACCGCCATTACTTGCTGTATTCCTCGTCGTTCCTGTTCCCCCTATTGTACCGCTGGTCATGCTAAAGGTCGTGCCACCAAAATACACTCCGCCGCCATTATATGAGCTGTTACTTTGCATTGTACCACCACTAAGTGTAAAGTTTCCGCCAGCTATATGCACTCCTCCTCCAATACACCCGGCAGTAGTTGGAGTGGTATTATTTTGGATTTGTCCGTTACTCATAGTAAAGAGCCCGGTACCGGTTTTATAAACTCCACCACCGCTTGTTGACGCACTATTTCCTGCGATAGTTCCAGCGTTAATGTTAAAGACTCCGTTATTTATATACACTCCACCACCTGAAGTACTTGCTGTATTTGCTGTATTTGCGGCTGTTCCTCCTATTGTACCGCCAGGAGTGTTCATGCTAAAGGTTCCTCCACCTGTAAAATAGACTCCACCGCCATTATTTGATATGTTCCTTTCAATTTGACCACCACTCATGGTAAAGTTTCCACTGAGCATATACACTCCGCCGCCACTACGATTGGCAGTAAGTGCGGTATCGTTATTATAGATTCGTCCACTACTCATGGTAAAGGTTGTACTGCTATAGACTCCACCGCCAGTAACTTTTCCAGTATTTCCTTGTATAACTCCACCACTTAAGGCAAAGGATCCGGTGGATACAAAAACTCCTCCGCCAGAAGTTTCTGCAATATTTCCTTCAATTAATCCGTTGGTGCCCAAGGTAAAGGTTCCGGCAGCTACATACACTCCAGCGCCATTAGTTGCTGTATTTGTTGAATTTGCTGCTGATCCTCCTATTGTACCACCAGTCATGTTAAAGGTCGTGCCACCAAAATATACTCCGCCTCCACTAACTGCGCTGTTGCCACTTATTACTGTTCCTGCGGCAGTACCGCTCATGTTAAAAGTCGTGCCACTACTAAAAACTACTCCACCGCCATTATTAGTCGCAGCGTTGCCTGAAATAGTTCCTGCACTAAAGGTAAAGGTTCCGCTGTCAACATGCACTCCGGCAGCATTATATGAGCTATTTTCCAGTATCTGAACAGCAGCGTTATTTATGGTCAAATTTCCACCGCCTAAAAAAATTCCGCCACCAGAGCCATTGGTTGAGGATGCAGCATTATTCCGTATTGTTCCACCGCTTATTTGTAAGGTTCGGGTGCTACTGTTATAATAGATTCCTCCGCCATAAACTGCGCTGTTTCTGGTTTGTGGTGTTGCTCCTCCTATGGTTCCGCCGGTCATGCTCATTTGTCCGCCAAAGACATATACTCCTCCGCCAGAACTACCACTATTGGCTGCATTACCTTGTATTGTGCCGGCATTCATATTAAAGGTTCCGTTGTTCTCTATAGCCACTCCACCGCCATTGTTATTTGCTGTATTATTCGTAATATTACCGCCAGGAGTGTTCATGTTAAAGGTTCCATTTGCTACATATACTCCGCCGCCTCCACAACTTGCTTCGTTTGCTGCTCCTGTTGCTGTTCCTCCGATGGTCCCTGAAGTCATGGTAAATGTTCCGCCGGCTGCAACAAGTACTCCGCCACCCCAACTGCTAGTAGCACCTGTTACTTTGCATCCTCTTATAATACCACCACTTAAGGTAAGGGTTGCGTTTGCGCCATCTACAAATACTCCACCGCCTGTACCAAAGTTAGCTATATTAACATTGTTTTCAATTATTGCATTAGCAGAGAGTTCAAATGTTCCGTTATTAACTAAAACAAAAGCTGCATTGTTAGAAGGCTTTCCTACAAGAGTTAAAGTATTTGCTGTTGAACTTCCCCTAACTACGAGAGTCCTTCCAGCTCCATTTACTCTAAACAACGATCCACTAGTGCCTAATAATGTTATTGTTTTGGCAGGGGTAGTGTTGTTTTCCAGAGTAATTGTCCCGCCTGAACCGGTTATCTCAATTCTAGCCGGAGCTGTTACATTTCTAAGCACAGAAACAGTTCCTGTACCTGTAACGCTGTTAATTGCTGCTGCAAGGCTTGGATAAACAATGGTGCCAACCTGCGCTTCACGCTCTGGAATCGTTACATTAGTGCCTATGTTGCCAGTACCGGGAATAATCTCTCCACCACCCAGAGTAGTGCCATAATATGCTAGTCCTCCAGTATCTATATAAAGAGAAGCACCACTGCCGGTTGCTGTGTTTGCAGTGCCTGATGGTGAATATGAACCTGCATCAGAACCATAAATAATGCTGCCGCTATTAAGGGTAAAGGTTCCGAGGGTAGCGACATAGACTCCGCCGCCATCACCACTAGTTGCTCTATTTCCCCCTATAGTACCGCCATTCATTGTAAAGTTTCCGGCATTTCCCATTACTACGACTCCACCACCCCAAAGAGCTTCGTTTCCTGATATAGTTCCGTTGCTCATGGTAAATGGTTCTGCAACAACGATTCCACCACCGCCAGCACCTGCATTGTTTCCTGATATAGTTCCATTGCTCATGGTGATGGTTCTTAAGCTATAGACTCCGCCACCATAAGGAGCGCTGTTTCCTGATATAGTTCCGTTGTTCAAGGCAATGGAATTACTCAAGGAGCCATCGCTATAGATTCCTCCTCCGAAGCCACTGGCTAAAGTAACAGTGTTATTCCTTATTATGGAAGTACCATTCATGCTTACTTGCCCGCCAGATGTCACATTCACTCCACCGCCATTTGCGCTGGTTTTATTGTTGCTAATTATTGAATTGCTATACAGCCCAAGGATTCCTCCACTTACTGTAATAAGAGAAGCACTGTTTGTAGGATCTGCTGCCCCTATTCCTCTTCCGTTAAAGGTCAATGTTCCAGCCGATGCTGCGCCTCCGGTTACTCCTGATGAATCTCCGATCCTAAGCGTTGTACCGGTTCCTATAGTAAGCAAGCTTCCTGTACTTGCAAGGGTTATTGTACGATTCTGGCTGCTTACCAGGTTAATTGTCTTGGTTCCTATTACAGAGATAGCAGGTTGGTTAGGTATATCCTTAAAAACTGTAACAGTTTCTGTTCCACTTGTTATGCTGTTAAAAGCAGATAAAAGAGTTGGATAATAAGCACCGGTTGTAACAACCTGCACTACCTGCTCAGGCAGGTTATCGCTGGTGCCGCCTGGAATAGTAGCAAGAATATTTCCGCCGCCCAAGGCTGTACCGTACATGACTGTTGATCCAGTGTCTGCATAAAGAGTTGCATGGGTTGGCGCTGTGTTTGCAATACTTGTTCCTGCGTCTGATCCATAAATAATTCCGCCGTTCATGGTAAAGTTTGATGCTCCGGCTAAAAATACTCCGCCGCCTAATCCGGCTGCTGCTATTGCTCTATTTCCTCTTATTGCTGTTTGAGCAGGAGTGCCGCTCATCGTAAAATTAGCGATATTTACATATACACCACCGCCATTATTAGCTGCCGTATTTCCTCCTATAATTCCGCCAGTCATGGTAAAGGTTTGCCCCGCAGTAACAAAGACGCCGCCGCCATTATTAGTTGAATTATTTTCGTATATAGTACCGCCACTCATGTTAAAGGGGCCTTGCATAGCGACTCCGCCGCCCAAGTCACTTCTGTTTCCGGTTATGGAACCTCCAATCATGTTAAAAGTTCCGCCCTGTGTGCGTACTCCGCCACCGGTGGTGGTAGTTGAGGTATTGTTATTGTCTCTAATTATTGCATTGTTATATAGATTAAGGGTTCCCGAAGTATTTACCATAACAAGAGAACTATCGTTCTCATTTCCTGCTGCCATACCTCTTCCGCTAAGAGTTATTTGTGCTGATGTTGCGCCTCCAACTGCTGATGAATCTCCTATCCTGAGCGTTGTGTTTGCTCCTACAGAAAGCAAACTTCCAGTACCAAAAAGTGTTATTGTACGATTCACGCTGCTCACCAGGTTAATTGTCTTGGTTCCTGTTATGGAGATAGCAGGCTGGCTAGGTATATCCTTAAGAACTGTAATGGTTGCCGGCCCACTTAATACTCTGTTAAAAGCAGATGAAAGGCTTGGATAAATAGTACTTGTAGTACCTGTGTTTACCTGCGCTACCTCTTCCGGAATCGTTACATTGATGCCTCTGCTGCCGGTACCGGAAATAATCTGTTCGCCACCCAAGTCTGCATCATACATCGCATCTACTCCGGAAGCTATATAGAGAGCATCTCCGCCGGCAGATGCTGTGTTTGCACTACCCGGTGTTGAATATGAGGCAGCATCAAAACCATAAATAATACCGCCATGGTTTAGGATAAAATTACCACCATTTACAAAAACTCCACCACCGCTGCCAAGAGGCACGCTATTACCTGCAATGGCTCCGCCATTCATGGTAAAGGTTCCGACATCTACATATACTCCACCGCCATCAGTGACAGTGGTATTACTTGCTATAGTACCGCTGTTAATGTTAAAGGTTCCGCTTTGTATATTGACTCCGCCGCCTTTGGATGCACTGTTTCCTGTTATGCTTCCGCCGTTTAAATTAAAAATTCCGCCATCTACACGCACACCACCACCACCCTTGCTTCCGTCCAGGTGATAGTTTCCTGAAATTATTGTATTGCCTTCTATTGTAAGAGTACCGGCAGAACCCACATAGACAAGAGCATCGGTATTCGTTATTCCAAGCCCTTTTCCGCTAAGGGTCAAAGTATTTGTTGTACTTTGTCCCTTTAGTATAAGCGTTCCAGCGTTACCTACTGTAAGCAAACTGCCGCTTTCACTTGGCGCAAGAGATATTGTCCTTGAAGCACCGGATGACTGAATTGTTACTTTCCGCACAATACTTACCATTACGCGCTCGCTGATCATAGGGGCATTGTTAAGCATTGTAATAACAGCTTCCTGTGTTGTAAGTACAGCATTAGCTCTAAAGATCGCATCATTTAAATCATCGGTATAATATGTTGATACAACGGCGCTTGTTGCTGTTGTTATTATTTTTACCTCTATAATAGCCTGGAACAAGAAACCAGATTCATTAATAAGCCATTCATCAGTTCCATTATTCATTACGTCAAACCTGGTGTTATTGGTACCTATATTTCCATCCAAGACCTTTGTTGTATTCGAATGTAAAGATGGTATGATCTTTGCTATTTGACCTGTTGGAGAAGCAGCAAGTCCGCTTGCTCCTATAGTAATCGTACGGCCACTTGCAAGGAATACATTATTGTTGCTGCTGGATACAGTTACTCTTGCGCCTTCACTCATCTCAAAAGTTCCGTTATTTAAGTGCACCCCACCGCCACTGGTTGCACTGTTATTTTCTATTATTGCAGAATTGCTCATGGTAAAGTTTCTTCCCAAACTGTCAAAGCGTACTCCACCGCCATTGCTGGTCGTAGTATTATCTTTGATCACACCACCGCTCATTGAGAAGGAAGTATCATTAACATATACTCCGCCACCACCGCCATTTGCATTGAATGTACCTTCTGCGTGGTTATCTTCTATGACTCCACCACTCATGCTAGCAGAGAAAGTAGTCAGAGTACCTCCATCTGCCTCAATGCAAATACCACCACCTTTGGAAGTCCCTGACCCTGTGGCTCTGGATATATTTTTATAAATATGAGCGTTTCCACTCATTGTAAAACTAGTTCCTGCTCCAATATTTATTCCGCCGCCTTTAGCCATAGTAGCGCTAGTAGCTATGTTTCCATAGATTTTGGCATTTCCGTTTAGATTAAAGGCTCCATTACCACCTAAACAAACACCACCACCATAGTTGGAAGATGTATTACCTTCACCAACACCAGTACCACCAATAGTTCCGCCGCTCATGTTAAAGGTTCCGCCTACAAAATAGACACCTCCGCCGTTTATCGCGTTGTTTCCTCTTATAGCACCGCCGCTCATGGTAATGTTAATAGTCGTGACTACTTCGGTACCTATTCCACCACCAGATTGCGATGATGTATTTCCTTCTATAAGTCCACTGGTCATAGTCATTTGTCCATCAACAAGGTATACTCCACCTCCACCATTGGTAGCTCTGTTTTGGTCTGCTGTATTAGTTCCGCCTATAGTTCCGCCATTTAAGTTAAAAGTTCCTCTGCTAAATACTGCGCCACCACAGTTATTGGTAGAACCACCACTTGCAGTATTGTGATTACCTACAAGTCTTGCTGTTGTGTTTAGTGTAAAGGTTGCGCCATTTTGTACAGTAATAAGCGCTATATTATTTGTATTCTTTCCTCTAAGCGTTATAGTCTGTCCTGATGAGCTTCCAATATTAAGGGTCACTGTATTGGGTATAGTAAACATACTACCGGTTGCTGACCCAAGGATTATTTCGCTGCTATTTCTGGCAACAAGATTAATTGTCTTGTTTGTTCCCTGTATAGTACCTTGCGCATTGGGTAAATTAAAACTTGGTACATCTTTTAGCACTTCAATAGTTGCGGTTTGACCATTTCCTATCGCTCCAAACGCAGCTTCAAGTGTTGAATAACCTGTACTGCCAATCATTGCTACATACGGTGGCAGGGTCTCTTCAAAGTTAGCATTACCTCCTGCAATAATATTGCCAGAACCATAACCACCGTCATATTCTGCTTTTCCACCTTGCACATAAAGAGATGCGCCAGAGGTTGTGCTTCCAGCTACTCTGTTTTGACGTGCAGGAACATCTGAACCATAAATAGTACCACCGCTCATGGTAAAACTTCCAGGGCCATAGCCACTTACATACACTCCGCCACCGCCACCAGTGGGTCCATTATAATTTGCAGTGTTGTTTTCCATATTTCCGGCGTTCATGTTAAACTCTCCGCCATATACATAAACTCCGCCACCCTGTTGAGTTGCAGTGTTACCTTTTATTAAAGCCGCTGAGTTATTAGGCTCTGGATCATTCATTGTAAAAGTTCCGCCCCACACACCCACTCCACCGCCATGCTGGGTTGCGGTGTTCTCTTCGATAGTACCTCCACTCATGGTAATACTTCCTGTGCTGCCCACAAAAACTCCACCACCATTTAATGATCTGTTTTGTCTTATAACTCCATTGCTCATAGTCATTTGTGCGTTAGTATTAACAAGCACTCCGCCGCCTTCAGAGTAGTATAAACCGTCGTTGCCTTCTATAATTCCACCATGCATATTAAAGCGTGAAGACGCGCCATCTACATAAATTCCAACACCAGTATTTCCAATAGTTTTATTTCCTGTAATTACTGCATTATCATATAGCTCAAGAGTTCCTCCGCTTACTGTAATAAGGGCTGCTGTGTTGTTATCTACTCCCCTGAGAGTTAAAGCTCCTATGGATGGTCCGCCAAGTTTTAAAGTTGTTCCGCTTTCTACTGTAAATAAACTGCCTCCATCTGGGTCAAGCACTACTGAATAAGGGCCATTACTTAACAGAGTAATTGTCTTGTTGCCTGTAAGAATTATTGGTGCCTGGCTCCTTATACTCTTTAACAATGTTACTGTTGCTGTAGATCCAACTGGTATAGCTGTGTTTGTAAATGCTAATTCGAATTTCGTATAATCTGCAACACTGCTTCCTATGGCTACCCTTACAACCCCTTCCCCTTGGGTTAGTGATTCTGTTATTTCTCTTACTACTCCAGCTGAATTCTTAAATCGTAAGGTTACACGATATGCTGCCTGAGTTGTTAAAGTCTCATTTTTTGCCAATGTTACACTATATGATGAAACTCCTACTCTAGTTATATTCTCTCCTGTCCACGGACTCCAATTTGTACCATCAAAGGTCCTTGTATAGGTTTGTGATATTCCAAGCGATGGGCAGCTTATTATAAGTTCATCTGCATCTGCAAAGTCTCCGCTTGCTCCTCTTAAGAGTTGCTGCCACGAAACAATAAGTCCCTTCTCATTATCTCCTATATCTAATGACATAACTCCTGTTTCAGGATAATCACTGCATTTAAGTAAAGGAAGTTCATAAGCTTCAAACTCTCTCCTTGTTTCTCTATCATTTATTTTAAGCCTTAACTTATATGAGTCTCCAAGCGCTGCTCCTGCTACGCTTATTCTTATCTGGTCTGTAGGGTTATATTTTACTGTTATTACTGTCCCGGAAAAATCTCCTGATGTATTTTCTACTTTGCTGTAATCACCTGGCGCTTCATGTCTTGTAAAAGGGATCCATGTGCCACTCTTGTTGTACTCCAGATATGTTAGTAGTTGATAGTTTTTTGGATTTCTGAGTTTTAAGTCAATGGAAGCATCTGGCCTTATAAGACCCGAATAGACCCTTCCCTGCGGGTCTGCAAGTGTCCCACTCGCAAAAGTGTGTTCTGCCACACTTGCTGTATTTGTATATTTATCAAGATAATCTGGAACTGATTTATTATAGATATCACAAGTTAATGTTAAAAGAAGTGCTATTGAAAGAATGGCCAGGAATATAGATTTTTTCATATATTCTCCTTAAATAGAATAATAAGGTCATTTTAATCCACTATTATAAGGCCATTTGCTTCACTTGTATAGACTTATTGAAGCAACTTGATAAAAACTGTTGTTTATAGAAGGGGAGGTTTCGCGTGCGTTGAAGCGTACATGCCACTGTACTGGGCTAAGGCGCCCGTACCGCAGATAACAATGCGGGGCTATGCCCCGCGTGTGTTGAGACGTCCGTGCCACTGTACTGGGCTAAGGCGCCCGTACCGCAGATAACAATGCGGGGAGATTTTACGTATTGACATGATGGGTGACACCAACCCACCACGTCATACCAGCGAAAGCTGGTATCTAAGCTGAGTCTGCTATGGTATAGATCCCGTCCCGCCTATCGGGAGATGCTTCGCGATTTTACAACGGGATGACGTGGTGACAGGATGACGAGTGAGTACAAATTACTTCTCAGGATACATAGTAATATCTATCATGCTTTCCATATTAAAATAGAGCCTTGCTGCTTTCATTATATCCTGTTCTGTAATATTCTCGACCATCATTTGATATATATCAATCCAGGTAAGGCCGGAATTATCGAATTCACTATCTCTAATTACAGAAAGCCAGAAACTGTTTTCTTTTAACTGCCTTTGAAAATCAAGGAGCGATGAATTTTTAAATTTCTTCAATAGCCCTTCAGGAATATTCTCCGAAAGAGCCGTTATCTCATTAATCGCAAGTTCTTTTAATGCTTCTGCTCTTTCAGGAGCACAACCAAAATATACTATTATATAATACTGTGGAAAAGGGATCTTGTTGATAATGGGGTAAACAGAAATGCTGTATGTTCCGCTTTCATCTTCTCTTATAATATTTCTAAGTCTTATATCTGCTATTTCTGTAAGGGCATTTAACAGAAGAGTGTTTTCCCTGGTCCAGTTAAAATCACCTTTAAAAGATAGCACTACTTTTGCTTTTTCCTCTTTGCCCATATAAATTGTCTCTTTGATATTTCCATCAGGATATCTTAATCCGCTATCTTTCCACATATTCTCCCTTGAAGGATCTAAAGTATTTTTATTGGGAGTATAGGCAAGATATTTTTCCGCAAG
>Ga0123353_10012148_pt1 | contig 12208 bp, 10 predicted proteins | sample TergutLab28metaG_3_FD_92763 | JGI IMG/M metagenome (GOLD analysis project Ga0123353, IMG submission 92763) | Labiotermes labralis P3 segment gut microbial communities from Petit-Saut dam, French Guiana - Lab288 P3 | ecosystem: Host-associated > Arthropoda: Insects > Digestive system > Gut ... | reverse complement strand
CACACACACACACACACAAGCAAGACTGACCTGTGCTACCCATGAATATTAAAAAGTAAAAAATAATCAAGGGGCCAGCTAATTACACCACCCAACATACAGACTTCTAACTATAAAATATTTACTTAACTTTTAACTATTTTTTAACCTTTACTTAGGAACTGGCATCATAAAAACCACAAATAACTAGTGACTGGCACAACTCGGCAGCTACACAAGATTCTATCAATTTTACAATTTTATGTAATAAATACATGCTTGATGACGATCAATAACGATCGAAAAATGTAAAGTTAAAACGAAATGAAAAAGTGCTGCGTTAAACGGAGTACTATCTATTTATTGTACCGAACACAAGGTGATGGAGAGCATTAAACTGATCACAAGTCTACGAAAAAAGAGCACAGCACTTCATGATCATACAAAAATCGCTGGCTGTTACAAATATATTGCGAATATCTGATGCATATAAATGAAATAATAAACCAAATTATAACGCCACCGTGTGGCAATCTAACAAAAATACCGCATTTTCCTAAGTACCATTAAGTTGGTCTACATTTTACATTACGGGTATGTTAATAAATTACTGTTACAGGACGAAGAGGGATACTGTAAATTCAGTCAGCATTTCACATTACGGGCATGTTATTAACGTACTGTTACAGGACAAAGGGTGTGGGAAGGGGGAACACGCACCTATATCAGGCTTACGTCAAAAGACGTATTACCACGCATCGGTGCCACGCCCCCACACATGCTCGCATCCAGTAGACTGGGGCAGTCAAACAAGTTACCAAATTTGGTCATACATCACATTCAACTGACATTACAGCTACACTCACAGAGTCCTGGCATTTCTTCGAATGATGCTATCCCTTTATCTGCTAAATCCAACTCTGGATTCTGGATTTCTTTCGCTTCATCGATAATTTTCTTGGTCTTCAACATTTTCGCATTCGGTATACACGAAACTGGTGCTTGTTCCATGACTGCGCGCGCAGCTGCACAGTAGCGGTTCTTTCAATACGTGCGAAGTACCGTGCACGATGGCTGGTCACAACACGTACAGTATCAATAGCATTCGCTAGGTGGCAGAACAAAGGCTGCCAGAGGTGAACATCCTCTTCCACAGACTACCTCCATCGCAACGTACGTCGACTACAGCACCATCAGTGGCGTGATTCTGCGACACTGTAGTCCACCTTCGAATGGCTGTAGCCATTGCAGATAAGTATGCTTTCTTACTGTACACCGAACCAAAAGAATGAATGGGAAGTATGGTGTGGGAAAGAACTGGCTGGGTCCTATCCCTGCAACGGTGGATGAAAAAGCACATTTTAAATCAGGACTAGAATACACAACTTCTTTACATGCAGAGATACACGGCCCAGATTCAAATCCGTGAGGTCAGATGATCTTTTATTTATACCTCACTTGCAGAATAAAAGATATCCCAACTATGCCCAGACTGCTATGTTTACAGGTTCTAAACAATTTACTATCACTGCAACACAGAACAATACTCACACAGCAGGTCCAAAAATTAGAACTAGTATGTAAGAAACGGGTGGCTCGTCCATAAGAGTGAGAGCCTTCCCAGAAATTTTGAGAAATATTAAATATCTTAAAAAGTTTTCTATAGGAGATACATACATTCTTTAAAAAATATGCATGAAATCATTGTAAATAAATACTCCAAGCACAGTGAAGAGCCAGCAAGCTGTACCCTACCCAGACCTCACAGGCTGGGGTCATTGCAGCTAGGCTGAGTGGTGGGAACACAGCAGCCAGCATGTCATGGGCTCAGCTGCAGGCACTGTTGCCTGAAGACAGTGTACTAAAGGACTTCATACATCTGCTTACTTCTTCAAACATTTCAAACTGTGGAATTTTGATACCATTTTAACCTAGCTGATTTCAAAGCCATACTTGTGAATTCTTTAGTTTTCATAATTGCAATTCTAAAATAAACATGAAGAACAGTGTGAAGCATATACATGGCAAACATTTTTTTGCAATTAACTCATGCCAAGGAGACTGACATTAAGAATTTATGCTGTGCAACACTGTTGTAAATATTTCTGTCACCCTATAACAGAATACAAATTTATGTGAGAAAATCTAACCTTGCTCTACTCGTATATGCTCAACACAAGTGGTTGAGTGGCTGTGCTGAAGAAACGCTCTATTAGGGCTTCTCACTAATCAAATAATCATCACAGCTCCAGCCCTACCATAAGGAAGTCCCAGAGACCACCACTAGTTATGGAAATGTCTGGTATCCTTCAAAAATTGTTATATAGGCTGCCAGTCACTTAAAAAACTGAAGGGCCTGGCCACTGTCCTTCTAAATCTTCTAAATGAGGAACACTAAGATCTAAATAAAACAGAATGATGGTTCTACTGCTGACAAAAAGTGACTATGGATAACTAAACAATGCCACTGCATTTCAATGAAATTCGTCTTTGACTATGATCTGTTTGTTACAGACACATGGGTCTGTGTGCTCCAGGCATATGGCCCATGATATTTCAAATTCTCATAGTGGATTCCATTTAACTGCAGGGTCTTTCTTGAATAGCTCAGCAAATATTCACTTGTCAAGACAGACTATGCTCCATAGGTTTAATTTTATATTTCATTTGATTTCAAGGTCTATTTTTCCATATGCATGGAATGATAGGAATAAGTGTTTGATAAAACAGTGCACATTTTAAACACCATGGTCTTAACAGATGCCACACAGATGATGATAATGAGGAAGTACAAATTGATGGCACAACACATTCTGGGAGAGATTTTGTTTTCTCTGAGACTGAACCAGATACATTTGGAAATCTTACAGGTCATTACATAACACTACCATAAGAAATTAAAACTGACAAAGTACAGTCTAAACTAAACACTGTATCGCAATTTATAAAATTCATAGCAATGCTTTTTCTAGCAGGCACTAACAACAGCCAGAGACAGATCTTCAAGCCCATCTCCTAATTCTAATTACAGCTGATTACTGCTTAACTGGTATAAAAAAGTGATAGGACAGTTCATTTAAAACCTGATTCAGCTGGAAAGACAATAAATAAATGAATACAATTCAAAAGAATAAAGCACAGACTGAAAAATAATCATTCATTCTTATTAAGCATAACAATGATTTATCAATTATTACACATGCATGCACACACACAGGTTACATTACACACTGGTATTCAATGCAGCACAGAATCTGACCTTTTGTCCATAACTGCATCTTCTTGCTTTCAAATTGTTAATCCTCTCTTAAAAACAGCAGCATTTCTAAATATTTAAGTACACAGTGAAGTATTCTGAATGAAGGCATCACGATGTGCTTGAAAATCAATAAGTATTACACAAATGTACGTCAGCACAATCTATTTATTCTATAGTATGGCTACATGTTTCGACTAGATGTTAGTCATCTAGTCGAAACATGTAGCCATACTATAGAATAAATAGATTGTGCTGACGTACATTTGTGTAATACACAGTGAAGTGTTTGGTTTTTACCTTGACAACTGTTCCATCACCTGGTATGGTAGCTGCTCTTTTTTGGCAAAACCACTTGGAAAGCACTGATTCCATACACTGTATTCTTGCTCCGAGTTGCCCATTAAAATTTGTGTCACTGCTTTTCCACCACTGATTACATTTCAATCTATAACAGGCCCAAAACTTAACAAAGTTACACTGCTTCAAGTTTTAGACTTTTTAATGTAATATTTAGAGTTGAACACTCCTTAACAACTGGCACACTCTGAAAAAAGAATTTTAACTCACATACTCATGGAAAAATATTGAACTCCCATTCACTAGCAACGCAACACAAGTAACTAGATTGAAAATTTCAGATGACATCAGGCAATGGATATTTTTCACTGGGTGCAGTCTGAAGGGGTATAAACACTGAAGCTTAATTCATGCTATATGTGGTCCTAAAAACCTCATACCCTGTTGTGACTATGTTACATTTTGAAAATTAAGGTAACATTTGTAAACTGCTTTTTAGAACAACTCTGTGGACCTTGCTAAGTGCTTTTGCCTCATGATTAAATTCTTAATACAGACATAAAGTATTCCGATTCTGGAACAGAGATTTTCTTCTACTCAAATGAGAGGTCATGACGGTAGGTTAATGGAACCCTTACCCACCATCTGCTATAAACAGCTCAGACAGCAAAATTGCAAGTACAACCAGTGCAAAATACAGGAAAGTTATAGAAGTGCTTGAAAAAGCCCTCATTTTATGCATAGTCCTCCCATAAATGTAACATTAAGAAACTGAAGACACTGATAAGTTTCGTCACTACAGTGTTCTCATTGTACACTGTACTCATTCTAATGTCCTGCATATCATGTGGTTAAGATAAATTAACATTCAAGGTGGGGTTGGGGGTGGGGGGGAGTCACTGTACAGCCACACAATATGCACCCACAATCAATTTAAGTTCACACAGTACAGCACACACTACAATACACTACAATGGCAGTTTGGCAACAGCTGAAGGTAGTGCATTGGTAGAACCCACAGCCAGGAAATTTAGTTGTGTTATCGGTATGGCTGACATCTTTCACACCATTACTCCACAAATGCTCCCGACACATCACAGACGACATAGAGGTGTATCCGCACGTGTGGCTAGCATCAAGGTGCACATATGGATCCACTGGACATGTAACCCAGGAGTATGTGATTCAAAATAATTAAGATTGATTATGATTGCACACTATTTGGTGTACAGCGACTTTCTTGCCCACCAGTACAGTCAAACCCTCTTCAGACACATTTTGAAAAACTAAACAAATTACATTTGTAAGGTGGGAAAACATAATTTGGAATTCAGTAATGAAATTGACATTCCCTTTACTAGAATATTCTATACAAATTCTGCATTGATTCATTTTCACCATCACACCACATTTCAAGTCTTACCTTTTTCAGGGATACTGACACATTCTTGAATACAAGATTCTTTTTTACAAGCAGAACTGATAGATGAACAGCTCATTCTTCCTGGAACTATTCCATGTGCACCAATTTTACATTAATACATTTTGCTGTTTTCACCTTTTTTTGGATCAGCAGTTCACTTGCAGTCTGAGTACTGTGTCTTGTATTTTTAAGTTGAAGTTGAGGCATTAATACAAAGTTATACAGTGATTTTCTTTTGCGAGAAAAACTGTAAGAAGCAACCACAGTTTTTACAATATCCAACCCTTCTTGAATTGACTGCTGCAGTTTATGTGTTATGGTAGGTTGTGATGGAGGAGCCACACTGATCACAACTTCAATAATTAAAGGTTCTAGAAATGAAAACTGCACACACACATGCAATTGGGAGTAAATGTTGGATGTACAACACATTCTGCACACAGAATGCTACAATTTACTGAAATTACAATAGGGGTCTTTACAGTCACAATGCAGTCCACTAAACTCATAATTCATTATGTTGTAGATTCCACAATTGCCAGGATGCTGCAGTGGGCTATGTGAAATGCACATGTAGCAACTGTTAGCAGCACAGTCTGAATGAGAAATCAATTGCTGTCACATGTTTCCACAGATTAACTTTGACTTGCTTACCTATACCTATGATCACTAGTGGCAATGACCTTCGGCATTAAGCTTTACAAACTGAGAATATTATTTGGTCACTGTATGATGGTACAAATTGAACAAATGGTAACTGTTGTAATGGAATTTATCCCATTTTGTTGTGACATTTCAACATTACTAAACATGTTGTCATAAAAAATAACTAGTCTTTATTGCTTGCATCAATCGTGCTACATATTTCAGTGCTTCTCAAGGTCCACCATCAGGCAAAGTAAAATATTCAACTTGCAATTATACCTGTGTTTGAGATATGTATTTACATATGCCTGGTCTGTGAGGACTGAAACATGTAGCAATAAAGAGTAATGATGTCGACAGCAACACGTTTAGTAGTATTGAAGTGGAAATTAGTTTAAGATTTTGATGTAAAAACATACCAAAAAAGTGAAAAATTCACCGTCATAAACTAATTGTGCTTCTTTGGTGGGAAATCCTTTAAGTGAGAAACATACTAGAAGTGCAACATCATAGGGAAAATTCTGCTACAAAATCATTCTAACATCTTAGGTGGGGACAACCTCAGCAGGTTTCACTGCTATTTGATAAAATACCAAAACTCTTTCACCACAACTGCATGTCACATTGTACAGCAGTTACTCTACATTAAAAACTAGCACTGAAGTTAACAACTTCTACTTTACATTAGCTTTTACATACAGATTTCTAAACATTTTCCAGGAAATAACAATACTAGTCAGCATATCTGTTAATTGCATCACATGCAATTCTTTTCAGTCACTAGAGAAACAATGTACAATACAAAATCTTTACCATAGCTACAGAAAATAATAACTTGTCTGCAAGAGTAGATTTGGGAATAAGGAATGAGGATATCAACTTCCACTCTGGTCCTCTGATCATGCCATATACGGAAGAAGTCAATTACCTGTGACAATATGATTATACAAAACCTAAATATTTCAAGAATGTAAACACTACCAGCCATAATTTTGCCTGGCAAAAGAATTATTCTCCAGCTGGAAGATTTTAGCAACGATAAAAGTTATAGTTTTGCATTTATGAAAGCACTTGTATTTTGTTTTTATGTTGATTGACAATGATTACCACATCAGTTTTCTCACTTGTATGCTTCCACCAACAGAGCATCCTTATATTATTATAACAACTATTTAAATAACTACATATGCAGATCTAAAAAAAAAATGTAACATGTAAAACTGCAATGAGCACAACTTAGAGGATTCCTGTAACATTTGGTGTTGTAATCCACAAAATGACCAGCACACACAGTTCCTTTTATCATAAATTTCCATACAGTTAAACTCTGTAACATGCAAATATAATTAGTAAAGCATCAATAGCAATAAATCAGGAAAATATGCAAATATTAAAACTATGACAGATTTTAAAATTAAAATTTTGCGAGATTTTATGTCTTCTGAGCAAAATCTTTACAAAAGGGCCTCATACAAAGCCTATAAATGGACCTCGTTTTATATGGCTGGTATCTACACAGTATCATAAGAATGATTACTTGTTGACTCAGTTTTAGTTGGTTATCATATCAATCATTCTTTGCACATGCCTATCAATAAAGGAAACGCTTTATAGTATGCCATAAAAACAAAGCTCACTTACGACTTTCTATGTGAATATGTATACATTCTGAAGAGTCCTGATTGGACAATCATTTACTTTTAAACATGTGTTCACAGGAGATCACTTTTTGGCGGACAGATAATTGTTACAACACCAGGAAATTCTTTCTAAATAGCCTCAGACTGATGTTTTCATGTATAACTCTACGTCAGCAGAGGAATGCTTTCTGCAAGGCAACAGTTGGTTGATGGCCAAGACTTTCTAGCCTCTCAAGTAACTGGTGTACAGCTGGAACATATGAAATAATATAAACATACCAACAGTAAATTACTTAGATAATAATCAATATACTCATACAAAGAAAAACCTTCTTGATGCACAACTTATTCTTAGTATATTTCGTCAACCTCTACACGTTTCAGGCGTATCTAGGCCCATCATCAGGAAGTACAACCGTATGTATACAACAATTGATACTTGTCATTCTTTTTAGATGACTGTCTGTTGTCCTGAGGACATATACTAAGAAAAAGTTGTGCATCAAGTTGGTTTTTCTTTACATGATTAAATTGAGATGCACAGTCAACAAAACATAAAATCAATATATTATCCAATAAATGTACTTCATGATCAATACACACCACATACATAAACTTCTACATGTTTTCGCACCAAGATTACATCTTCATGGATTATTACAACAAAGGTGTAGAAGCCAATATGCCAATGTATGTTTTGTTCATTCTTATATGCATGATCAAAATGTCTGATTGTTAAAATACATAAAAATTTTTAAGACATATAACACTGATAGTAATGACAGTTTACAGTATTCCGATGTGTTCTAATACATTAATCATAAGCTGCCTTGGTTGTGAATTCTTAGTTACAGTGTTCCAGTATTTTATATTATATATTAATCATAAGCCACCTCAGTTGTCAGTTCTTTCATAGGGTGGTGTACACAAACAGCAGCTTTGATTCCATATAATCTAAAACGATCTCGTCCCGTAATGACAATGGTGTTATTTTATATTTAAACACACCAATTTATGCTTCACATTCTGCTCACCTAACAAACTATACAATCAACTAAGGACCCCAAAAGAAAAGGTAAATAATTACAAGAACAGTGGCCTTTACAGTCCATATTGTAACATATGCAACAAAATTTATGTTGGTCAGACTGACACAAATTTTAAAATAAAGTTTTCAAAACATAAAAGACACATAAGACAAATAACACTAGATAAAAAACAACTTTTCTGTTGGTCACACAAACTAAAGTAGGTTAACCCAATAACATTTTGTGCGCTGCTTTCAGGCCAGGTTTTTAAGTGACATGTGGTTGAAATTTGAAAAAAATCTGTATTTGCAGTATATCACAGGGAGCATATGCATTACCTAAAAAGTAAAAGTGGACGACTTACTGCTACATTTTGCCTGTGGAATGTATCTTCTAAGTGTCCAGCAATAATTTGCCAGCATACTGGGACTCCACTTGCCTTGGTATTGCTTTTCCATGGTGGAAATGTCCTGGTGAAATCACTCTCCATGCTTCTCACTGCCCCAAGATTTTCTGGTAAGAAGTCTAAGTGAGAGTCTAAGAAATGCACCTTTAAAGACATATTACACCCCCATATCTTCGTAGGATTGTTTAAGATCATCCACCATATCACCATAGTTGTCTGCTTTATGATTTCACAGAAAATTGGTAGTGACATTTTTGAATGATTTCCATGCTGCTTTTCCATTTACTTAGCTGGTCTTCAATTTTTAAATCCTGTATTAACTATCTCACATGAGATACAACAATTACCCTTCCTGTGATTTTAGCATCTTATCCTGTGAAACTTATTTTTAAAATACCTCAATCCAGCGCTATTTTGAACCACACTGTCTTGACGAACTTATTTATGATTTCAAGTCTGAAGCGCAACGGAGGTAAATAAACTTTCTCAGTGTTGATTAATGGAGTATTTACTACATTTTTCTGTCCCTACTATCCCATTCACACAGAAAGTAACAAAACTTTGTGTAGCCAAGCTGCATGCTAAGCAAGCCAGTAAATCCCCACGAATGGTCCAATTATATTTTGCATCTTTTCCAGAAGTAGTTTCATATTTTCATTGGACTCTTTTATGTTTGTGGCATGGACTAAGGGTACAGATGGTAATTTATTCCCTTTATGTACAAGCACAGCTTTTAAGCTAACATTCAAAGAGTCAATAAACAAATGCCACTCAGTTGGATTGTGTTGGTGTCCAAGAGCTCTATTATGAAGCACACATCATTACAAAACACCATATCATTTTTTTGAGAAAAAAAATTCTTTGAATTCATTTTGGGGGAGTGTGAAAGAAACATATTTCAATACCATAATGGAGGAAATACCATCCTTTTACTCTGAACCTTAAGATTTCAGCTTGTTTTTTCAACAAATTCAAATCCTGGACAAGGCCATTAAGATATCCTTGTGTGAATATATGTGGTTCAAATGAGGAACAACTTGCTGCGAATGTTGGATAGCCATCAGCATTATCCCCTTCTTGCTATCCACGATCATCATCAGAATCAGAGCTGTCACTGCTAAAAGTCAGATTTTCTGGAAGCCTGGTACAGGCAATTCTTTGATGTGTGTTACAGGCCTCATTGCAGATGGCAGATCTGGATATTTCACTGTATGTTTCGATTTGGAGGCGATCCCTGTTATGTTGGTGAAACAAAAGTAACAATCGGAGGAGAGGTCTGTTGGTTCCCTCCAAACCATGAGAACGGTGAATGGCATTCGGTATGAACCACTTGTCCATTCTGTGAGGAGCCTCACACACGTTACACAACAAAAATGAGGGGCCTACCTTTTATCTTTGTCACCCAATTTACACCCTAAATAAAGCTCATTTCTTAATGAGAGGGGTAAAATTTCGCCTCTGAGATTTGAAGGTCAGTCCACCACACACATAACAGAAGGTGACAGGTTGATTTAAACACTTCCTTGGCATGATAAAAATAAAAAGACACAATCCTTTGACATAAAGTACATTACTAAAATGAACACACAACATTTGCAACTTATCACAATGTAGTCCAGCACACCACTAGCAGTGCAGCGTTCCTCAAGCACAGCTTACTGTTAATTTTATGTCCCAACATGTCAGTGCATGTCTGAGCTTGTGCAGTCTGACTGTCTGTGATTGGGCTCACATGCCTACTGTCTTTGTTGTGATTAAGCTTCCATGCCCACACTACCTTTAAAATAGAATAACTGCTCAGCCATATTTAAAACATACTGGTAGCATTGCAAAAATAACAAATGTGCTCAAAATGAATTTTAAATAATCCTGTCACACAAAACTGTGGGTGATATAACAATTCTAGAAACATATTTGAATTCAGTGTGGAAAAATATATAAGATGTATAAATTAGTTTTTATGTGACAAAAATTATGTTTACCAGAGTAATCCACATTTTAAACAATAAACATGAATATGGCCCTAAACAAACAACCATTGAAATTATAAAAACATGAAATAAAGATTGGTATATGAATTGTCTAGAAAATTTTTATATACAGCAATACCAACTACAAGGATCCTCGACAGAAGAATAGAATACTGTCGAAATAAATCCCTTATTTACTCTCATCTATGACTGAAGTGCTTAATGTGTAGGCACATTGTTATAATATGTTCACCACAGCAACAGTGCAGAACACACATTCAGTATACTACACTGCCTTGTAAAATACACATTGCATGGCATATCTCGTATGTACCTCCATACACACATATCTTATAACATGATAAATTTTCCAAAAATATTTTCAAAATCTGTAAACTAAAATAATACTATTATAATAACAGGATGAGATTATTTTAGATCATAAGGAATCAAAGCCGGTGTTTGTACACACCACCCCTATATATGAAAGCAACTAACAACTGACAACTGAGGAAGCTTATGATTAATGTACTAACATATAATACCTGAACACAGTAACTAAGAAATAACAACCACGGCAACTTATGATTAATGTATTAGAACACATCAGTATACTGCAAGCTATCGTTATCAATTTGATATATTTCAACTATTTTATATATTTTAACAATCTAACGTTTTAATTATGCTTATAAGAATGAACAAAAGATATTTGGCAGGTTGGTTCTACACCTTTGTTGTAATAACACCCTGAAGATGGCACCTCGGTGCCAAAATATGTAGGTGGTTATGTATGTCATGCATATTCTATCACGAAGTGCATTTGTTGGATAATACGTAGGTTATTCGGAAAGTAAGTATCGTCTGCGCATATCTCTCGCGCATCCTCGAGACTGTCACTTTGCACATGTGAAGTGACTTACGTTATCAATTGAGAAGCCACAGACGCCATTTCGTGAGATTCGTGTTATGCTTATGTTTGTTCCTGTGCATTAAACATGTTTAAGACAATTAAAGGGGCTGCCGACTGTGAAATACGGTCTGCAATTCATTTTTTTAATGCTATGATAAGTGCCTCAATAATGGCGGCAAATATGTGGACAAACAGTTTGAAGAATGTAGAATCCAATAACAATAAAATTTTATACGAAAATTTACTCGATTTTTTTTACAGCGAAACAGTACTTATTTTCTGAATAAGCCTCGTATATTGATTGTAAGCACAAGCATGGTATGAATTACATGGTTTTAGCCGCCGCCACCCCCGCTGCTGCCGCTGCCACCACCACCACCACCACCACCAGTACAACCAAAACCACAACTACATTACTTTTACTGTACTTTTAATGAATATTAAGTGAGGAGTAAACTACATTCCTACAAACACACATGGCAATAAGATACACACAATTTTAACTGAAAAGGAAGTTCTTTACTTTGCACATCCTGGGATTTAATAACAAATTTTTTGTGGTGTGAGATGACTGGAAACAGTGGTTTCATATGACATCACTACCAACACCACCATTACCACCACTGCCATACCACCACCACCACCAAT